>Ga0208695_1000058_pt1:0-140000 | contig 154105 bp, 110 predicted proteins | sample AD_UKC111_MetaG_FD_184449 | JGI IMG/M metagenome (GOLD analysis project Ga0208695, IMG submission 184449) | Active sludge microbial communities of municipal wastewater-treating anaerobic digesters from Hong Kong - AD_UKC111_MetaG (SPAdes)... | ecosystem: Engineered > Bioreactor >...
CTCGCGACAGGATCGCTATGCAAACCGCGGGATCCGCACAATAGGGAATCTTCGAAATTGAAAGTCGACCATGGAGCAGCAGTTGATCCAGTTTGACGGGAGCGGCAAGGCGGAAACCTCGCTGCAGAGAAAACACCTCAATGGCCTTTTCACGGGTTACACCTAACTGGTGGAGCATCTCGTCGGGATCATCCTGTTCAAATCCTCGGTGGTCCATTGGATTGAGGCACCAGAAGCGTTGCAGCGCCTCGGAATCAAGCTCCCCATCCGGTTTACGCCGGAAGTCTGTCAGAAAGTTCTGAAACTCCTGGTGCGTGACCTGCTTGAGATTGAACAGCATAGGCAGGCTGACCAGGGTCATTCCGGGGATAAAACAGATTTGGGAACGCACGGTACGTTCTGAACGTGATCTAGTGCCCCCTCCCCACCGTCTGTAACACATACACATATTGAGCACATTCGGGTTGACCGCCGCGTTTTTTTTGTGGGGATAAAACATCACGAAATCTCCTTCTGTTGAATATTGTTCGGCATCGTATCCATAAACACGCCGTTGAACTCATATGCATATTTTCTATAATTCATTGCCATATTCATTGCATTTGAATCATTTATATTATGTTTTTTTATTATAGTATATATAATAATGAATAAACTGTGCGCATCTTCATAATGTGCGTACATGCTGGCGTTCCTGTATGCGCACTTAAAACTTTCATCGTTAAACCGGACCATGGGCTTAAAGAGAAATTCCAGAATTTGTCCCATGGCATCCAGAACCCGGGGGCTTAAAGACAACCGTTTCCGACACGCCATGTAGAGAGCCAGCGTGGCAACAGGCAACTCATCCTTAGGGGTTTTCCTTAGAAAGTACAGCAGTGCGGCATCGATCTCTTCATGTTTCTCTGTCTGGGCCAGCACGAGTGCCGCCTTGGCACGCTCAAGCGGATCGCTGATGCGCCGCAAGTTGTAAATAGGCATCACGTGCTTTTCCATGGTCTCTTTCCACGAGTGCATGTGAATGACCTGGAGTTTCGCGAAATCGAGGTCCAGTCCGCAGGCCAGCTGGGGAAGGCTGTTTTCCAGGGCCATCAAACCAGTAACGCCAAGCAGGTCGGACGACACCTCCAGGTTCGCCTCCTCGGCCATCGCCTGCAACGCCGCCATCAGGGCCCGGATGTTGTTTTTGAGAATCAGGATCCGGCGAATGGATACCTTAAATGGCGTTTGGTTCTTCTCGTCGGGAACGGAGAAGCTTGAAATTACATTCATTAGATATTCAGAAATATTTGCATTTACACCATGGTTTTTCGCGTACAGTTCCCGACCCCGATCAAGCACGCGGCGCAACACTTCGGCAGGCATGGTCGGCTCGGCCTCGGCTCCACCTTGAATCAGCACGCGGCGGATGTCGTCGTTCATGTCCGACCAGTCGGGCACCCGGACGATGAAATGAAACCGATCCGCCAGCGCGTGATCCAGCGGCATGGCCCCGAAATAACCGGATTCAGAGACGGTACCGTCATCGATCGTAACCGGATTCATGGCCGCCCAGCGGTAACGTAGTAACGGCAATTCAATGCCCTGCACCCGGCGTTCGTGGACAATCGGGAAAATCTTGTTCTGCAGTTCGGGACGGGTGCGATTAATCTCGTCAAAAAAGACGGCCTGTGCCTGCCAGATCGACGACGGCGTGGGGATGTACATTAACTCCCTGTTGTCTTCCGTGGGTACAGGCACGCCAACCAGGTCGTCGTAATTCAGCAGGCTGGCATTGTAAAACCGGCATTCGAGTCCGAGAACCTTGGCCAGGCGTTCAAAGAAGTAGGTTTTAGCGGTACCGTGCGTGCCGATGAGCAGCAATGGACCTTCCGTGATCAGGGAGGCGATGATAACCGGCTCAATTCGGTACCATCCATGCACGCCGAGGACACCCGACAACAGGGAAGATTTCCACAAGGATTTGAACAGGTCCTGCTGGGCGTCAGCGATTGTATTCAGGCAGGCATTCGGTGATTTTTTTCCTCTCCGCGCCGGTTTCGCCTGCTGGCCCTTACCCCGATTAGAGGAATCTGTTGCTTCGGGCGACGCGGCTTCCGGATGGTCGACGACTGCCTGCGCAAGTTCTTCCATGCTGATGACCTCCATGGTTGGTTGGTTGAAAGGACCGGACTGGCCAACCCTGATGGCCTGCCCGGGTCGCTCAGGGGCAGGCGGTGGAGGTCACGCGTCCCGCGGACATCGTCCGACGGAGACCGCGGCGGGGACGGGTAAAAAAATTTACCCTCCCCACGCCACGGCATGAGGAGGGAGTGATTACTTCACTTCGATCCCCAAGCATGGCTCCCGGGATTCCGGGATGGCATTGGCACCTGGCCTTGCGGCTGGTTGCCCGAACGGTCAACGGGCCATTTCCCTCGCGTTCGTCTGCATACCTGAGTGGGTCGGATTCAACTGTCGTATAACTTATACCATGCCCGCTGGAGAAAAGTCAAGGCATTTTTCCAAAAAATTTTAAAATTTTTTTCAACTTGATCGGCGCAACTGCCGGGTGACAGGCGCGCCGATCGTAAGAGATGTCTCCGGGTAATTAATTGGGATACTGCTGAATGTGGATGTTCCTGAACGAGAGGTCGGTCGTGGGATCATGGCCCTGCAGGTTGATGGTTCCCGCCGCGTCCACGTAGCCGTTCTTTCCGTCGCTGTTTTCCGAGGGCGGACGCGTGTCGAAGAAATCACTGACGAGGTAGCCATTTACCCACACGGCCATGTGGTTTCCATTGCACACGATGGTCTTGGTGAACCATTCGCGGTCACTGGGCACCACCTTGCGCGCGGGCACCAGCCCGTACAGGCCGCCCGTGCCGTAGTCGACCGGCTTGGTCCGATCGTCCTTCAGCCACTCGTTGCGCACCTGGGATTCGTAGCCCAGCCAGAACTGCCTGGGCGGCGTGCGGAAAAACACGCCGCTGTTCAGGTGATCCCCATTCGAAAACACGTCGATCTGCAACAGGAAGTTCCGGAACGTGGCTTCGGTCTCGATCTGGCCGTTACCGTTACGAATGTTTATGGCGCCGTCCACCACGGAAAACTCCGACTTGTGATCGGGAATGATGTACCAGCCGGTCAGGTCCTTGCCATTGAACAGGGAAGACAGCCCCAGCGGACGCAACTTCAATTCCTTCACTTCCACGACGGGCGTCCGCTTGTCCCGGTGATACCGCTGATAGCACAGGGCAATGTGACCTATCGTCGCCGGCGCGGCAACCTCCACGGGCTGCCCATTCACGGAGGCCGTGACGGATCCATCCACGGCCTTTACCACGATGCTCGAGAACGCTTCATCCTTTCCCGGGGGCAACACGATCATGCCGCCACCGGGATGACCTTCGAATGGCGCGCGCAGGGCAAGGGCTCCCGTGCCACCCCGGCTTACCCGCACCTGGGCCGTCAATTCGAAATTCATGAACGACGCGTTCGTGACCAGCGCGCCACCCGTGCCCGTGTCACACGTCAGCACGCCATCCCGGACGGTCCAGGCCGCATCGCCAAAAGCCGTCCACCCATAGGTACTCTCACCGTCGAACAGGTTGATCCATGAACCCTCCGCCACGTCCTGCGCGCCCGCGGTCGAAACGGCCGCCAGCAGCACCAAGGCGCCCGCGCAAAGCGCCCGCTTCATCATCTGGAACTCCCGCATAAGACTCGCTCCTTTCTTAAGGTGGAAACCACGTCATGGTCGACCCGCTCAATGCTCCAGGCGGGGGACCCACTTCGCGAACAGCTCGTATACTGTACTCCATGATCACGGGCGACGCAAACCGCCCGCGCCACTCCAGTATAATTTACAGCCATGGAACCATCCTGGGTTACATTGAAAACCCTCCAGCCCTCGGACATCACGCCGATGGTCCGACAGTTCCTGCAGGCCAAGGCGGAAGCGGGCGACTCCCTGCTTTTCTTCCGGATGGGCGATTTTTATGAACTTTTTTTCGAGGATGCCCTGGAAGCCGCGGAACTGCTGGGCCTGACGCTGACATCACGAGACGGCACCGAGAAGGATCGCCGGGTACCCATGTGCGGCGTGCCCGTCCGGGCGGTGGATACCTATGTCGCGCGGCTCATCCGGGCCGGACGTACCGTGACCATCTGCGAACAGATGGAAGATCCCCGCCAAGCCAAGGGTATCGTCAAGCGCGCCGTCATCCGCACCGTCACGCCGGGCACCGTGCTGGAGCCCGACCTCCTCGATGAACGCAGCAACAACTACCTTGCCGCGCTCTGTCCCCTCGCACAAGACCGCATCGGGCTGGCGTTCGCGGACGTCACCACGGGGGAAGTGGGATTCACCGAACTCGGCGGCATCCCCGAATCGGCCGTGGCCGACGAGCTGGCCCGACTGCGGCCCGCCGAACTGCTGATCCCCGACGAGCAAGCGCCGACGTGGCTCGAAACCGTACGCCGGCGTTTCCCCGACCTGGCCGTGACCAGCCGTCCCGCGGATCACTTCGAGCCCCGTGCCGCCCGCGAGGAAATCGCCCGGTTCTATGGCCTGGGGACCCTCAAGGGGGTGGAACTCGAAGACGAACACGCCGCCCAGGGGGCCCTGGGCGCGCTCATCCGGTACGTGCTCCAGACCCAGCGGGATAGCGTACCTTCCCTCCGCCTGCCCCGCCGACACGACTCGTCCGGATGGCTGGTGCTCGATGCCAGTTCCCAGCGTAACCTGGAACTGACCGCGAACCTGGTAAACGGTGGTCGCCGGGGCACCCTCCTGGACGTGCTGGATCGCAGCCTGACCCCCATGGGCGGCCGGCTCATGCGGCAATGGATCACCCGCCCCCTGACCGACCCGGATGCCATACGGGAACGGCTGGACGCGGTGGAAAGCCTGGTCGATAACCATGGCACGCGCGCGGCCCTGCGCGAAACCCTTCGGGGGTGCCCCGACATGGAGCGCCTGCTGGCCCGGATTTCCGCCCGTTCTGGAAACGCCCGGGACGTGGCGGCCCTCGGTTCGGCCCTGGACCGCCTGCCCCGGATACAGGAGTACCTGGCCGGGGTATCCGCGGGCCTGCTGGAAAAGTTACTAGCGTCCCTGGACCCGCTGGAAGACCTGCGTGACGAAATCCGCGCGACCCTCGTCAATGAACCCCCGGTTACCCTGAACGAGGGCGGCCTTATCCGGGACGGTCGGGATCCCGAACTCGATCGCCTGCGGGAACTCGTGCGCGGCGGCAGGGACTGGATCGCGCGCCTGCAGGCGGAGGAACGCGCGCGTACCGGGATTCCCAAGCTCAAGATCGGCTACAACCGGGTGTTCGGATATTACATTGAAGTCAGCGCTTCCCACGTCGGGCAGGTACCCCCCGATTACCAGCGCAAGCAGACCCTCGCGGGCGCCGAACGCTACGTCACCCCCGCGCTCAAGCAGCGCGAGGAAGAACTGCTGCACGCCCAGGAGCGGATCAACAGCCTGGAGTATGAACTGTTCTGCGCGTTGCGGGACACGGTGGCCACCCACGCCCGAAGAATACAGGTGGCTGCCTCCACCATCGCGGCCATCGACGTGCTGGTCGCCCTCGCGGAAACCGCGGTACTGAAAGATTACCGGAAACCCGAAATCGACGAGAGCGGTGTCATCGACATCCGGGATGGGCGGCATCCCGCGGTAGAGGACCTCGCGCCGCCTGGCACCTTCGTGCCCAACGACCTCCATCTCGACATCGACGGCAAACGCATGCTGATCATCACCGGCCCCAACATGGCCGGCAAGTCAACGTACCTGCGCCAGGCCGCCCTGATCACCATCATGGCCCAGATGGGTTGCTTCGTTCCGGCCTCCTTCGCCCGGATTGGCGTGGTCGATCGCGTGTTCACCCGGGTGGGCGCGTCCGACAACCTTGCCCGCGGTGAGTCCACGTTCATGGTAGAGATGATCGAAACCGCGGCCATCCTCAACGCCGCCACGCCCCGAAGCCTGATCGTGCTTGACGAGATTGGCCGGGGCACCAGTACCTTTGACGGTATCAGCATCGCGTGGGCCGTAGCGGAACACATCCACGATCGGATTGGGGCGCGCACCCTGTTCGCCACCCATTACCATGAACTCACTGAACTGGGCAACCGCCTCCATCACGCAAAAAACGTCAACGTCGAGGTGCGCGAGTACAACGGCGCGGTAGTGTTTCTATACCGGATCGCGGAGGGTGGCGCGGACCACAGTTACGGCATTCACGTCGCGCAACTGGCCGGATTGCCACGAGAGGTGATCGCGCGGGCCCGGGTAATCCTGGAATCGCTCGAATCCGGCAATCCCGCTCCGGCCGGCATGCCCGAACAACTCTGGCTGTTTGCCCCGGCCTCCCTGACCAGCGAACCCTCCGAGGTAGAACGGGAACTCGAGCGGGTCCACCCCGACGCGCTGTCGCCCCGCGAAGCCCACGAACTGCTTTATCGCCTCAAGGAACTCATGGCCCGGCCACGTCGAAAGTAGTTCGTTTTTCACATGACTGCCGGGGCGAACCTGGCCACCAGTTGCGCGAAGAAGGTGACGAAGACCAGTCCCAGCGGGTACACCGCGGCATAAGCCACGGCGGGAATGTCCGAATCCGTCTGGGCGCTCAGGGCTCCCAGGGCCGGCGTGCAGGTCATGCCACCACAGCACGCGCCCAGAACCTCCGGCAACGAAATCCCCAGCACCCGCGTGCCATACAGCCAACCGACGAACAGGGGCAGGGTGGTCACCAGGAAACCCATCAGCAGGAGCCCGGGACCCTGCGTCCCCAGCGCCTCGAAAAATCGCGCGCCCGCCGACACCCCGGCCCCCGCCAGGAAAAATACCAGGCCCATCTCGGTCAGCAGTATCCGGGAAGCCCTTGGCATGCTGCCCCGCAGAAATCCGATCCGGCCGAAATGGGCCAGCACCAGCGCGACCAGCAATGGTCCACCCGCCGAGCCAAGGCTGATGGATCCTCCCCCCGGCAACCCTATCGGCACCATGCCCAGGAAAAGTCCCAGCGCGATACCGATGGCCAGCGAAATAATATCCGTTTCATCGAGCGCGCGGCTGCGGTGTCCGGCGTAACGGGCAAACGCCTTGAGCTTGTCCGGCTCGCCCACCGCGTGGAGCACGTCCGCGTACTGCACCACCGTGTCCGCGTTGGGCACGATGGTCACGAGATTCCGCTCAAGCCTCGTAATGGTCACGCCGAACCGGTGGCGCAGGTTGAGTTCCCGCAGGGTCTTTCCGGTTACCTCCGGGGAAGTGGCCACTATCTTCATGCGCTCGTTCTCAACGTCCAGGGTAAACTTACGATCGCTGACGCGTCCCAGGAACTCCACCACCGCCGGCAACCGGTCTCTTTCCGCCACCACCAGCACGTGCGTTCCAGGTGCGAATACCGTGTCCGGCGACACCGGCACCATCCGTTCTCCGTGGGCCACCCGCGAAATCTGCGCCCGCTGGTCCGCAAGAAACGCATTCTCGCTCACCCGCTTCCCGAACAGGTTGGGGTTCGTGACTTCAATGACGACCCGTTCAATGCCACTGCCCTGACCCCGTCCGGCGGCCAGTTCCCGGCATGCGGCGTCAACGGATATGCCCAGCACCCGGGGCAGCACCTGCACGAACAACACCACGCCCGCCACGCCGTACACGTACGCCACGCCATAACCGATGGAAACATTGCCAGAATGACCCGTGGCTTCCAGGGCCGCGGCCAGGGCAGGCGTGCTGGTCATGGCACCCGCGTATACCCCCGCCGCGAAATCCGCTGGTATCCCCAGCAGGCGCGCCCCCAGGATGCCCGCCACGGTGGCCGTCAGCACGATAACCAGGGCCACTTGCGTCAGCCTGGAACCCTGCCGGGCCAGGTTACGGAAAAAGGTGGGCCCCGCCGTCAGGCCCACGCAGTAGACGAACAGGGCCAGTCCCAGGCCGCCTACCCCCTCCGGCACGGCGTATCCCATGGCTCCCGCCAAGAGTGCCGTGAAAATAACGCCACTGTTACCAAAAGAAACGCCAAAAAAATTGACGCGACCGAAAAGCATGCCGCCTCCGATGACCAGAAACAGGCAGATCAGCGGGTTGCCGAGGGTGACCGACAGAACCCCTCCAGGGGTCTCCCCGGCGTGGAACCACTCCGGACGCGCGTAAAACAGCCATCCACCCAGGGCCACCACGATCAGCGTGGCCGTCGGAACGATATAGTCTTTCCACCGGATACCCATTCGAGCGTATTCCTTTCCAGCCCAGGACAATCTGCCTGAAACGATACACGGAAACAGCCTTGAGATGACTGGCCGATCCCCGGCCCTCCCCGCTTGTCCCCATTATAACATATCGAGAAAAAATTCTTCAATAATCTACCCCCCCTCACACCATGCCGGCTGCACGTCTCCCAGGCGACAACGACCCGGATGGCTCTTTCTCAACCACATTGGGACCCCCCGTCATGCCAGCCCCCCAGCACGATGCGTTGCAGATGATAATCACCTTCCGCCCCGCGGGGGACAGTTGCATCGGAGAAGGCGTTTACGGTATGATGAGAGATACCTGACACGGTGTTCCTGTAGCTCAATTGGATAGAGCACTTGGCTACGGACCAAGGGGTTGGGGGTTCGAGTCCCTCCAGGAACGCCATGATTGTGTTACGGGCCCGGCCGGAGCGATTGATCACCGGTCCGGTTTCTTGATATACTGTCCATTGGGGCAGGAGCCGTAAAACGGCACGCGGAGACGTAGTTCAGTTGGTTAGAACGCCGGCCTGTCACGCCGGAGGTCGCGAGTTCGAGTCTCGTCGTCTCCGCCATTTTCTTTTTCAGCATGTTTCCGACACGATGTGTGGCCCTAATAGTTTTGGGATCGGAAACAACGCCCATATTTTGTGGTATGATAGGTCAACTTTTACTGGATCAACCGTTTTATCGGCCCTGACGGCCGCAAAAAAGAATGCCGCGATACGGCGGCCCGGTTCGGTTCGTGACCGACATACCAGGATGACCCGATCATGTCCCTGAATCTCGTCGAATTTCTCGCGCGTTCCGCGGGAACCTGGCCGGACAAGCCGGCTATCGTTTTCAACGATTTTCGCCTGTCTTACCGCGATCTGGCCGGTATGGCGCGGCGATTCGCGGGCGTGCTGTCGCGACAGGGCGTGGAACCGGGGGACCGTGTGGCCCTGCTGTTGCCCAACACCCCCCATTTCCCGATCATCTTCTACGGCGTGCTGTGGCATGGAGCGGTCGCCGTACCCATGAACGTGCTGATGCATGCCCGGGAGGTTGCTTACCAACTCGCCGATTCGGGAGCGGTGACGCTGGTAGCCCACGAGGTCATGCTCGACGTGGCCAGGGAAGCCTTGCGCGTTGCCGATCGTCCCATCCGCCTGATCGTGGTGGAAAAGGACCCCCTGTCAAGCCTTTCCCTGCCGGATGGCGATTCCTTTAACACGCTGATGGCGTCGTCCCCCCCGGCGGATCGCCTCCCCCGGCCCACCAACCCCGAGGATACTGCCGAAATCGTGTACACGGCGGCCATGTCCGGCTGGCCCATGGGGGCGGAACTGACCCATGCGAACCTGTTTCTGAACACGTCCATATGTGGTCGTCTGCAGGGGTATCAGCCGGAAGACCGGTGTTTTTCGGCACTACCCTTCTTCCACACGTTCGGCCAGACCGGCATGATGCACGCCCCCCTGATGTTCGGGAGCACGATTTTTCTGTTCTACAAGTTTGAGCCGGCAGTAGCCCTGGAATGCTTCGTCCGGGAAGGGATCACCATCGCGGGCTTCGTGCCGACCATGTGCCATTACATGGTACACGCCCGACTGCAGCAGGAATACGACTTGTCCAGCCTGCGCGCGCCCGTGGTGGGAGGGGCCAAGATGCCGCTGGAACTGGCGGATCAGTTCCGCAAGCGGTTCAACCGGCCTCTCATGGAGGGATATGGCCTGACGGAAACCAGTCCCGTGGTCAGTTACAACATTGACGACCCGGAAAATCGATTGGGATCCGTTGGCCGACCCGTGCCCTACTGTTACGCGCGGATCGTGGATAACGCGGGCAATACGCTCAAGGCCGGGGAAACCGGTGAAGTGCAGGTCCGCGGACACAACGTGATGAAAGGCTACTGGAATCGGCCCCGGGAAACCGCCGAAACGATCCGGGACGGCTGGCTGGCTACCGGCGACCTGGGTTACCTGGACCAGGAGGGGTTCCTGTGGCTGACGGGGGTGAAAAAGCCCCTGATCATCCGGGCCGGCCTGAATATCTATCCCCCCGAGGTGGAACGGGTCCTGCTAGAGCATCCGCGGGTGCGGGAGGCCGGCGTAACGGGTATGCCCGATCCCGCCCGGGGCGAGGAACCCGTGGCTTTCATCGTCGGTGAAAACCTGGACGAAAAAATCCTTCGGGCCCATTGCGCGGAACGCATGGGTGCCTACAAGATTCCCAGGAGGTTTTTCTTCGTGGACAGACTGCCCCGGGACGAACAGGGACGGCTGGACCGGCCGAAACTGGCGGCCTTGTGCCGGGAACATCTTCCTTCCTGACCCGGCTGGACATCCTGTTTCTGGTATGATTTTTCCATAAACAGGTGTTCTTATTTTCAGGGCAGGCTTGGACGGAGCAACATGTCTTTACTGGATCAGATCAACGGTCCCGCCGATCTCAAAGCCCTGCCGGCGGAACAACTGGAACCACTTTGCGCCGAACTGCGGCAACGTATCATCGACGTCGTCGACCGGAATGGGGGGCATCTGGCTTCTCCCCTCGGCGTGGTGGAACTCACCGTCGCCCTGCATCGGGTGTTCGAAATCGGCCAGGATATCCTGGTCTGGGACGTGGGACACCAGTGTTACGCCCATAAACTCCTCACGGGCAGGCGTGACGTCTTCGACCGGCTGCGCCTGAAAGACGGTCCCAGCGGTTATCCCAAACTGACCGAAAGTCCCCTGGACGGATTTGGAACCGGCCACAGTTCCACCTCCATTTCCGCCATCACCGGCATGGCCATCGCGCGGGATCTCCGGGGAGAAGACCACCACGTGATCGCCCTGATCGGGGATGGGGCGATCACCGGCGGCATGGCCTTCGAAGCCCTGAGCCACGCGGGACACCTCGGCCTGAACAAGTTGATCGTTATCCTCAATGACAACAAGATGTCCATTTCCGAAAACGTGGGGGCCCTTGCCCGGTACTTTAACCGGCTCATCACGGCCGCTCCCTACAAGCGGGCCAAGGAAGACGTCGGCTCCTTCGTGAAACAATTGATTCCGGACCGGATGACCCGCGCCATCCGGGACATCGAAAAATCCGTGAAAGGGTTGATTACCAAGGGAGTCCTGTTCCAGGAACTGGGGTTCAACTATATCGGCCCGGTGGATGGTCATGATCTGCCCCTGCTGATCGAACTGCTGGGGCGACTGAAAACCATGCGCGGGCCGATTTTCCTGCATTGCGCCACCGAAAAAGGCAAAGGCCTCGACATGGCCGAACGGGACCCCGTTCGATACCACGGCGTGAAGCCACGATTCATTCCCCGGGACCCGGGGGAAGGCGACCCTGTGCCTGCCAAGGTGGAAGCGACGCCCCCCGCGTTACCTACTTTCACCGACGCATTCGCCGAGGCCCTCATCCGCGCGGCCGAACAGGATCCACGCGTCTGCGCGATTACCGCCGCCATGCCTACCGGCACGGGTCTGAGCCGGTTCGCGGCTCGTTTTCCGGATCGCTGCTTTGACGTGGGCATCTGTGAACAGCACGCCGTCACCATGGCGGCCGGGATGGCCGTGTCGGGGCTGCGACCGGTGGCGGCCATTTACTCCACCTTTCTGCAGCGGGGCTACGACCAGTTAATTCATGACGTCTGCCTGCAGGGCCTGCCCGTGCTGTTCGCCATCGACCGGGCCGGCCTGGTGGGAGAGGACAGTCCCACCCAGAATGGCGTGTATGACCTGACTTTCCTCCGGGCGATACCGGGCCTGCGCGTTGGCGCGCCCCGGGATGGCATGGACCTGGATCGGATGCTGACCTACGCGTTCACCCTGGATGGGCCCTGCGCGCTGCGTTACGCCCGCAGCGAAGCGCCGATGATCGGGCCCGCGGCAAACCGTTCGCCTGTTACCCGGGCAGAGATCCTCAGGGAAGGTGCCGACGCGGTCTTTCTCACCGTGGGCCCCTGCGCGGGCGAGGCCCTGCTGGCCGCGGGACAACTGGCACGGGATGGCCGACAGGTGGGCGTGATTGACGCGCGGTGGATCAAGCCGGTAGACGGGGATCTCCTGGAACGGATTGCCGGCCTGCCGATCATCACCGTGGAGGAAAACACGCTCGACGGCGGGTTCGGCAGCGCGGTCCTGGAGTTCTATGAGCGGCGCGGCCTGCTATCCATGGTTCGAATCCGCAGGCTGGGCGTGCCGGACCGGTATATCCTGCACGCGACCCGACAGGAGCAACTGGTAGAATGTGGCCTGGACGCCGAAAGTCTTTACCGGACGATGTCGCGCTGGCTGGACGCGGACTGTCCGGCCGAGACGGCGAACCGGGAATGTTAATGGAGTGATCCATAAGACGTCGCGCCATCAACCTGTTCGGGATAACGCATCGGGCAGTTCGTATCTCTCGCCGGGGAGAAACCTCGTACCCGCCGGCATCCTGCTGGCGGGCATGATCCTGGTGGTATCTCTGTCCGGGGCCGCGCAATCTCCCGGCGCCTTGCCGGATCCCCCCGCTTCCCCCGCGACGGCGGAAACGTCGGCGGTCATTCCGTTGCAGACGCCGGAACCACGTCCGGAAGACATCATCGCGTGCCTGGCGGACGCGGAGGCGGTATCCAGGGCCCGCGACGAAGCACGCGCGGCCATCGACCTCTGGAGCGGCCGCCGCGATCCGGTCTCCGCCTGGCTGGAGGCCCCACCCGAGGGCGTTTCCACCGACCTGGTCCAGGCGCGGCTGACCGTGATCGACGAGGCGCTGGGCGCGTGGCAACGCCGACAGCATATTCTGGACGCGCTTGGAGACCTGCGCGACAAAACCGCCACCCTGCGCGCGGCCCTGAACGCTTTCAGCGGCCTTGACGAAAAGCCCCCCTATACACTGCAGTTCTGCGACCGCGTCTACCGGACGGCCGAGGCCAGGCGGGTTTCCCGGGACGCTGAACAGGTCGCTTTCGAAACAGCCTGGAGTTACCTGGAAGCCACCCGAAAGGAAAAAAGCACGCTCGATGCCGCCATCAACCGGGCGGCGGAAGCCCTCCAGTCCGCCAGGGAGCCGGAACGGGCCGCGGCGGCCTTCGCCCTGGAAACCGCGAAACTGGCCCGGGAAGCCCTCGAGGCCCGGTTGAAAGAAGCGGAGGCCGCGGTTTGCAGGGCGGCTTCCCGGCGCGAACAGGCGGAGGTTGATCTCGAACTCGCGCGGGTCCGGGCTCGCTGGGTGGAAGAACGTACGCTCTACCGCCTGGAAGAACTGGAAAATCGACAGCAAGAAGAAAAAAATACGCTCCAGTCCATCGAAAAGGAGCGGGTTAAGGTCCGGAGAGAACTGGAAAAAAGACAGGCCGAGCTTGCCGCCATGCGCCGGGCGCAGGAGAAAAACCCGGACGATCCCATCGCCATGGAAAAAGCCCTGCGGCGGGAACAGTCCGCCCTGGAAATGCTGGATATTCTCAATGAATCCGTCGCCCTTGAGTCGGCCTACACGGACCTGCTGAAACGGCGCCTTGCTGCCATGAACCCGGAACTGGCCCGGGAGTTTCAGTTGATCCTGACCTTGAACGAATGGCTGGACTTTTTCCGGAAACAGCAGCAGCGTTATGAAAGCCTGCGGAACAGTGAACAGCAACGGTTGATCGCCCTGCAGACCGAATTGAACGACTGGGAAGCCACCACGGGGGATGACAACGCCACGCCGCGGGATCCCATGGGAGCCGTGATGGTGCCCCTGCTCCGGGAACGGATACCCCTGCTGGATCGCTTGGTCACCCGGTACGGCGACCTGGCCTTCCTGGCAGCCCGGGGCGTGGAACAGGTCAATGACCGGCTGGTTTCCCGAAGCCTGATCGACCGGCTCTACGCCCGGGTAACGGAAATCCGGAAACACGCGGGTACCTGGCTCGATTATGGCCTGATCGACACGGGCGGGGTACCGGTGACCCCCCGAAAACTGATTGCGGCGGTATTCATCCTGGCCATCGGCATGATGCTGGTGCGGCTGCTCATGGGACGCCTGCGCGCGGGCCTGTTCCGCCGGCTGAAAGAGCGTTCTCACGCCGCGTACGTGGCCGAGACCCTGCTGCACTACGCCCTGATCCTGCTGGTGGGGTATATTACCCTGCGTTACCTGAACATTCCCCTCACGGTATTCGCCTTCCTGGGTGGCGCGGTGGCCATCGGCGTGGGGTTCGGCGCCCAGAACCTGATTTCCAATTTCCTGAGCGGCCTGATCCTCATGGGTGAACAGCAGGTCCGCCTGAACGACATCGTTGAGGTCGACGGACTGACTGGACGGGTCACCCACATCGGCGCGCGGGCTTCCACGGTACACACCTTCAACGGCGTGGATGTCCTGGTACCCAACAGCAAGTTCCTCGAAAACAACGTGATTAACTGGACCCTGTCCAGCAACCAGTTACGGTTCGAAATCACCGTTGGCGCGGCGTACGGGTCCGATCCCACGCGGGTGATCGAAATACTCGAGCAGGCCGCGGCCGGCCATGGCAACGTGCTCAAGGATCCCCCGCCCCTGGCGGTCCTGAGCGACTTTGGCGACAACGCCCTGCTGTTCACCCTGTACCTGTGGGTGGACGTGAACCATTCGGACAGCCGGGTAGTCCGCAGTGACGTGCGACGGAAAATCTACCGGGACTTCGCCCGGTCCGGTATCGAAATCGCTTTTCCGCAACTGGACGTTCACCTGCGGCACACCACGCCCGATCATCCCGCGCCAAACGTTTCGTTGAGCACCTCCGCCCAGCCCGTGGAACGCCCTTCCACCGACGTCGATAAAGGAACAGACACATGAGAACCCTGCCCATCGTTATCATGGTTCCGGGACTGCTGTTTTCGGTCTTACCGGACGCGTCAGCAGATAACGCTACTCCACCCTGTCCAACCGCCACCGGGTTCCTTACCCGCGTCCAGGAAGCCGGAGGTAAAAGCGTGCCTTACTGCCTGTATGTTCCCCGGGATTATGATCCCGCCAGGCAGTGGCCCCTGATCGTCTTCCTTCACGGCGCGGGAGAACGGGGCTCCGACGGGCTCCGCCAGACGGAGGTAGGCATCGGCCGGGCGATCCGGCGCGATCCCGAGCGATTTCCCTGCCTGGTGCTCATGCCCCAGTGCCCGGAAGAGCAGTTCTGGGATCGGATCTCCGATGCCATGGACGCCATGATCGCGACAGTCCGGCGGGAATACAGCATCGACCCCCGGCGGATCACACTCACGGGACTTTCCATGGGCGGATACGGAACCTGGACCTGGGGCGCCCTGCGGGCAGATCTCTTCGCCGCGTACCTGCCCATCTGCGGGGGAGGCATCCCCCAGGATCTCAGCCGTATCTGTAGCGATTTTGATCCCGGATTCTTCGGCAAACTGGAAGACCGGGTCCAGCAACTGGCCCGTCGGCCCATCCGCGCCTTTCATGGACAGCGCGACAAAACCGTTCCCCCCGCCGCTTCCGTCCTGATGACCAACCTGGTCAAAAAAGCGGGAGGCAAGGTGGAACTGAAAATCTACCCGAAACTGGAGCACAATTCCTGGGACGAAACCTACGGAGACCCCGAGGTTATCGAGTGGCTGCTGAACCAGCGGCTGCCGGAAAACGAAACCCCGAAGTGAGCGCGCGACCGACCTGTTTCTCCGCGCGCGCCCAGACGCATGCCACCGCCTCGCGGGGAGCCAGTTCCAGGTCGAAGGGTTGATCCCCTTCCACGGAAAGACGCTCGGGCAACCGTGTCCCCCGTCGTACCGTGACCTCCGCCGGACCAGGTAACGGCCAGCCCCATCCCCGCGCGTCGACACGTACCTTCCGCGCCTCGTCGGTAATGTTCACGACCACCAGGGCGGGCCAGCCCCGATCATCGCGCCACCCGGCACCCAGCACCGGACTTACCGCGAGGCTGTATTCCCGGACCCGGCCTTCCCTCCCGGCATAGATGGAGAGCCGGGATACTGGAATGGTCACGCGATCCCCAGTGAATTCCGGCGGGGCCAGCATGGTACCATCCCGGAGGAATTGCGGAAGCGCCTCCCGCAGGCGGACCAGTTGCTCGAAGAAGGCCATGGCCTCCGGCCGCGATTCATATAGATCCGGCCGGTAATTGGCCATCGTGGGTTGCTGTCCCCAGACGAAGGCACGGGCCTGTTCCATCCGGAACTGCGTCTCGAACCGTCGGTCAAGCAGCGTCCCGGGATGCTCCGGCGCGAAAGCTGAAGGCCAAAGGGGATCATACGGGGGCTCCACGAGGGAGGCGTAATTCCCGAACAGGGGAACCAGTCCACCATAGACCGCCTGAAACAGGGGAACCGGCTCCCATCCGTCCTTTTCCGCGTACCGTTCCCGGCTGACCTGGAGGCTCAGCATCAGGTCCAGCGACGGAAGCCATGCCTCGCCACATCCCTCTCCCGCCAGGGCAACGTCAACCGGGCCGCAACGCTGCCGGATGTCCGACACGAGCGCGTCAAACCCCTCCACCCACCACGATCCACTGCCCAGGGGATGCTCATGATCGGGATCCCAGCAGGCACACGAAGCGCACGCCTGGTCCATGTATATGCCCGGAACACCCAGGTCCTTCACGGCCTTTTCGGCCATGCCCGCGTACCAGTTCCTCCAGAATCCCGTGCCCAGGCACATGGGCGCGCAGGGCGTTTTCGTGAACACGTTGTACACCTCGGGATGAATCGTCCCGTCCGGCCCTTTCACGGCCCAGCGTTCCGCGTTCTCGCGTTGCCAACTCGCCGTGGTAATGCACCAGAGCCGCTGATTCATGTAAACGAGCGGCCGGACGTTTTTCGCGCGGGCCCGTTGTACCGCCTCCCGGAAGGATGTTTCACCCTCCCGGGGCGGAAAATACTCGGGAAACCCGGCGTCATACGGGCAATGGTGCCACCAGTGCCATAGCACCCCTACCGGCAGGTTGAGCCGAGATGCCAGGTCCACGGCCGGGTCCAGCACCTGCTCGGACGTACCCCGGTTCCAGACCCAGGCCGCCACCTCGCGGGTCCAGGATGGTCCCCGGGAAGCGTGCCGTCGGAGCGCTTCACGCCAGAACGCGGCAGAGTCCGTCGCACCGTAGACCCGTGCCGCGCCGAACCACCCTCCCGGGTAAAACCCAATGGAAACGGGAAGATCCTCCAGGGAAAACGTGTCCACCTCGTCCCCCGCGAGGTCGTGGATCACGCTCAGGCTGATCGCGTTATCCTTTCGCTCGAAACGGAAAATTCGCCTTCGCGTGGCAGGTTTACCATGAAAAATCTGAACTGAACCCCCGTCGTCCCCCATGACCGCGATCCAGGGCATGGACAGTATCCCCGGATATTCCCACTCCCGCTCACGATCCGGGTGGTTGTCATCCTCCCCGCGCGACTCGATCATGCCCATCCATTCCGGCACGCACGCCCTCGCCCGGCCAACGATCGGTCCAACCCGGGGAAACACGATCCGCCGCAATCCGACGCCCGAAATACCGCTGACGTCCAGCCACATGCGCAAGGGGGCTTCCGGCCCCGTGCGAATCGTTACCTGAACCTGGACCAATCCACCAGGACCTATCCCGGACCAGCGCAGGACCCGCTTGTCATCCTGGCACGACAGGGTAAAGGAGGCGGCGTCCGCGTCCTCCCAGGCCGAACCATCCGCGCGCTCCAACCGCCAGAGACTGATACTTTCGCCGCCGGACGCATACCCCGACATCGCGCCAGGGCCCGAAATGATGAGCCGGCCCGTCCGGTCATCCACCCGTGGAACCACCCCGTTCCCGGAAAGATCTTCCGCGGCCAGGCGCCCCGTGCCCGCCAGACCGCCAACCAGCAGCAGCCAGGCACCCGCCGCGCGCGCGAAGACCCGGGCGCGCATGGCTACGCGTTCCAGCCCGCCCGCCCGATCATCTCCCGAAGCCGCGGCACGGTTTTACGGATCTCTTCCAGCAGCGCGTCCTTCGACGGGGTCTTGTACTCGATGTGGATGGAAATCGGCCCTCGGAATCCACCCTCCACCCGCAGAGTTCGAAGGGATTCCACCACGTCCACGATGCCCTCTCCCAGCGGCACCCATTCGGGTTCGTCCCGTTTCCAGACGAAATCCTTCACCGCGCACATCCGGGTCAAGGGCGCGGCCCGGCGGGCATGGAGTCGCCAGGCATAGAACCCGCCCTCTACCCGGGCGTGTCCCACGTCAAAGTTAAGTCCCAGGCGGGTACTGCCAACCTGTTCCACGGCTTCCGCGAGATCCCACAGTGCGGCTCCAAAATTCCGGGGCCCGGAGTGATTGTGATATCCCATGGTCACGCCGGTTGTCTCGGCCACGCCGGCCAGTCCCCGCAGATCGCCGGTGAACTGTTCCAGTTGTTCGGCCAGTGGACGCCCCTCGTCGTACTGGTGGGTACCGATCCGGACACAGGGAATCCCCAGCCGGGACGCTTCCGCGCACACCGTGAACACCTCGTCCGAGGGAGCGGTATACCGCGTGGTAACCATGGGTACCTCCAAGCCCTCGGCACGGACGGCTTCCACCGCGGCGGGCAGGTCTCGTTTCACGTTTTCAGGCAACACGTGCCCCCCTGGCCGAACCGTCAGGTCCACACCATCCAGGCCCAGTTCCCGGCAGGTCCTGGCCAGTTCCCGGTACCCAAGGAACTGCAGGTATTTCGAAAAAACCACCACGGGGGGCGTACCCGTTACCGGGTTTTCCGCCGCCCGCGCGACGCGGACCCCGGAACTTTCCGCCATCACCAGCCCCGTCGCGGCAACGCCGGCGGAAATAAGAAAAGCCCGTCGCCCTGAACGCATATCTGCCCTTTCTCGTGTGCGTGCCTGATTAAGATCCAGTCGCTGACCGGTTCCGCTACGCCTGTCCGGAATCTTCGGCTTCCGGTCCAGACGGTTCGACCGTTTCCGTGTGCTCAATGGCTGCTGTTTTCCGGGACCGGCGGCGAGGGGATTCCGCCTTCACGGTTTCCTCTTCCAGCGATTCCGTTTTTCGACCGGGTTCTTCCGCAACGGGTTTCGCGGGACCGTTTTGGCCCACGTCTCCACTCCTGTCACAGGGGTGGGCCGCGAGCCATTCCGCGATAGGCTGGAAAATTTCCTCTTCACCCCGCACGCTGAAGGCCAGGTCACAGTGGTTGTAATCTTCGAAGAATCCCTGGGCTCGACCACAAACCACCATTTTCTTGTCGCGACTCTGGATGGACGCCATGAACCCGTCCGCCTGGGTCATGGAAACGAAGGGGTCTCTCGCGGCAAAAAAGGCCAGCAACGGCACGCCGATTTTCGGATAGTCCCGCGTCACGTTCACGGATCCTCCCCCCAGGATGATCTGGCCGTCCCGGGTCCATCGCAGGATCTGCCGATGCACCTCGGGCGCGGGATCATCGAGCATGGAATACAGGTCGGCCACGGTCATGCGGGGATGGATATTGGCGGGATTCACGGGAAACGCCTGGGCGAGGATTGAAATGTTCCGGGCGAAAGGAACCAGGCAACGGATCATTTCACCCCCGAACCGGGGCAACCGAACCGCCACGTTGAACAACCACAGCGGCACGTTCCGCGTGGCATCTTCAAAGGTGACCGGAGATCCCAGGGTCACACCAGACGCGATTCGTTCCTCCCCGTGGGCCAGCACGTACATGTACAACAAGGCACCCCCAAGGGAGTGGCCTATCCAGTGGACCCGTTCATACCCGGTGCGGGCGCGGATATAATCCAGGGCCGCCGGCAGATCGTAATACACGAAATCGTCGATGGTGATTTCATTCCGTGACCGTCCGTCAGGTGGCGTGGTATACCGCGTCCCGCGCACGTCAATGACCCAGCAGTCGTAACCACGCGCCGACAGCCAGTCCACCATGGAGTATCCCACGGGACGGGTAAAGTTATTGCCGTTGGCGTTCAGTCCGTGCACCAGCAGTACCGGTTCCCCCCGCCCGCTGGATGGTGGAAACCGCCGCAACCGGATCTTCCAGAAATCCAGGGTCTCCACGTAATGTTCTTCCCCATGACCAGGCGGATCTCCACAACGCGCCGCCAGCACGGCAGAGTACGCCATGCCCGCCAGGGCCGCCACCAGGACGATCAGGATAAGCCACATGATCAGCGACAGCAGAATGGTCATGGCCGGTCCTCCCGTGTCATTTCATTTCGTTTTAAATGTTCGGCGATGGTCCGCGCAAGTTTTTTACTGATACCGGGCACGGCGGCAAGCACCTCTTCGGATGCCTCACGCAGCGACGCCATGGAACCAAAGGCCCGCAAGAGCGCCCGGGCGCGGGCGGGACCTACCCCCGGAATCCGGGTCAGCGCGCTGGTCAGGGTGTCTTTTCCCCGGCGCGCGCGATGGAATGTCACGGCCAGCCGGTGGGCTTCGTCCCGTATGCGGGCCAGCAGGCGCGGGCCCGCCCCGCTCCTCGGAGGCACGATGGGGTTGGCCCTGCCGGGGATGAAAAAACGATCCTGTTCCGCGCCCTTCCTGCCCGACCGTTCCTTGGCGATTGCCGCCACCGGTACCCGATCCTGGAGGCCCAGATCCTTAAGCACCGCCAGGACAACCCCCAACTGGCCTTTGCCTCCGTCGACCAACGCAAGATCCGGATACTCCTCGTCATCCCGGGCGCGTCGAAATCGGCGCAGGGTAGCCTCGCGCAGGGCCATGAAATCGTCTCCCGCCGATTCCGGGCTGATGAGGTACCGGCGGCGACGCGACGGTACCGGTTCCCCGTCTTCAAACACCGCCATGGACGCGACGGTCTGTCGACCCTGGAACGTGGAGATGTCAAAACACTCGATCCGACGGGGCAGGCGGGACAGACGCAGAAAGCGCTGGATCTCTTCCAGAGCCGTCGCGGTCGCCCGCTCCTGGAGTCGCTTCTCCTGAAACCCCTTTTTCGCGTTCGCATCCGCCAGCGCGGTCAGTTCCCGCTTGCGGCCGCGGCGGGGACATTGAACGATCACCCGGGCGCCCCGGCGTTCCGTCAGGGCCTCTTCCAGGGCAACTTGTTCCTCGACAGGCCGGGACACCAGGATTTCCGGCGGTATCACCGGTGTCATCTCGTAAAACTGCAGGATCAGCCCCGGCAGGGATTCTTCCAGGTCGAGGTCCCGGAGATCCACCGCGAAATCCCGGGAAGCCAGTAACCGCCCACCCCGGTAGTGCAGGACCGCCAGTTCAGCGTAGCGACCCTCCACGCAAACGCCGAACACGTCCCGATCCTCCGTTCCCCTATCCAGCACCGCCTGGGGTTCGAAGGTCTTGCGCAGGTCCATCAGCCGGTCCCGCAGTACCGCCGCTTCTTCGAAACGTAACGCGTCCGACAGCGCCCGGATGCGGTCCAGCAGTTCCCGCTCCAGCTGGGCGTTGCGCCCTTCCAGGGCCATCAGGCATTCCTCCACGAGGCGCGCGTAATCCTCCGTGGAGACTCGCCCGACGCAGGGCGCCACGCACAGGCCCAACTGGTAATACAGGCACGGCCGTGTCCGGGATCGTAACACGTGATCTGAACAGGTCCGCAGCGGAAACAGTTTCTGCAACCGGCGGAGGGTCTGCCGGGCCGCCCGGGCATCGTGAAAGGGACCGAAATACTGCGCGCCGTCGCGGGCAAACCGGCGCGCGAGCGTCAACCTTGGAAAGGTTTCCCCGGGATGCAGCCGAAGGCAGAGAAAGTTCTTGTCGTCCTTGAGGCGGACGTTGTAACGTGGGCGATGCTCCTTGATCAGCGTGTTTTCAAGCAGGAGGGCTTCTTTCTCGTTGCGCGCCACCAGGTACTCGATAGATGCCACGCGCCGCATGAGAAAACGGACCGATGGACGGGTGTCGGTTTCGTTAAAATAGGCCCGGACTCTCGCGCGCAGATTTCGCGCCTTCCCCACGTACAGCACCCTACCCTGGGTATCCCGCATCAGGTAACACCCAGGCGCGGCCGGCGCGGCGGATGGATCCAGCCCCGAGGAGGGCGTGTCCAGCACCACGGGCGCGGCCGGTGCGTTCGGGGGGGATTCCCCCTCTCGCTCGTTATCTCCGGCCACGCGTTCTGTCATGCCTTTTCGCCCCATCAACCACCCTGGGACCGTCGCCGCGTTCCCGCGTCACCCTTTCCAGGGCGCGCGGACCACCAGCCATCGCTTCACCCGCGCGGCGCGCGTCTCCAGGAACCTTCGTAACCGCCCCACGTCTTCCAGCAGGTCCAGGGGTAACATCGCCGGGGCGGGCACGTCGATCAGGTCCTGTACCTGTTCCGTCCAGCGCCAGATGGTATCGTCGTCCGCGACACCCCGCGGTAATGAGGCACCCGTGTGGTAGGTTGCCCCGTTAACCGTGCCGCCCCGTTCGGCCATGACGGCGAGGGCCAGCGGAAATACCCGCTCATCCTGCCCGCAAAACCGCGTGGAAACCGTTGGATCCTCGTTGGCCGCGGTCCGGATCGGAATGCCCGACCGGCGGGAGGCTTCCCTGACGCTCTCCCGCAACCGCCGCAGGATGGCCATGGCCGCCATGAAAACATCTTCTGCCCCGGTGCCGGCTCCGGCCAGCAGCAACGCGGCGTCCCACAGCCCGTCCACCGCCAGTTCAACCCCCGCTTCCCGCGGATCCAGCCGCGTCGGGCACCGTTCCCGATCCCACGCGATGGCCAGTGGACCGCGCCGTCCCCGTTCCAGCAGGCTTTCAAGAAATATCCGCCGGCACTCTCCCGCTTCCGCCGCCCGCAACGCCAGCCGGTCCAGGGCCGTCAAGGCCTCCGTCCGATCTCCACCGAGCATGGCCAGCCGGGGCAGGTTGAGCGTAATCCGTGCCAGGCACGCCGGACGCTCCGCGGGTAGCGGCGGCGCGGGCCCCGCGCCGGATCGAAGATCCAGCCCCGGCCCCAGTCGGAAGGTAACATCACCGCCAGCCGCGGCCAGCCGGCATGCCAGGTCCGCCAGCCTATCCCCGGCGGGTTCCCAGTCCATCGACACGCCGAGGCCTGGCAGGGCAAGCCCCTCGTCATCCCCCTCGGCCAGCCGCTCCAGCAGGGCGGCGCCACATCGCGATCCCTCCTGGCCTGACCCGACCACCATGACGCGGGGCGGTCGCGCGTCTCCCCGACCTACCGGCATGATCTTCCGGTACGCGAATTCATACGCTGTCATCAGCGCGAATTCGCGGTAACCCGATTCTTCCCGATCCTCCATGAACCGGTCGATGGTTTCCGCCGCGTCCGGCCAGCAAACCGATTCCACCGACAACGGATCGAGCAGATCCTGCCAGGCCACCCACTGGCTAAGCAGGGTATGTCCATAGCGTGGCGGCCCCCCGAACGTCCGGTCCGGCAGGGCCCTGAAACCGTGTCGCGCGACCTGTTCCAGCCGCGCGGTCAGCCGGTAATACCCTTCCGGGCATCCCAGTCCGTGGATATGCCAGATACCTCCCCTATGGGCTTCCGCGGCATCTCGGGGCAGTAGTTCCTCCAGCGTAAACGCTTCCTTGATGGCCTCCGCCAGGAGACGATCCGTTCCGAGGGGTGAAAGGGTTTCTTTCGCGATCCCTTCTCCACGGATAAGTGCCGCCACCCGCTCAACCGGCAACCCGATTGACCGCAATCGCGCGGCCTGATCGGACAGCCCCCACCGAGACAGCAGGCTGGCCGTCCACTCCCGGATAAACCCTTCGCTCCACCCGGGATGCTCATTCCCCGGCACCGCCAGGTCCCGCGCCAGGCGCTCGGCCAGCCGTCGCGCCGTTTCCGGATCCAGGCCCGCCTCCTCGATCCACCAGGACTCCCATTCCTCCGCGCCACGCGGCACGGCGATACCCCTTGCGCCGTCATCCCTGGAACCCCTGCCAGCCCCCACAAGGCGGTCCCGACGCCGCTTCTGTTCCGTTTCCGCCCAGTAATGACGAGCCGCCGTGATTCGCCCCATGCGCGTCAGCACTTCCCGACAGACTTCGGCCAGCCTGTCCGAAGCGACCGAGGCCATTCCCGACGCCGCGACATGCAGGCGCACCGCCCTGCTGAAGCCCTGGGCCTCCGCAAGCGAAGGCGCGGGGCCTTCCGTGGCCATGGCGCGCAACAGGCTTCGGGTCAGTTTATCCGGGTTGAACGGCTCCAGCCGGCCATCCCGCTTGCGTACCCATTCCGGACCTGAACCCCTCGCGGAAGTCCCGGGAAATGGTAATCCGGTATTGTCCTGTTCCCGCCTTTCTGGCGTCATCCGTTCCAACCTTCTCCGGGCTTTTACTGAACGATACTATACATGGCCTTATCATACGCTGAAAACAATCGTGATGTCTTATCCCCGAAGCATGACCGGGGCAGCGCATAAATTAATTACGTTATTACCGTATATACCGATTATTCCGCTGAAAAAAGATTAATACCTTTTCATAAAATTGAGTTTCCGGACTAAAGTTCCTTCGCCCAGATGCCGATAATGGAAATGCCGAACAAGTGCAACGTGTTCTGGTTAAGCGGCTCATGGCAATAAGGTCTGCGTTATGGCGGGTGGTATCACGGCAAGCGGCCTGATAACGGGAATAGACTCCAACGCGCTGATCAACCAGTTGATGCAGTTGGAACGTCAGCCCATCACCCGGTTGCAAAACCAGATTACCACGCTGAATACCCAGCGAACCGCGTTGACCAACCTCACCAACACGTTGCGGACCCTGCGGAGCCGGGCCCAGGATTTCCGGTTGCTGGATCCGTTCAACAAGTTTAACAGCAGTTCCGGGGACGAGGATGTCCTGACCACGTCGATTACCGGATCTTCACCGACGGTAGGCACCTACTCCGTGCAGGTCATCCAGTTGGCCACTGCCACCACCGCGGTCAGCGGCGGACGGGTCAGCGCGGATATCGATCCCAACGTGGCCCTCGAAAACAGCGGCATCTCCATGGGTATCACGGGGGGCACCTTCAGTATTAACGGGGTTGATTTCACGGTTGATCCGACCACTGACAGCCTGAATGATATTCTCAACGCTATTAACTCCAGTTCGGCGGGAGTCACGGCGACCTACGACGCCTCGGCGGACCGGGTGGTCATCGCGAATACCACGCCGGGCAACACCGCCGTCATCACCTTGGGACGGGCCTCGGATACCAGCAACTTCCTGTCGGCCATCGGCGTGCGCGGCGCCACGCAGTACACGAACACAAATGGATCCACCGAGGTCCGCAGCACCACGGTGGTGGGCGCGGTAAACACGCTGGATAAACTGGATGAAGCCAACCTGCGGAACGGCCCCGTAACGGCGGGGACTTTTTCGATCAACGGTATATCTATCTCCGTGGACCCCACTACCGACGCCCTCGCCGATGTCCTTTCCCGGATCAATAGTTCAGACGCGGGGGTCGTTGCCAGTTACGATCCGATCAACGACACCATCCGGGTGCAGTCCAAGCTGCTGGGTAGCCGAAACATCAATATTGGCTCGACAGGTGATACCAGCAATTTCCTCAGCGTGTTCGCCCTGGATACAGCCGTTCAGACCACCGGGAATGACGCGCGGATCGCGATTGATGGCGGCCCCACCCTCACCCGTAACACCAACGCCATCAGTGACGCCATTAACGGCGTAACCCTGAATCTCAAGGATACCGGCACCGTTACGGTAACCGTGTCGCCGGATGAAGACGCGGCGATCAGTGCCGTCAAGGCCTTCATCGACCAGTACAACACCGCGATTTCCGATCTACGCAATCAAACCGCCGTTAATGGAACCCTTCAGGGAGACGGCGGACTGCGCAGCATCCAGGGAACCCTGCAAGGCATGCTCTTCAGCACCGTGCCCGGCAACAATCCGGCGTATACCAACCTCGTGGATATAGGATTCAACACGGGATCCACTTTCAACAGCCGGGAGTACCAGCCGGTACAACTGGATGAAGAAAAATTCCGAAAAGCCCTGCGGGAAGCGCCCACCACGGTAAAGGCCCTGTTCACGAACAACGATAAAACCGGCATCGGTGACCTGTTCGACGATTACCTGAACGGGGCCACGTCGACCACGGGATTTCTCTCTGAACGCACGAGAACCAACGGCGCGATCGACCGCCAGATAGCGGCCATCAATGAACGTATCCGGGCCATGGAAGAACGCCTGACCCAGCGTGAAAACCGCTTGAGGCAGTCTTTCACGCGACTGGAACAGATTTCGGCCCAGTTGCGTTCCCAGAACGCCGCGTTGTCAAGGTTCGGCTCAGGCGTTTTCTAACAGGAATCGAGAAATCATAGTTCAAGGCGTGAAACGGGACAGATGACGGGACACAACCAGCACGATAAGGAGTTTCGGGAATGAACCAGGCAAGCGCGACGGTCAACGCTTACACGCGGGTCAACGTGGAAACCGCCAGCCAGGGAAAACTGGTGGTTATGCTGTTCGACGGGGCTATCCGGCGCGCCCAGGAAGCAGCCCGGTTACTCGAAACAGGCGGACGCCGGGATGAAATCCACAAAAACCTCGTGCACGCCCAGGACATCCTCGCCGAATTGCGCAACGCGCTGGACATGCGCCGGGGCGAAATCGCCCGGAACCTCGACCGGATCTACGAATACTTCCAGCACCTGCTCATCACCGCGAACCTGCGGAAAGAAACCGCTCCAATTGAGGAATGCGTCCGCCTGATGCGCGAAATGCGCGACACCTGGGACGAGGCCTTCAAAAAGGTCAGCCGGGAAAACGCGGAACTCTCCGCCGGCGTCGCCAACCATCGCACCGCCGCTGTCAGCATGACCGCCCTGAATCTGAGCACGTGACCCCATAACCCCGGGGGATTCGGAGATCTTCAGGATGTCGTGGATGCTTTCCCCGGGAAAGGACGGGTCTCGCTGAGGGTGTGCGTCGCGCCGCACCGAGGACAACGCACCCGTTCATGGCGGAAATCAGGGGGGATTTTCAATCGAGCGCCACAGGCGCAGGGGATAAACCGGAAACCGTTGAGTTTTCGCATCAGGTCCTGTACCTGACGGGTTTGCCTCAGGCGTTCTTCCGCGGATGGAGCGGCCCCGCTATCCGGCGGTGGCCCTATCATTTCCGGCGCGTTATCCCCCCGGGAAACCCCGCCCGCCAGTGCTCCGGCCAGGACAGCCGCCCGGGCGGCTCGACCGATCATCTCGTCCTGGCGCCCGCTGTCCGTTTTTTCATGGGACGTCTCTCTCGCGGTTTCCGGGTACAGCCGCTCCATCATCCGTCGGGTCCACCAGTTCACCGCTTCCCGTTCACCCCGACTGAGCCGTCCGGCCAGGTCCGCGGGAACCCGTCCACCCGCGAGCGAACGCAACAGGCGAATCCGGTCTTCCACCGGTGGATGCGTGCTGGTCCAGGCGGAAAAGGCCCGCTCTCCGGATACCGCGGGGTTCACGATAAACATCGGCGCGGCCATGGCGCTCACCTGCTCGAGTCGCGCGCCGCGCGCGATAACCTCCAGGGCGGAAGCCAGGGATTCCGGATTCCGGGTCAGAACCGCGCCACCGAGGTCCGCCAGGTATTCCCTGCGGCGGGAACAGGCCAGGTAAATCAACCGCGCCAGTAACGGGGCCACGATCCACAATACCACCGCGATAACCAGCATCACGAGAATCGCCGCTCCCTGCTGGTTGTTCCGCCCCCGGTACCGCCGGGTACCCATGGCCCCGCGCAGGGTCATCCGTAGGAAGAGTTCGCACAACAGCACGATGGTTCCCGCCATGATGGCCAGCCGAGTCATGTAACTGACGTCACGGTGGAGAATATGACTCATCTCGTGCGCGATGACCCCCTGCAACTGGTCACGGTTCAACCGCATGAGCAGGCCGGCGGTTACCGCCACCGAGGCGTGCTCGGGATCCCGGCCCGCGGCAAAGGCGTTCAACCCCTGATCTTCGATCAGGAATACCCGCGGCGTTTTCGGAAGGTTGGCGGCCAGGCGCATCTCTTCCACCACGTTGAACAACTGGGGGTGATCCTCTCGGGCAAGTTCCCGCGCGCCCACGCTGGCCATGAGCGCGCCATCACCGGATAACCGGTATACCAGGGCCTGGACCAGCCACGCGAAGCCCGCGGCGACCATCCCGAAAAGGGGCCCCGGAAACACGAGCCACGCGCCGGGCATGCTACCGGTCTCTCCCGGCGGCATGGCTACCAGCCCCACGCCGGAGACCCACAAGGCCGGTTCGGGATACACCGCGAACCCGATGCACGCGCCCACCGCCAGCATTAACAGCAACATGATTCCCGTGAGGACACGGGAACGACGCTGGTTCGCGCGGATCAGTTCAAACACGGGCGGAACCCTCCGGAAGGGAATCGCGCGGGCTTAACGCGAAAAACTGACCTTGGGCGCCTGGCGCTCTTCGGGGCTGTCCACCTCGAAAAAGGGCTCCGCGTTGAAACCGAACATCCCCGCGACCATGTTGGCGGGAAACATCTGGATCGCGTTGTTCAGGGTCATCACGGCATCGTTGTACGCCTGGCGGGCGAAACTGATGCGGTTCTCCGTGGACACCAGTTCTTCCTGCAGGGCCATGAAGTTCTGGTTGGCCTTCAGATCGGGGTACTGCTCGGCCACGGCAAACAGGTTCATCAGGGCCCGGCTCAACTGGCCTTCGGCCTGCGCCCGGTCGGCCACGCCCGATTGAGAGGCACCCTGGGCCAGGTTACGCGCCCGCGTAACCGCCTCCAGCGTTTCGCGCTCGTGGGTCATGTATCCCCGTACCGTTTCCACGAGGTTGGGAATCAGGTCATGCCTCCGCTTCAATTGCACGTCAATCTGGGACCAGGCATTCCGGACCGCGTTGCGCAAGCGCACCAACTGGTTATACAGGCCGATCACCCAGAACAGCACCAGCAGGACAATCACCCCGGCGATAATCACCAGCAGCATGGCATTCCTTTCTCCCCGGCCGCGCGGACCAGGCGTTTACGTTGTTCCCTCGTTTCGTTTCCCGAACACCCTGTTCAGGGGATCCACCGCCGCCGGTCCCAGGATGCCACCCGGTACCTGGAGCAGGGATTCCAGTTCCCCCGCGTCGTACCACTCGCCATGCCCCTTCACGCAGACGTCTACCGTCACCGAGGTGTCACTGCCTGGGATCACGCGGCGGACCAGGGTCATCTTTCCGTTACATGCCGGGCATCGCCGGGCGCTTTCCCGGTGCAGCGCGACCGGGGGCGGCGGCACCACGCCATGCACCGATTCCAGCAACGCGAACTCCCCGGCATCCAGCCACACGCCGCCACACCTGGCGCACCAGTCCACCTCGACGTTCGCGTATTCGCAGGTTACCAGTGGTTCATCGCAGGCCGGGCAGTTCATCGTGTCACCCTTCAACATCCGGCGGACCACCCGCCAGGATGAGGCTATTATACCCCCATTTTCAAGCCATCACGCGGTTTAAAACCTGCCTTTTAATCAGACGCCCAGACGCCCGCATCGCTCAGGAGCAACCCGCTCGCCACGACCAGAACCATGACTGTTTCCGGGGAAAGGTTTCGTGAATCCGCGGGCCCGGCTCTTGCGTAAACCCCGGGGTGATTTCATTCCCCCTGGTGGCGCCTCCAGATATAGTAATCCAGTAATCGAAGTGCCTCTTCCGCGCCTTCCCAGGTGATTCGGTGGGTTTTCGACCCGGTGGATGCCTTTCTTTCCACATTTTCCAATTCCCGTCTTTCGATCGCTTTCCGTGTCACCTCGGCCGCGTCACTGATATGGCCCGATAACACTAGGTCCATGGCGCGTTGAATCACTTTTCGTTCCCGCGCGCCCTGGGCTGACGCCAGCGTCTCTTCCAGTCGGTTTACCAGCCAGTCCCACATGCTTCCGGTCATCTCCTCTGTTGTAATCCGCCCGAGACGGTCTCAATCACCTGGCCCTATTCACCTTCCGTCATACGCATTGACCCGAGACTCTGTCTGTTCACCCATGGGATCCCAGACAATTCTTCCGTTTCCAGCATTACGCCCGTAACAAATCGTCTGGCCGGTGTTCACCGGCCAGACGAAAAGACACGGTTTCGGGAAAATTACCCGCGCTTGCGGGTCGTCGCGGCGGCCAGCAGGGCCATGCCCAGGCCGGCCAGCAGCAGGTCACCGCCCGCCGAAATCAGCAGATCTTTCACGAACAGCCGCTTGATGCAACCGAAGCAGCCGCTGATCATCAGGTAGTTCTTCAGTTCGTCCAGCGTCAACTGGCCGTCACCGTCCGCGTCGATCAGGTCGAATACGTCGATGGGCAGGTTCGACATCGCCGCCAGCACTTCCTCCAGCGACAGGGATTCGTCGCCGTTGGTGTCCAGGTCCTTGAACTTGTCGTGGATCTGCTTCATGACCTCGCGGTTGGTCGGCACCTTGTCCGGAGCGCCCAGCGACACCAGCAGGTTCACCGCCGCGCCACAACTCAGGGTCACACCTGCCGCCGGATACTGCCGGATCACCACGCCGGCCGCCACGGTGGTGCTGTACACCGGCTGCAACGCTCCGACGTTCAGGCCCGCACCCTGGATGGCCGTCATCGCGACTGATTTCACCTTTCCTACCACGTTCGGCACCACCGATGGACCCGTGGATACCAACAGGGTCACCACTGTGCCTTGTACCGCCAAAGTGCCTGGCGCCGGGTTCTGGCTGATCACCCTGCCCGGGGCCACCGTGTCACTGCATGTCTGCGTGACCGCGCCAACATACAATCCTACTGCCGTGATCGCCGTTGTGGCGGCCGCCTGCCCCTGGCCCACCACGTTCGGCACTGTCACCAGGCACGGGCCCGTGGACACCACGAGGTTAACCGCCGTGCCGGGCACAACCGGCGTGTCCGCCGCCGGATCCTGACTGATCACGCTGCCCGAGGCCACCGTGTTACTGCACGCCTGGGTGACCGTGCCCACCGCGATGCCAGCGTCCGTGATCGCCGCACGGGCGTCCGCCTCGGGCTTGCCCACCACGTCCGGTACCGTCACCGGGCACGGGCCCGTGGACACCACGAGGTTTACCGAACTGCCGGGCGCCACCGACGCGCCACCCGCAGGATCCTGGCTGATTACCTGACCCGCAGGTACCGTGTCGCTGCATTGCTGCGTCACCGTGCCGACTACCAGGCCCACGCCTTCGATCGTCGTCGTCGCCGCCGTCTGAGCCTGACCCACCACGTTCGGTACCTCGACCGGGCACGGACCCGTGGACACCACGAGGTTTACCGAACTGCCGGGCGCCACCGACGTGCCACCCGCCGGATCCTGGCTGATCACCTGACCCGCGGGCACCGTGTCGCTGCACGCCTGACTGACCGTGCCAACGTACAATCCAGCCGCCGTGATCGCCGTCGTCGCGGTCGCCTGTGTCAGCCCCACCACGTTCGGCACCGTCACCGGGCACGGGCCCGTGGACACCACGAGGTTTATCGATGTGCCGGGTGCCACCGACGCGCCAGCTGCCGGATTCTGGCTGATCACGCTGCCCGCGGGCACCGTGTCGCTGCACGCCTGACTGACCGTGCCAACGTACAATCCAGCCGCCGTGATCGCCGTCGTCGCGGTCGCCTGCGCCAAACCCACCACGGTCGGCACCGTCACCGGGCACGGCCCCGTGGATACCACGAGGTTTACCGACGTGCCGGGTGTCACCGACGCTCCAGCTGCCGGGTTCTGGCTGATCACGCTACCCGCGGCTACCGTGTCGCTGCATTGCTGCGTGACCGTGCCAACGTACAATTCGGCTGCCGTGATCGCCGTCGTCGCGGCTGTCTGCGCCAGACCCACCACGTTCGGCACTGTCACATGGCACGGGCCCGTGGACACCACGAGACTGACCCTACTGCCGGGCATTACCGAAGTGCCAGCCGCCGGGGCCTGGCTGATCACCCTGCCTTTGGCCACCGTGTCGCTGCATTGCTGCGTGACCGTGCCAACGTACAATCCAGCCGCCGCGATCGCCGTCGTCGCGGCTGTCTGCGCCAGACCCACCACGGTCGGCACTGTCACCGGGCACGGGCCCGTGGACACCCAGAGATTTACCGAACTGCCGGGCGCCATAGACGCGCCACCCGCCGGATTCTGGCTGATCACGCGGCCCGCGGCCACCGTGTCACTGCATTGCTGCGTGACCGTGCCCACGGTCAGGCCCGCGTTCGTGAGGGCCGTCGTCGCGGCCGTCTGCGTCAGACCCACCACGGTCGGCACGGTCACCGGGCACGGCCCCGTTGAGATCACCAGGTCTACCGCCGTACCAGGTTCAACAAGGGTCCCTGATGCCGGAGCCTGGCTGATCACGTCTCCGGCGGGGACCGTGTCGCTGCACTGTTCCGTGACCGCGCCTACCACGAGACTGGCCGACGTGATTTCCGCTTCCGCGGATGCCTGGTCCAGGCCCACCACGTCCGGGACCGCTACCGGGCACGGGCCCGTCGACACCACGAGGTCCACCGGTGTGCCGGAAGTGACCAGGTGGCCAGCCGCCGGATCCTGGCTGATCACGTCCCCGGCGGGTACCGTGTCGCTGCACTGTTCCGTAACCGTGCCAACGACCAGACCAGCCGACGTGATTTCCGTTTCCGCGGATGCCTGGTCCACTCCCACCACGTCCGGAACTACCGTGTCACAGGGACCCGTCGACACCACGAGGTCCACCGGCATCCCCATCGGGGCCAGTTCACCCTCCGCCGGATCCTGGCTGATCACGCTGCCCGCGGGAATCGTGTCGCTACACTGCCTGGTTACCGCGCCAACGGCCAGGCCAGCCGAGATAATGGTGGCACGGGCCACGGCTTCATCCTGTTCCGTTACGCCAGGAACCACGCGGTTCTGCCAGGGGAAATAGGGGTAGGTCCGGGTTTCCCGTATGGTCCAGACCGTGGCGAAGTCCCAGCCGGCAAAACTGGCCTGCTGTTTCATTTGCGCGGTGGTCAGGCCGGTTCCGCCAGCCGTGCCATATCCCACGCCGACGGATTGCCCGGTGGTTTCCACGTCCCAGTAGCAGGACGTGAGGGTGCCCCTGTCGTTATACCCCGCAAGGCCGCCGGCGTAGGCGTAGTCACCTGAAGCCGTAACCAAGCCCGTGGCGTAGCAGGACGTGAAGGTGCCCCTGTCGTTATACCCCACGAGGCCGCCGGCGATATCGTTACTGGTAACCGCTCCCGTGGCGTAGCAGGACATGAAGATGCCCCGGTTACCCCCCACGAGGCCGCCGGCGGCGTAGGTGACAGTCCTATAATATCCTGTCGTCGTGGCCGATGCTGCTCCCGTGGCGTAGCAGGACGTGAGGACGCCATAGTTATCCCCCACGAGGCCGCCGGCGTAGGCTTTACTGTAATTACTCCAAGCCGTAGCCATAACTCCGCCCGTGGCGTAGCAGGACGTGAGGGTCGCCTCGTAGTTCCCCCCCACGAGGCCGCCGGCGTAGGCGGGATTACCTGAAGCCGATACCGATCCCGTGGCATAGCAGGACGTGAGATGCGCATGGTAGACAAAGTTCTTCCCCACGAGGCCGCCGGCGTGGGCACCACCGTAAGACGTAGCCGAAACCGCTCCCGTGGCGTAGCAGGACGTGAGGGTGCCATAATAGTTATACCCCACGAGGCCGCCGGCGGCAGCAATACGCTCACTATCCGTATTCCTGGCTGTAACCGCTCCCGTGGCGTAGCAGGACGTGAGGGAACCATTATTCACCCCCACAAGGCTGCCGACAGCGTCCCTTCCAGTTACCGAGCCGCCTTCCAAGCCGATATTCTGGATTTGTGCCCCGCTACCCGTGTACCCGAACAGGCCCACGTAGTCCGCGTCCGGCCGGTTGATGTAGAGGTTCTGGATGACATGGCCCTGGCCGTCAAAGGTGCCCGTGAAGGGGGTACTCTCGGTGCCGATAGGCTCGAAGCCCGCGCCACCGTTCCACACCTGGGTGACCAACGCGTCAATGTCGGCAGTGAGGACGTAAGCACCATCCAAGGGATACGCGGGATCCCGGCCGATCTTGTCCAGATCGTTCAGGGTGGCGATGGAAATCGACTGGGCGTGGGCCAGTCCCGGCAGCAGCGCCAGGCAGGCCATCACCAGGCCGAGGACCATGAACCGGATACGACGCGCGCTAGAAGGGAACATGTTACCTCCTCCCTGGACGGCTGGCTACCTTTACCCACGTGCTCCGCCGTCCAGGGAGCACGCGCCCAGACTCCACATGGCATCTTACAACTATGGTAGCAGGTATAACGTGACAAGTCAAGTTCTCTCCCCTTTGGGGGGATGGACCCCGATCCACGGGGCCGGTCGGCAGGCCTGGAACCGGGGACCGCCATGGGCAGGCGCGCCAGGATTGTCGCGGGCACCCCCTCGGCTCACGGGAACAGGGGCATGGCACTGAGAGCATACGTGAATGGGACCGGCATGGGCCGCGCGCGCGGGATCCCGCGCGTTGTGGGGGGGAAGGGGGAGGAAGAGAGAAAAGGGAAAGATTTCTCGCTGCGCTCGAAATGACAGGGTCAGTCGGAATGACATGATGTGCGGAAATGACAGGGTTAAGGGGTAGAGGGGAAAGTTTTCTCGCCGCGATGCAATGTAAGACCTGAGCGAATTCCACTTGAACGCACAGCTTGTCATTTCGACGAACGTAGTGAGGAGAAATCTTGCGTTCCGCCTGGACGGGAGGGAAAGATTTCTCGCTGCGCTCGGAATGACATGAGAAGTGGAAATGACAAGGGTACTCGAGATGACAGGGTTAAGGTTTGGGTTAAGGTGGGGGGCTCGGGCGGGAATAACAAGGATGGACTTAAAACATGTTGTCATTTTGACGAACGCGGGGAGGAGAATCTGCTGTCAAGCCACTCCGGAAAAAGGTGTCATTTCGACGAACGCAGTGAGGAGAAATCTTGCGTTCCGCCTGGACGGGAGGGAAAGATTTCTCGCTGCGCTCGAAATGACAGAGGGGGGGCGAAATGACAGGGTTAAGGTTTGGGGTAAGGTGGGGGGCCCGGGCGGGGATAACAAAGATGGACTTAAAACATGTTGTCATTTTGACGAACGCGGGGAGGAGAATCTGCTGTCACGCCACTCCGGAAAAAGTTGTCATTTCGACGAACGCAGTGAGGAGAAATCTTGCGTTCCGCCTGAACAAGAGGAAAAGATTTCTCGCTGCGCTCGAAATGACAGGGAGGGGCGAATGACAAAGTCCGTCAGAATGACATGAGGAGTGGAAATGACAAGGGTACTCGAGATGACAGGGTTAAGGTTTGGGGTAAGGTGGGGGGCCCGGGCGGGGATAACAAGGATGGACTTAAAACATGCTGCCATTGCGACGAACGCGGGGAGGAGAATCTGCTGTCACGCCACTCCGGAAAAAGTTGTCATTTCGACGAACGCAGTGAGGAGAAATCTTGCGTTCCGCCTGAACAAGAGGAAAAGATTTCTCGCTGCGCTCGAAATGACAGAGGGGGGGCGAAATGACAGAACGGGGTATTCCCGCCTGGGAGAAGACATGCCCCCATATATAAGGGCATTCTGTTGCGCGGCAGGCAGGGGGGCCGGTCAGGATGGCAGCCCCGGGGCCTCCATATATTAAAGACATTCTGTCGCGCGGCAGGCGGGGGGGGGCAGCGGGGCGCATGGTCCACGGCCTGGAACGGGGATAAAAGGGCCGGGGCCCGGTCCGGCGAGGGTACCGAACCGGGCCCCGGAAACTTACGGAGTCAGGGCGTCACGGGAGACTCACGAGCGCCGGCGGCTTACCGAGGCGGCCAGCAGGGCCAGGCCCAGGCCGGCCAGCAACAGGTCACCGCCCGCCGAGATCACAAGGTCCTTCACGAACAGCCGCTTGACGCAACCGAAGCAGCCGCCGATCCCCAGGTACTCCACGAACTCGGCTTCCGTGATAACGCCGTCGCCATTCAGGTCAACCAGTTCAAACACCTCGATCGGCAGGCCTGGCAATCCTTCAACCGCCACGGCTTCCTCGAGGCTCAAACCATTGCCGTTCTTGTCTAACTCCGACAACCGGTCGTACAACTGCTTCATGATGTCCCGGTTCGACGGCGGATCCAGGTTGAGGCCCCGGGAAATCACCAGGTTCACGGCCGTGCCACGCGCGACAGATTGCCCCGCGGCAGGCATCTGCCGTAACACCGTGTTCGGGTTCTTACTCGTGCTGAACACGTACAACTGGCTTCCAGCGGACAACCCATTGTCAGCCAGTAACTGTTGTGCCACGCTTTCAGACTGGCCCACAAGGCTGGGTACCGTCACTGGTCCACTGGGCACGCACGACCCACTCGATACCACCAGTGCCACGGGCGTTCCCTCTGGCACAGAGGTCCCAGACGCGGGATATTGACTCACCACGTTGCCCACCGGGACCGTGTCGCTGCACTGCGTAGACACCTGGCCAAGGTTCAAACTGGCCGCCGACAGGACCGCCCGCGCGTTCGCCTGGCTCTGCCCCACCAGAGACGGTACAGTCACCACCTGAATGCCGCCCGTTCCGCAGGATCCCGTGGATATGACCAGCAATACGGCCGATCCCGGCGTCACCTGCGTTCCCGCCGCCGGGAACTGGCTGATCACCTTACCCGCCGCAACGGTGTCACTGCAGACCTGCAACGGGGGGCTCGCTACCGTGAGTCCCGCCCCATCGATCTCCGTCTCAGCCTGGCCCTGTTCCAGCCCGGCCACATCGGGCACGGCCACCGTCTGCGCGGGACACGGGCCAGATGAGATTACCAGCGCGACCGTGCTGCCTGAGGACATGATTACACCTGCCGGTGGATTCTGGCTGATCACGCTGCCCGCGGCCACCGTGTCGCTGCACTGTTCCGTGACCGGGCCTACCACAAGGCCTACCCCCGTGATGGCCGTCGTCGCAGCCGCCTGGGTCTGACCGATCACATCGGGAACGGCTGTCGATGCAGGACAGTTCCCCGTGGACACCACCAAAGTCACCGTGGAACCATACAGCGCGGTTTCTCCACCCGCGGGAGACTGGCTGATAATATTGCCAGCCGGCACGGAATTGCTACAGATTGCTGAAACCGAACCGATTACAAATCCTGCAGCCGTTAGGGTTCCCTGGGCAGCTACCTGATCCTGCCCCACCACGTCCGGTACCGTCACCGGGCATGGACCCGAGGACACCACGAGATTCACGGCTGAGCCATAAAGCACGGATGTACCACCAGTCGGGGTCTGGCTTATGACCCGCCCGGCAGGCACCGCGTTATCACACTGAGACGTGACAGTGCCCACGACCAGCCCGGCCGCAACAAGACCAGCTTCCGCCTCCGACTGGAGCAGGAAAACAACATTCGGTACCGTCACTGGACATGGACCACTGGATAATACCAAGTCAACAAAAGTCCATTCGTTTACCGTTGCCCCTGCCACCGGGTTCTGGCTGATCACACTGCCCGCGGGCACCGTGTTACTGCACGCCTGATTAACCGTACCAACGTACAGATTTGCCGCCGTAATGGTCGCTTCCGCCGCAGCTTGCGCCTGCCCCACCACGTTCGGCACGGTGACTTGAACCTGCGCGCTGGCCATGCCGGTAATCCCCAGTACCATGGCCAGCATCATTGCCTTCATCCATCCGCTTCTCATGCGCATCTGCCTCGTCCTTTCTTTCCGTAGCCCTGTTTGCGCGATCCCGTCCACCGGGAGTCGTATGACCATCAACTTGCTGTTTCCCGTATAGTACCACATTTTTCCGGACATTGTTACCCGTTAAAGCGCCCCCGGGCGGCGAAGGCGTTGACCACCCGGGGGCTTGAAGGGAATCGCCCTATGGGGCGAAGGAGGCCTATGTTACGAGGACCGCCCGCGCCGGCGCGAAACGCCCACGCCAGCCACGGCCGCGGCCAGCAACAGCAGCCCGAGCGGACCCGCCACGGGCACGCCGTTGCTCACGTTCAAGGTAAACGTCGGCGAGTTGACGGAGGTTACCGCGTCACTCGCTTCGCACTGGTACTGGCCGGCATCCGTCAGGGCCACCGGATTAAACGACAACGTGTTCCCGTTGGCGCCCGGAATGGCCTGCCACGCCTTGGAGCCATCCTCGCGGTACCACTGGTAGGACACCGAGCCCACCGCTCCGGTTACCGTCACGGACATCGACACCGTGTCACCCGCGATCGCGTCGATCACGGTCGGCCCATCCGCGAGCACCGCCAGGGTGCAGTTGTTCTGCACCGTAACCGCCTGGTTGACCGTCGTGGTATTCCCGAAGGAATCGGTCACCGCGTAGGTGATGGTCCACGAACCGGGACCCAGCGGTCCCGAGGGCGGTTCGCCCGTGGCCGTCACGAGGGCCGTCAGGTCGCCGTCTTCGATATCCGTGGCGGTTGCCACCCCAGCCGTGGTGAAGACGTCCCCGCAGTTCAGCAACACGGATGTTCCACCCACGAGCGCAATCTCCGGCGGGAAGTCATCCGCCACGTTGACGGTCAGCGTGTAATCCGATTCGTTGGCCGCGGCATCCGTGGCGGTGTACACCAGCGTGTAAACGCCTGGCGTGTGCAGGTCCAGCGTGCCGGTCGGGGTAACCGTGAAGGTGCCATCGCACGCGTCCACTGCCGTGCCCGTCGGCGGCGTATATGGATCGCCCGTGTGCACGTAAACGGGGTTCGGGCCGGGCACTGTCAGCACGGGTGCCACGGTATCGCTCACCGTGACCACCAGCGTGGCCGTGCCGGTGTTGTAGCCGTCATTCGCGCTGTAGACCACGTTGTACACGCCCGTAACCGGGTTGTTGACGTCCAGGCCGGCCAGGTCCGTAATCGTCGCCGCCAGGGTCCCCGCGCACGGATCGCTGGCGGTAGCCGACGGCAGCGTCAGGGCCACGCCGCACTCCGCCGCCAGGGCGTTACCGCCGTCGATGGTCACCACGGGCACGGACGTATCGACGACATTCACCACCCGTTGCGCCGTGACGGTCTGATTATTCGAATCGGTCACGCTGTAGGTAACCGTCCACGAGCCGGGACTGAGCGGACCCGCGGGAGGCAGGCCGGACACCGTAATGGCGGCCGTCAGGTCACCATCTTCGTAGTCCGACGCCGTTGCGCCCGCGTCGGTATACTCGTCACCACACTCCAACGTGACGGGGTTGTCACCCAGGATGCTGATCACCGGCGGCAGATTCGCCAGCACTTCCACCGTCAGCGTCGCCACGGCCACGTTCGACGCGGCGTCACTGATCGTGTACGTCACGGTGTACGTACCGACCACGCTGGTATCGACCGTGCCCGTCCCGTTCACGCTGCCCAGGTTGCCGTCGCAGGCGTCCGTCGCCGTCGCTACCGGCGCGGTGAACGACCCGTTGAGCGGCACGTAGACCGGGTTCGGCCCGGGAATCGTGATTACCGGCGCGGTCGTGTCGACCACGTCCACGGTCCGGGTGACCACGCTCGAGTTGGCCTGGCTATCCGACGCCGTGTACGTGATGATGTAGGTACCGGGCACCGCGGCATTCACCGAGCCGCTGGGCGATACGGCCACGGCACCTTCACAGGCGTCCGTCGCGGTCGCGCCCGGATCCGTGAAGGCCGATCCGCATCCCACCGTTTCAGGGTTGTTGCCGTTCAGAACAATGACCGGCCCGGTGGTATCCACCACGTTCACCACGCGGGTCGCCGTAGCCGTGTTACCGTTGCCGTCATCGGCCGTGTAGGTGATGGTGTAGGAACCCGGTACTGCCGTGTTCACCGTGCCGCTCGCGGTCACGGCCACCGATCCGACACACTGGTCACTCGCAGTCGCGCCCGGATCCGTGAAGGCCGATCCGCATTCCACCGTCATCGGATCCACGCCGTTCAACGTGATCACCGGGGCTGTTGTGTCTACCACGGTCACCGTTAACGTCGCCGTGGCGCTGTTGTATCCGTCGCTACCGCTGTACACCACGCTGTACACGCCCAGGGCCGGGTTCGCGGGATTCAGGCCTCCAAGGTCCGATACCGTCGCCGCGCCACTGCCCGCGCACGTGTCGGTCCACGTCGCGGCAGGCAACGTCAGCGACACGCCACATTCCGCCGTCAGCGTGTTCCCTCCGCTGATCGTCACGACCGGCGGAACCGTATCCTGTACGTTGACGATCCGCTGGACGGACGCGGTATTCCCGACATCGTCCGTACCCGTGTAGGTCAGCGTGTACACGCCTGGCACGCCCGTGTTGACGCTGCCGGTGATCGTGATGGTCACGTTCGCGTCACAGTTATCCGTGGCCGTCGCGCCCTGTTCAACGTACGTAGCGCCGCATTCCAGCGTGAGCGATCCTGGCCCATTCAGCGTGACCACTGGTGGCTCAGTCTCCGTAACGTTGATGGTGGCCGTGCACGAGGCCGAACGACCCAGCACGTCATAAACCGTCAACTGAAGGGTGGACGATGGAATATCCGAACAACTGAAGGTCTTGTTCTCCAGCTCCTCGTACCAGATCCCCGCTTCCGCGGTACTGGCGGAAATCGTGGCCGGATTCGTGATCTGGTTGGTGACCGTCAGGTCAACTGTGGCGCTGTTGCATACCGCTGCGGGGCCATTGGGCGAGTATTCCATGGCCCCCATGTCCGCCCGGCCGTTTACCTGGCGGTTCACACCGCGGTTATCCGTTCCCGTCAAGGCCGGGTCACCCACGTTCAGTACCGGCGAACCTGCCTGCGGCACGTAGTTGGCATCCAGCAGGGGATCAACACCGCCTATATTACCCGTGCCGGGTAACAAGGTGCCCGCCAACGTGTAAGAGATCGTAGCTTGTTCGGTATTGCCCAGGGAGCCTTCGCTGACTACCGCGCCATTGTTCGCCCGGAAAATACAGTTGTTGATGATCGGCGCGGCTTCCCAGTTGTACACCCCGCCACTGTTCAGCCCGAACAGGCCCGTCGCATTATCCGTGAGGGTGCATCCATAGATCGTGCAGCCGATGATCTGGGCATCGGCGTTGTTGTTAAATACGCCGCCACCACCCCGTATGGGGTTCCCCGCGGTATCGAGTCCCCGTCCCGCCACATTATTTACCAGCAAAACGCTACGGATGATGCTGTTGCTCGGACCGGCCGGACCAGACTCGTTGGCAATGCCACCTCCACTGACCGCCGCCGCGCAACCCGTGATAAAGCAATGCTCAATGATGGCCTGGGACTGCCAGACGTAGATGCCACCGCCTCGCCAGGTGTGGTAGTCCCCGGCAACGCCACTGGCATTACCCCCCGTTATGGTGAAACCATCGAGCCGCGCGTTGACCGTTGGTGCTGACGAGCGGCCAAACACTACTACGTGATACGCGGGAGATCCGGCCCTCGCGGTCGATCCGTCGACGACCGCCGGATAAAGGTACCAGTTCCGTTGAGACAACTGGGTTTCCTGGCGACCCGCGCCTCCGTTGTATCCGGAAAAGCCGCCGTATACCTGGACATTGTCCTTCATGACCAGCGACCCGGTCACCAGCGCGGGAGCACCCCATGCTTCCGTGCGCAATTCGTTATACACCCGGGGTGAGCCGATCGTGCCTCCCGCGACCCAGACCTGACCACCACCCGCCGCGTACGCCGCGTCTATGGCTGGCTGGATCGTGTGGAACGCGGTGGCCCACGTCAGCCCATCCTGCGCCCCCGGTGCCGTCGGGTCAACCCGCCAGACCTGCGCCTGGGCCATCCCACCCAGGCAAACCATTACCACGAGAAGAGGAACCTGCCATTTCATTGCCTATCTCCCATTTGTCAGATCATTCCGTGCGGTTATCCACTAACCGCTTACAGACCATCTGCCCGTAAATTCCGCCCACTTAGGACGTTCCAAACCATCTGCCTGAAGTAAGTTTACCTTAAACGAGATCGGATTGCAACTATTTTAATCTCTTTTTTTGTAATCAATGTTACGTTTTATGCTTTTTTCGGTTTTATTCTACTTTCTGCTGAATGATCCCATAGCATTAACTTTCGCAAGCATCTGATACGGGTAGATAAGGATGATCGCTTGCGACGTATATAAGTCCTGGAAATGCGGCTGAAGTTTTTTCCGTCTGTCCTTTTTTCTGAATCAACGCATCCCCAATATTTCATTCTCTTAGACCGTTTTATGTCCATGCTCGACTCGTAAAATGACGTCTGTCCTCCGGCTGGAAATCATCTGTTGCGCGCATTGGGTTGGGCGGAACACAACGAATGCCCGTATATCAGAAGGTGTCATTTCGACAAACGTAGTGAGGAGAAATCTTTTGAGCCGCCTGGATGGAAGGAAAAGATTTCTCGCTGCGCTCGAAATGACAAGATCAGTCGGAATGACAAGGTCGATCGAAATACTGATGGGCGGAAATGACAGGGTTACTCGAGGTGACAAGATTAAGGTGTGGGTTAAGGGGGGCTCGGGCGGGGATAACAAGGATGGATTTAAAACATGCTGTCATTTCGACGAACGAAGTGAGGAGAAATCTTTCGTTCTGCCTAAAAGATTTCTCGCTGCGCTCGAAATGACACAATGGTCCAAAGTTAAACTGGAACTCGGAAAGACAGAACGGGGTATTCCCGCCTGGGAGAGGCAATGCCTTCCATATATAAGGGCATTCTGTCGCGCGGCAGGCGGGGGTGCCGGCGCGTGGTGCGCGGTCGGGAGCATGGGTAAAAGGGCCGGGGCCCGGTCCGGCGAGGGTACCGAACCGGGCCCCGGAAACTTCCGGAGTCAGGGAATCACGGGGGACTTACGAGCGCCGGCGGCTTACCGAGGCGGCCAGCAGGGCCAGGCCCAGACCGGCCAGCAGCAGGTCACCGCCCGCCGAAACCAGCAGGTCCTTCACGAACAACCGCTTGATGCAGCCGAAGCACCCGTTGATCTTCAGGTAGTTCTTCAGTTCGTCCAGCGTCAACTGGCCGTCACCGTCCGCGTCGATCAGATCGAAGACGTCGATGGGCAGGTTCGGCATCGCCGCCAGCACTTCTTCCAGCGACAGGGTACCATCGCCGTTGGTATCCAGGTCCTTGAACTTGTCGTGGATCTGCTTCATGATCTCGCGGTTGGTCGGCACCTTGTCCGGAGCGCCCAGCGACACCAGCAGGTTCACCGACGCGCCACAACTCAGGGTCACACCTGCCACCGGATACTGCCGGATCACCACGCCGGCCGCCACGGTGGTGCTGTACACCTGCTGTACCGCGCCAACTACAAGGCCCGCACCCTCGATTGCCGCTGTCGCGGCCGATTGCGCCTGGCCTGTCACGTTCGGCACCACCGCCGGGCCCGCGGACACCACGATGTTCACCGCCGTGCCGGGCGCCACCGACGCGCCAGCCGCCGGATCCTGGCTGATCACCTGGCCCGCGGACACCGTGTCGCTGCACTGCATCGTCACCGTGCCGACTACCAGGCCCGCGCCTTCGATCGCCGTCGTCGCGGTGGCCTGCGCCTGGCCCACCACGTCCGGTACCGTCACCAGGCACGGACCCGTCGACACCACGAGATTTACCGAACTGCCAGGCGCCACCGACGCGCCAGCCGCCGGATCCTGGCTGATCACGTTCCCAGCGGCCACCGTGTCACTGCACTGCGTCGTCACCGTGCCGACTACCAGGCCCGCGCCTTCGATCGCCACCGTCGCCGCCGTCTGAGCCTGACCCACCACGTTGGGCACTGTCACATTGCTTGTGCACGGACCCGAGGACACCACGAGGTTGACTGTGGATCCTTCCGTAACCGCCGTCCCCGCAACCGGGTTCTGGCTGATCACACTGCCCGCGGCTACCGTGTCACTGCACTGTTCCGTAACCGTGCCGACATACAGTCCGGCCGCTGTGATCGCCGTCGTCGCGGCAGCCTGCGTCAGACCCACCACGTCCGGAACCACTGCGTTGCACGGACCCGTCGACACCACGAGATCTACAGTCGAACCAGGCGCTACCGACGCGCCACCCGCCGGATTCTGGCTGATCACGCTGCCCGCGGGCACCGTGTCACTGCACTGTACCGTAATCTCGCCTACCACGAGGCCCGCGGCCGCGATCGCTGCTTCCGCGGACGCCTGGTCCTGGCCCACCACGTCCGGCACCGTCACCGGGCACGGACCCGAGGATACCACGAGGTTGACTGTGGATCCTTCCGTAACCGCCGTCCCGGCGACCGGGTTCTGGCTGATCACGCTGCCCGCCGGCACCGTGTCACTGCACGCATCGGTGGTCTGCACGTTGAAGTTGTACACCGCAAGGGCCGCCTGCGCCGCCTCGAGCGTCAGGCCCACCACGTCCGGAACCACCGCGTTGCACGGACCCGAGGACACCGTCAGCGTTACCGTGGTACCTTCCGGCACACTGGAGCCGCCGGCCGGATCCTGGTTGATCACTTCGCCGGCCGGAATATTGTCGTCGCACACCTCGACGGTCTCATACAGCAGGCCCGCCGCAACCAGCGCGTTCAGGGCAGCGTTCAACTCAACGCCCACCACGTCCGGTACCGTCACCAGCACCGGGCACGGACCCGAGGACACCACGAGGCTAACCGTACTGCCGGGCGCTACCAGGCTACCACCCGCCGGACTCTGGCTGATCACGTTCCCGGCGGGTACCGTGTCGCTGCACGCCACGCTAACCGAACTCGTCAGACCCGCGGCCGTGATCGCCGCCTGGGCAGCCGCCTGCGCCTGGCCCACCACGTTCGGCACCTCGACCGGGCACGGACCCGTCGATACCGTCAGGGCAACATTGGACCCCAGCGTCACAGAGGTGCCTCCAACGGGCAACTGGCTGATCACGTTCCCGGCGGGTACCGTGTCGCTGCACGCTAGGGTAACCGAACTGGTCAGGCCCGCGGCCGCGATCGCCGCCTGGGCAGCCGCCTGCGCCTGGCCTACCACGTTCGGCACAATAACCAGGCATGGACCCGAAGACACCACCAGATTGACCGAACTGCCGGGCGCTACCAGGCTACCACCCGCCGGACTCTGGCTGATCACGTCTCCGGCGGGCACCGTGTTACTGCAGTTCACGCTCACGTCGCCCACCGCCAGGCCCGCGGCCGTGATCGCCGCTTGCGCGGTCGCCTGGGCAAGACCGACCACGTCGGGTACCGTCACCGGGCACGGACCCGTGGACACCACGAGGTTGACGCTCGTGCCAAGGGTTACCGCCGTGCCACCTGCCGGATCCTGCGCGATCACCGCGCCGGCGGGCACTAAGTCGTCGCACGCTGTTGTCACCGCGCCGACCGCCAGGCCCGCGGCCGTAATCGCCGCTTCCGCGGACGCCTGATCAAGACCAACCACGTCTGGTACCACCGCGTTGCACGGACCCGTCGAGACCACGAGGTCTACCGCTGTACCGGAAAGAACCGAACTACCAGCCGCCGGGTTCTGGCTGATCACCGCGCCCGCGGAGATCGTGTCACTGCACGCCGTCGTCACCGTGCCAACCACGAGACCAACCGCCTGGATCTGGATCTCGGCCGCGGACTGCATGAAGTTCACCACGTTGGGGACGATCACCGGGCACGGACCCAGGGACACGGAAATGCTTACCGGCGTGCCGGGCGCCACCTGGGAACCCGCCGCAGGTATCTGGCCAAACACTTCACCCGCTGGCACGGACGGACTGCAAACCTCATACACCGTGCCCACCGTCAAGCCCGCCGACGTGATGGCCGCTTCCGCGGATGCCTGGTCCAGGCCCACCACGTCCGGCACCGTCACCGGGCAAACACCACTCGACACTACGAGGTCCACCGCGGAACCGGGGGCCACCGACGCACCCCCCGCCGGGGCCTGGCTGATCACCTGGCCCACCGGCACGAGGTCGTCGCACTGCGGCGTGATGGTTCCCACCACCAGACCCGCCGACGTGATTTCCGCTTCCGCGGACGCCTGATCAAGCCCTACCACGTCCGGCACCGTCACCGGGCACGGCCCTGTCGATAAGACCAGATCTACCGCGGAACCGGGCTCCACGCTCGTCATGGGCGACGGCGACTGAACGATCACCCGGCCTGTCGGAACCAGATTGTTGCACTGGTAATCAATTGTTCCCACCACCAACCCCGCGGAGGTTATCGCGTTCACGGCGTCCAGGTACAGAAAACTCTCCACGCCCGGAACCGTCGCGCACGGACCCGTGGAGACATTGATATCTACCGCGGTTCCCGCCAGTACGACCGATGCCGGACCAGGGTTCTGCCCGAACACGCGACCTGCCGAAAGAAGATTGCTGCACTGGTTCGTCTGCACACCCAGCAGCAATCCGGCGCTGGTCAGCACGTCGGACGCCTGTGTCACCGTCAATCCCGTGAGATCAGGTACCGTCACGGGACAGGGCCCCGTCGACACCACGATGTTGACGGTTTCCCATGTACTGAAGATCTGGGTTCCCGCCGGCGGATCCTGGCTGATCACGTTACCGGCCGGCACCACGTTGTCACACTGGGTAGATACCGAAACATTGATGATCCCCGTGGCCGCGAAATCGCTTTCCGCTTCGGCCTGGGTTTTACCGACCACGTCCGGTACCAGGGCGCAGGGGCCGCCCGAAATGATGCCGAACACCACGGAGCCACATGCCACCGTCGATCCCGCGATTGGGGACTGGCTGGCCACCGTTCCGACCGGATTCACGTTATCGCATTCCACGGAGCCGTCCGGCGTAAGCCCCGCCGCTAGAATCGCGTTAACTGCCGCTGTAACATCCAAGCCAGTAACATCCGGCACGGTGACTGACGGACCGCTCGAGACCACCAGATTCACCGGCGTACCATTGGGAACGACAGTACCTGCCACTGGGTCCTGACTTACAATGCTACCCGCAGGAATCACCGGGTCGCATTGCGTGGTGATAGCCCCCGTGGTCAGGCCCGCACTGGTCAAGGCATCTTCCGCGTCATTCTGCGCCAGGCCCACTACGTCAGGTACGGTCACCTGTGCCCATACCGATCCTGACGCAATGAACACCAACCCCAAGAAAACCAAGGCTCTCTTCATTGCACGATCCTTCCTTTACCTTTCGGTTCCTCTTCAAGCACTCTTGGTGCCATCCTCACGCAATGGCTTTTCCATTGTACCACCTGCAAATGCTTCTGTCAAGTTATTTTTCCCGTTCCTTGAAAATTTTTAACAAAAGTTATTCCTACTTAACGTTCAATTACTTACCTATCGAAAAGCCCCCCCTGGCGCCCTGACTGTTAAAATGATGCTGGCCGCATGCCGTTTTAATGTACTGGACTTTTCGTCTCGTGATGGGTGTTTATAATGTAAGTGACAAGTTAAATCTTTAAATAAACACGCGCGAATCCGTGAAAAGACTGAATGGAATTGACAATTATACTAAATTTTGGACTTGAAACCTGGCGGGTCGCGGAGGCCATGGCGCCGTACCTGCTGTTCGGTTTCCTGGCTTCCGGGTTGCTCCGCGTGTTCGTCTCCCCCGAATGGTTACGCCGGCACATGGGCGGCAGCGGCGTGACTCCCGTCATCAAGGCCGTGCTGTTCGGGGCCCCGTTGCCGCTGTGTTCCTGCGGGGTACTGGCAGTAACCGCCTTGCTGCGGCGTCAAGGAGCGGGACGAGCCGCCGCCACCGGGTTTCTCCTGTCCACGCCCCAGACCGGCGTGGATTCCATCATTGCCACCTGGGGCACGCTGGGTCCTCTCATGGCGGTGACGCGTCCGCTGCTCGCCGTCCTCAGCGGAATGGTCGGAGGCCTGCTGGTATCGCGTTACGGGGAACAGGACAACCCGGTAAAGGAGGAGGAAACGGGCAGATCCTGTCGCGTGGGGACTTCGGAGGGTTCCTGTTGTGAGCGTACTCCGGCATCATCGGAAACCGGGGGTAATGGCGAACATGGCGAGGGGTATGACAGGGATCAACCGCTGATTCGCCGACTGGCGAACGGCCTGCGATATGGCCTGATCACCCTGCCCGCGGATATCGCGCGGCCCCTCGTGCTGGGCATACTGGCCGCGGGCCTGATCAGCGCGATGGTTCCGCCGGACACCCTGGCCCCATGGATTGGTGGCGGCCCCGTGGCCATGCTGGTCATGATCGCGGTAGGCATTCCGATCTACGTGTGCGCGACGGCCAGCATTCCGCTGGCCCTCAGTTTCATCCACCTTGGCGCGTCGCCGGGAGCGGCCCTGGCGTTCCTGGTGGCTGGTCCCGCGACCAACGCGGCAGCCCTGGCCGTGCTGTGGTCCACGATGGGCCGGCGCACCACGCTGCTGTTTCTGCTGACGGTCGCGCTGACCGCCCTGCTCGGCGGAATGGCCTATGACGCCTTGGCTACCGTGGCACCGGAGATGCTCGTTCCCCAGGGCGGACACGTTCACCACCACGAAGAAATGGAAGGCGGCTCATGGCTCTTCGTGGCGTTGCTGGCCCTGAGCCTGGTGGCGGGCAAAATAGAAAGCGCGATCCGGCGCGTCTTCGCGCCACCCGTTTCGCTGCCCGATTCCGTTTCCAGGTCATCCGCCCTGCCCGCGACAGCAGACGAGCCGGCGTCGGATGTCACGCTGACGATCGAAAACATGACCTGCGCGCATTGCGTGGCATCGGTGCAGCGGATTGTCCGGGATAGCCTGCCTGACGTAACCCCGGAAATCGATCTTGGCTCGCGGCGGGTGGTACTTCGCCGGAGCGGCCCCCGCGCCGCCGCGGTGATAGAACGCCTGCGCGCGGCCGGATTTGTCGTTGAACCGGTATCGCGGTAACATGTCTCCCGCCAGGGAGTCTTATTATCTTGAACGTGATCCCATCGTGCGTCCCATGGGCGTTGTCCACGTCGACCTGGCGTGACCGATGGCTTCGTAGCGCGCCGGAAGCCGTGCTGCTGGTCAGTCTGGTGATGATACCGGCCGCGTGGTCCTACCGAACGTTGGATTTTTCGCACGCCCGGCTGGCCTGGCTGTGCGGATTCCTGGTTATCCTCGCCCTGTTGCGCGCGATCGCGCCGATTCCTTCCGAGGCGGGAAACCACCGGGCGACCTGGATAATTGGCGCTCTTGGGTTGTGGATGTGCCTGGTGTCTATCGGAGCCATTGCCTATCCGCATGGTTTCCCCATGGCCACGGAACGACTGACCCGCGCGTTTCCGGTACTTTTGTACGGGTGGCTGGCCGCCGACTTGATCGCTGGATCCGCCGCGATCCGAAGCCTGCGCGCGATCGTGACCAGCGGCGTAGTGATCACGGGGCTTGCCATGGGGCAATATACCGGCCTGCTGCTGGCATGCTTTCCGGCATACCCGAATTACGCGCAACCCGTGTATTCCGTGCTCGGCAACCAGAATTTTCTAGGGGGATACCTCGCGGTATGCGCGGCCATTGCCGTTGGCGAGGCCACGGAAGCTTACCTCGTCCCCCATGGAAAGCGGACCATGGGTATCTCCGGCAGCCTTGCGGCAGCGGGGGTGCTCACGGCTGGCGTGGCGTTGTCCGCGTCTCGAACCGCCTTCCTTGCCCTGGCGGCAGCGATGACCATTGCCCTGCTTCGGATCCTACCCCCGCGACGTTCGTGGAGGGGCTTCCCGTCCCGCGTGCTGTTTCGCCGGGGCCTTGGACTCGTGCTTGCGGGCATGGTGGGGCTGGGCCTGATCGCGTGGGGCTCCGGCCTGATCTCCAAGTTGCTGCACAGTTTCTCGGCCCGTGACACGGGATGGTGGGTGAGGTGGTGGCTGTGGCATGGCGCGCTGACCGCCCTGGCCGAGCATCCGTTCAGCGGAATCGGCTGGAACCGCTATATCCTGGAGTCCCCTTCCCTGCTGGGAGAGGTACTCTGGCGTAGTACGTGGTCATTCCAGGGCAATTCCCTGCTGGCCGATACGGCCCACAGCGAACCTTTACAAATGTTGGCGGAAACCGGTTTTTTCGGCGCGCTGCCGCTGGTGCTCATCGCTGGAATGCTGTTCCTGCGGATCAAACCCTCCCCGGTCGTTCAGCCCGCGCTGGCCGCCCTGGGCGTTTTCTGCCTGTTCAACAGTCCCTTGAAGGATCCCGCGTTCAGCCTTGTGGGCATGGTCCTGCTGCTGGCATCCCCCGAGGCCCCTGGTGAGGGCAACCTTTCCGCATCCCAGTGCGCCCATGGCCACGCTTTACCTCGTACCTGCCGGATTCGGCTTACCCTGGCCGCGTTCGCGGTAATCAGCGCGGTGACGGCGGCCTGGACTCATGTCCTGCCGGGGATCCACCTGCGCTCCGCGCTGGACGCCCACACCGCGGGACACCCTGAAACGGCCCTGGCCGAGTACGATGCGGCCTGTCGCCACGCCGCGCCTTCCATCCGGGCCCTTGCCCTGGAAAACATGGCCCTTGCCCTGTTAGATCTCAACCGGGACGCGGAAGCCCTGGCTGTGACGGATCGGGCCATTGCCATGGGCTGGGATACCGGGCAGTTGTACTGGATCCGCGCCCTGGCGGCCGAGCGTTCCGGAGCCGTTCTCGAAGCGGAACGATCGGCGGCGGCCTGCCTGCGCCGCTGGCCATTCCACGAACCAGCCTGGGAACTCCTGTCGCGCAACGCCCCGGCACACCGCAAGCCGGCCTGGATCAGACGGAGGGAATGGTGGCGCCAGCGGCACCCGCTTCCATCGCCTGGTAGCGCGGATGCCCGTGATGCCGGGCTGAAGCCACCGGATTCACGGGTGGAGTACATGGACCATCGCGTTCCGGTCACCCCGTAAATAGAACCGTACGTTGAAGAAAACACGGGACTAGTGATAGGATTTTTACGTGATAAGCGTTAACGAAAGGTTAAAACTGGCCATGGAGGCATCCCACAGATGAACGTCACCATCACCGGACGGCACATGGAATTGACGGACGCCCTGAAAAGTTACATCGAGACGGGGCTGAAAAAAATCCGGACCCATTTCGACAAGGTCATCGACGTGGAAGTGGTGCTGTCCGTGGAAAAACACCGCCACATCGCTGAAATCAACCTGCATGCCAACGGCGTGCGGATTCACAGCCGGGAAGAATCTTCCGACATGTACGCGTCCGTGGACGCGGTGCTGGACAAGTTGACCCGGCAGGTGCGCAAGTACAAAGACCGGATCAACCGGCACCAGCCCCTGACGGGCCGGGAACTGCGGATGTACCAGCATGCCGTGATCGTTCCCGAACCGGTCAACGGCGATCAGCACGCCGAAGGCCCCTCCGAACCGCAGCACAAGGTGGTTCAGCGAGAAAAACTGCCGATGAAGCCCATGACCCTGGAAGAGGCCATTCTTCAGTTCGAACTGGTGGAAGAGCCTTTCCTGGTGTTCACCAACGCCGAAACCTCCCAGGTGAACGTGCTGTACGCCCGGGGGGATGGTTCGTATGGCCTGATCGAACCGGAGTTCTGAGTTCCGGTTTTCAACCCGGTTTCCGGTTCCCGGGCGAGGAGCGCGCGCTATGGACTTAAGCATGATGTTGGAACGTCGCGCCCCGTTCATTCCCGTGTCCCGGCTGTACAACCAGATGGTCAAGGACCTGGAACTGGAACTCATCGGGGGATACCAGGGTCTCGAACGGCCCATCTACTCCACCGACGTAAACCGGCCCGGCCTGGCCCTGACCGGGTACCTTGACTATTTCGCCAACGACCGGGTGCAGATTCTGGGAAACACCGAAATTCATTACATGGAACGGCTGACGCCCTCCGAACTCTCCAGCCGGCTTTCCCAGATCTTCTCATTTGAAGTGCCCGTGTTCGTGCTGTCCCGTCGACTGACCCCCCAAGCCGTTTTCATGGACTGGTGCAACCGGAATGGCGTGCCCGTCATGCGGTCTGCCCTATCCACGGTGGACGTGATCAGCCGTATAATCCTGTTCCTGAACGAGGAATTCGCGCCCGAAACGGATATTCATGGCACGGCCATCGACGTGTACGGCGTGGGGTGCCTGCTGGTGGGACCTCCCGGTATCGGCAAAAGCGAAGCCGCCCTGGAACTGGTGGAGCGAGGACATCGCCTGGTGGCGGACGACCTGGTCACGCTCAAGCGACGGCGAGCCGATTACCTGTACGCGTCGGTCAACCCGCTCGTGCGTCATCACATGGAAATCCGCGGCCTGGGGATCATCGATATCCGGGCGATTTACGGCGTGGGCCGGGTGCGGGATTTCAAGCGCATCGGGTTGCTCGTGCGGCTGGAGATGTGGGACGAACACGCCCAGTACGACCGTACGGGCCTCGAGGAAGCCTACACGGACATCCTGGGGGTAAAACTCCCCACCATCCGGGTTCCAGTGCGACCGGGCCGTAACGTGGCGGTCATCATCGAGGTGGCCGCGCTGAACCAGCGGCTGAAGGAGATGGGGGTACACTCCGCCCGTCGCCTGAATGATCTCATCACGGGCATCGACCACAATATCTGACAAGACACCGCGCCGCGCGGACTGGAGGATACGGATTGAACACCGTCAGCCTGATTTTCGGTTGTCACGCCCATCAGCCCGTGGGCAACTTCGACTTCGTTTTCCGTCGAGCGTACGACGACTGCTACCGACCGTTCCTGGACGTTCTGGAGCGCCACCCGGGCGTCAAGGTGGTCCTGCATTTCACGGGACCGCTGTTCGACTGGTTCGAGGAACACCAGCCGGACTTCCTTGACCGCGTGGCCGGCCTGGTGGCGGCGGGGCGCGTGGAAATCATGGGCGGCGGCTACTACGAGCCGCTGTTATGCGCCATCCCCGAACGGGACGCCGTGGCCCAGATCCTCCGCATGCGGACGTATTGCGCTCAGCGGTTTGGGGTCGAGCCCCGGGGCATGTGGCTGACCGAACGGGTGTGGGAACCCCACATGGCCCGGATCCTGCATCACGCGGGCGTGGAATACACGGCGCTGGATGATACCCACTTTCTGTGTTCCGGGCTGCGACCGGACCAGTTGTTCGGGTACTACATCACCGAAGATGAAGGCGCGCCCCTGAAAATCTTTCCCATTCTCGAGAAACTGCGGTATCTCATCCCCTTCCGGCAGGTAGAGGAAACCATCGCCTACCTGCGGCAGGTGGCCGAACAGCACGGTCCCTGCGTGGCCACCCTGCACGACGATTACGAAAAGTTCGGCGTGTGGCCGGGCACCCATGGCAGCGTTTACGGTGAAGGCTGGCTGGACCGGTTTTTCGCGGCCCTCGAGGAAAACCGGGACTGGCTGCGAACCGTTACCTACGCCGAATATGCCGAGCAGGCGCCACCGATCGGGCGGGCCTACATTCCCTGCGCGTCGTACGAAGAAATGATGACGTGGGCCCTGCCCACCGACGCCCAGCGGGCCTTTAACCGGTTCCGGGATCGTCTGCGGCAGCAACCTGATCTGTATGAACAGGGACAGATCTTCCTGCGCGGCAGTTTCTGGCGCAACTTCCTTGCCAAGTACCCCGAAGCAAACACCATGCAGAAGCGGATGCTCCGGGTAAGCGCGCGCTTGGACAGGCTTCGGGAAACCACCGCCGAGAACGCGCTGCTGCTGAATAAGGCGGAGGTCCTGCTGCACCAGGGCCAGTGTAATTGCGCCTACTGGCACGGCGTTTTCGGCGGCCTGTACCTGAACCATCTGCGCAGTGCCGTCTACGAGCGGCTCATCGCGGCGGACTGCCTGCTGGATGTGGCGGAAGGTCTTACCGGGCCTCGATGGGTCCAGACCGACTGCGACGGCGATGGCCTGGAAGAGGTCGTGCTGGAAACGCCCCACGCGGTCGCGTTTCTGAAGCCATCCGATGGTGCCAGCCTGTACGAGTGGGACTGCAAAATCCGGCCCTTTAACCTATGCAACGTGCTGTCCCGCAGGGAAGAGCCCTATCATGACCTGCTCCGCCTGGGACTCGCCCGCGCGGACCAGGCAAACGAAGGAAACCTGAGCATCCATGAAATGGTCCGGGCTAAATCGTCCGACCTGGACCACTACCTGATTTATGATCCCTGGCGTCGGGCCTGCCTGCGGGACCGCTTTTTCACACCGCCGGACGACGCGGACGTGTTCCGTCGCTGCGCCGAAAACGAACGGGGCGATTTCGTCACCGGCTCTTACGGAGTTCGGGTCGAAGACAACGCCTGCGTGCTGGATCGGACGGGCAGGGTAACCCTATCGGATCACTCCCCGCGTTCCGTTCGGGTGGAAAAAAGGATCGAGCCCGCTGAAAACGGGCTACGGACTCGATACACGCTCTCGTGCCCGGAAGGATGGCCCGAAAACCTGTGTTTTGGCGTAGAACTGGCTTTCAACTTCCTCACCGGGTCTGCCCCGGACCGCTATTATCACTCCGACTCGGTTTCGCTGGATCGCCCGATGCTGGGTCACCGCGGTATTTTTGAACACCTCGTTCACCTGGCCTTGCGGGACGAGTGGATGCAACTGGAATGTGGCGTCCGCGTGAACCGGCCTTCCCAGTTCCTTCATTTCCCGATCGACACGGTTAGCCAGTCCGAGGATGGACAGGAACGGGTTCACCAGGGGTGCGTGGTGCTGCCCTGCTGGACTCTGCCCGCGGGGGACCGGGGTTTCGATGTGGAGATGACCCTGTACTTCCAGATGTTGTAGAATGCTCCCGTACGTGGCGTCATACCAATCAACGAGGCGGAACCACCATCACAGGACAGAGACGCGTCATGGCGATGCACGCGGATTCGGGAATCATGGAAGCCCGGGATGACATCAGGGTGATCAACACGCTGGGCGTGCACGCTCGGCCCGCGTCCATGATCGTGGAAACGGCGCTCAAGTTTCAGAGCAACGTATACATACAGTACAAGGGAAACATGGTCAACGCCAAGAGCATCATGGGCCTGCTGACCCTGGGCGCGGCCCAGGGCAGTCAACTCACGGTGATCTGCACCGGCCCGGACGCACAGGACGCCCTTGAAGCGGTCCGCCAGTTGTTTGCCTCGGGTTTTGGTGAAGCCTGATCGGCCTCGAGGACGAGGAGCCTTTCCTTGGAAATCCGCCTGCAGGGTTTAGGGGTGTCTCCCGGCATTGCTATCGCCCCGGTCATGATTCACGCCCGGGGCCGGTGGCACGTTCCCGTGTATGACATCGCCGATCCCGCGGCCGAACTGGATCGATTCCAGGACGCCCTTGAGTCCGCCCGGGAAGATCTGTTGCGCCTGTACGCCCAGACCACCGCGACACTGGGCAGCGGTCACGCCGCGATATTCCAGGCCCACCTCACGATCCTGGAAGACGAAGTGTTCCGGAACGAAGTTGCCGAAATGGTCCAGAAACAGCGCTGCAACGTGGAGCATGCCCTGGACCGTGTATCCCGGCAGTACATGGACCGGATGGGATTGCTGGCGGAAGCCCACTTCCAGGAGCGGCACGCGGATATCCTGGACGTGGTAGATCGCGTGATGAGCCGCCTGCTTTCCGTCCAGCCTCGCCGGCTTGCCGACATGGACCAGCCCGCCATCGTGGTGGCACCGGATCTGTCTCCTTCGGACACCGTGGGACTCAACCGGAACCTGGTGCGAGCCATCGTGGTGGAAGCGGGCAGCGTTACCTCTCATTCCGCTATCCTCGCCCGGGCCCTGGAAATTCCCGCCGTGATGGGTGTGGCCTCGATCAGCGCGAAAGCCATCCCCGGCGCGGTAATCGTGGTGGACGGCACGGAGGGCATGGTCATCCTGAACCCCGAACCGGATACCCTGCGCCACTACGAAGAGGCCATGGAACGCTTCCGCCGCAGGCAGGCCGCCTACGCGGGGGAAACCGTGCGGGGTCCCGCGCTGACCACGGATGGCCAGGCGATCACGCTGCAAGCCAACATCGAACTGCCCGCCGAGGTCGCCCACGGCCTGCGCGCGGGCGCCCAGGGGGTGGGCCTGTTCCGCACGGAATACCTGTTTCTCGGCCGGGACGACCTTCCGGGCGAACAGGAACAGTTCGAAGCCTACCTGGAGGTCATCCGGGCGGCGGACGGGGAGCCGGTCACCATCCGGACCCTCGATATCGGGGGTGACAAGTTGGCCGCCTACCTGCAACCCCTGCACGAGGCCAATCCCCAGATGGGCTGGCGGGCCATCCGCTTCTGCCTGGCACACCCCGATATTTTCCGGGCCCAGCTCAGGGCCATCCTTCGCGCATCCGCCTTTGGCGCGGTCCGGGTGATGTTCCCCCTGGTCACCGGGCCAGACGAATTCCGCCGCGCCCGGGCATTTCTGGGCCGGGTAGCGGAAGAATTGCGGCAGGAGGGGGTTACCTTCTCCCCGGACATTCCAGTCGGCGCGATGATCGAAGTGCCTTCCGCCGTCATGACCGCCGATATCCTCGCGCGGGAGTGCCATTTTTTCAGCATTGGTACCAACGACCTGATCCAGTATTCCCTGGCGGTGGACCGGGTAAACGAGAAGATCGCCCACCTGTATGATCCCTGTCATCCCGGCGTGATCCGCATGATCGCCCGGGTGGTCAACGCGGCGAACGCCCGGGGCATTGAATGCGCGGTATGCGGCGAAATGGCGGGTGATCCCTTGTACGCCGAACTGCTCATCGGCCTTGGCGTGCATACCCTGAGCATGGCTCCCGTGGCCATTCCATTCGTCCGGGAGGCCATCAGCGAAATCAGCAGCGAGGGCGCCCGGCAGTTCGCGATGCGGGTCCTTGGCATGGATTCAGCCGACGCGATCCGGGCGTCGCTGTTCCAGCGACACCGCGAGCGCGAGCCTGGTACCGCGCCATCCCGCGTTCCGGAGACGGCTCCATGAATGAACCCCTGGCTGTAACCGTGTTCGGCTCCACGGGTGCCATAGGACGGGCCACACTCGAGGTCATCCGCCAGTATCCGGAACGGTTCCAGGTCAGGGGTCTTGCCGCTCACCGGGACATCGATACCCTGTCCGATCAGATCGCCGAGTTTCACCCGGAAGCCGTTGCCGTCATTGACGCGAACGCCGCGAAACGGTTGCGGGATCGGGGCCCGGCATGCGTGGTTCTGGACGGTATGGCCGGCTGCAATGAACTCGCGACGCGACCAGTGCACCGCGTGGTATGCGGCATGGTAGGCACGTCTGGACTGGCGCCGCTGCTGGCCGCCCTGGACGCGGGCAACACCGTGGCGCTGGCCAACAAGGAACCCATGGTCATGGCGGGACACCTGGTGATGCGGCGGGCCCGGGACCGGGGAGTCTACGTGCTACCGGTGGACAGCGAGCACAGCGCACTGTTCCAGTGCATGGCGGGCCATCCCGCCGAGCACGTGCGTCGCCTGTGGCTGACGGCTTCAGGAGGCCCCTTTTATGGCAAGTCCCGCAAGGAACTTACCCGGGTCTCTCCCGCCGAAGCTTCCCGGCATCCTACCTGGCGCATGGGGGTCAAAATCAGCGTTGATTCGGCCACCCTCATGAACAAGGGGCTTGAAATCATCGAGGCCATGCGTCTCTTCGGTATGCCGCGTCACCGGATCGAGGTAATCATCCATCCCCAGAGCATCGTGCACGGCCTGGTGGAATTCACCGACGGGAACATGCTGGCCCACCTTGGCGTTACCGATATGAAATTGCCGATCCTCTACGCCCTGACCTGGCCAGACCGAGCGGAGCAACCCGTGCGCGTGTTGGACTTGACCTCCCTGGGCGGCCTAACGTTTCACCGGCCAGACCTGAGCGAGTTCCCGTGCCTGGGGTTGGCCATGGAAGCCGCTGACCGTGGCGGGACAGCCCCGGCCGTGTTGAACGCCGCCAATGAAGTGGCCGTGGAAGCCTTTCGCGCGGAACGCATCGGCTTCCTGGATATCGCGGACGTGGTCGCGGAAACACTGGCCGGACAGGCTTCGGCGGAGGATGGGGATTCCCTGGAGGCCATCCTGGCCGCCGATTCAGAGGCTCGGCGCGTCGCCGAGGCTACCGTAATCGAACTGGAACGGAAAAAGCGATGATTTTCAACCTGCTGGTTTTTCTCGCGGTGCTGAGCGTGCTCGTGTTTGTGCACGAACTCGGACATTTTCTGGCCGCCAAGTGGTGCGGCGTGTACGTGAAACGGTTCAGCATTGGCATGCCTCCCCGGCTTTTCGGCGTACAGGTCGGAGAAACGGATTACTGCGTTGGAGCCCTGCCCTTTGGCGGTTTCGTCATGATGGCTGGCCAGGAAGACGTGCCGCTGACCGAAGAAGAACGACAGAAAGAATATGGCGACATCCCAGATCACCGCAAGTTTGACCGGCGGCCCGCGCGTGAACGCCTGCTCATCCTGTTCATGGGGCCGCTCATGAACCTTGTGCTCGCGTTCGTGTTGTATTTCGGCATCGCGCTCGCGGGGGAAACCGTGCCCGAGTGGGACGCCTCCCCGCGGGTGGGGGAGGTGGAAGCCGATTCCCCAGCGGCATCGGCCGCCCTGTACCGGATCGACGAAGGAACCACCGCGCTCGATTTTCACGCCCCGCCCGACACCGTCGGATGGGAACCTGGCGATCTGATCGCCACGGTGAATGGCAAGTCCATCCGAAATATTTCCGAACTGGCGGCCATCGCGGTGCTGCATGGAACCGGCACGTATCATGACATCATCATCGAGCGGGAAACCGAACCTGGCAAGCCTCCCATCCGTTACGCCTGCCGCGTAGCGCCGCGCGTGATGGGCGAAGGTCGTTCCGCTCGTCCGCGATTTGGGGTGTCCCCATTCGAAACGCCCCGGATCGGCGAGGTAACCCGGGCTGAGGCGCCAGCCGCCGTGGCAGGCCTTCGCGCGGGCGATGTGATCTGGCGCGTCAACGGCAAGCGGGTCACCCGGGCACAGTTCGTCCGGACCATTGAAGATACCCCGGATGGAGAACCGGTCCAACTGGAGGTTCTGCGCGAGGGTAACCTGATTTCCATGACGGTTTTCCCCCGCTCAACAGGGCGTATCCGGGGCATGTCTCTCGCGCCGCGTCCAGACGGCACGGCGGAAGTGCAATCTCTGACCGCGTCCATGGCGGCCTTTTCGGGCCTGCTGCCCGGCGATATTATCGTCTCCCTGGAAGGTAAACCCGTCACGGAGGCGTCCCTGCGTCAACTCGAGGAATCGCGCCCCGGCGCGGTGCTTGCCGCCGAAGCAACGCGGCCCGCGCGGCTGCTTGGTCTTGCCGCGCGCTCCGGCCGGTTGCGCGTGAACATCCCCGTTGACACCGTGCGCGCCATTGGCGTGGCCCTGGATCCCGTGACGGTCCACCGTTCTTTTGGCCTGCTCGGATCGTTTCCCGAGGCCCTGCGCAATGGCTGGCGCGACGTGACCCAGACCCTGCTCACGCTGAAAGGCCTGGTCACCCGGGATGTCAGTCCCCGGGACCTGGGCGGCCCCCTGATGATCTATGACGTGACGGCCCAGGCCGCCAGGGTGGGTTTCTCGTGGCTGGTACGCATAACGGCCCTGATCAGCGTGAACCTGTTCATATTCAACCTGTTGCCCCTGCCCGTGCTGGATGGGGGCCAGATCGTCACCAACCTCGTGGAGGGGCTTCGGGGAAGGCCGCTGAACACGGTCGTGCTCGAGCGGGTACAGCAGGTGGGCATCATCCTGGTCCTGCTGCTAATGATCTACGTTACTTTCAACGATATCATGCGCAAGATGGCAGAGCCCCTGTTACGGTAAAATAAGTGACCCCGTTTTTGGTCAAGGTAAAGAGGAAACCACAATGAGTACAGCCCGGCGCGTAACCTGCAAATTTGGTGGCACTTCCCTGGCGGACGCGCGTTGTGTCCAGCGGGTGATCGATATCATCCGAAGCGATCCCGGTCGCCGGTGGATCGTCCCTTCCGCTCCCGGCAAGCGGGATCCGAAGGACCGGAAAATCACCGACCTGCTTTACGCTTGGCACAACATGGCCCTGCAGGGACTGGATCCTTCCGAACCGATGCGCATCATCCGGGATCGATTCCTGGAACTGGCCCGGGATCTCGGCGTTCAGTTCGATGTCGCTTCCATCCTCGATGAAATCGCCGCGCGGGCAGGACAGGATGAAGCGCCCGATTACATGGCTTCCCGGGGTGAATACATCAACGGCCGATTGATCGCCGAGGCGCTTGGCGCCACGTTCGTGGACCCCGCCGATTGTATCCGGTTCGACACGGCCGGACGACTCGACTGCCAATCGTACGACCTCCTCGCGGAACGACTCCAGGGGGATGGCCTTTTCGTGGTGCCGGGGTTTTACGGCGCGATGCCCGACGGCAGTATCAAGACCTTCTCGCGCGGCGGCAGTGATATCACGGGAGCCATCGTCGCCCGGGCTATCCGCGCCGACCTTTACGAAAACTGGACCGATGTCAACGGCTTCTGTATGGCCGATCCCCGGATCGTGCCTGATCCGAAACGGATCGTCGAGATAACCTACGCGGAACTGCGCGAGTTGTCCTACATGGGTGCTACCGTGCTGCATGATGAGGCCATTTTCCCCGTCCGCGAGCCGGGCATTCCCATTCATATCCGCAACACTTGGGACCCGGACGGAGGCGGAACGCTGATCGTCACGAGCCGGGAGGCTACCGCGCCCGTGTGCGGTATTGCCGGCCGCACCGGTTTTACCATGATCAACCTGGCCAAGACCCTGATGAACAAGGAAAAAGGCTTCGGCCTCCGGGTCCTCCAGGTCCTGGAGGATTTCGATATCAGTTGGGAACACATTCCCACGGGTATCGACACCATGTCCATCATCCTGCGGGACGAAGAACTCAAGGGGCGTGGAGACACCGTGCTCGAGGCTATCCGCAAACGCGTGGATCCCGACGAAGCCTCTATCACGCCGGGACTCGCCATGCTCGCCACCGTGGGCCAGGGCATGAACCACCACGTCGGCGTGGCTGCCCGCCTGACGGGCGCGCTCGCCCGGGCCAGCGTGAATATCCGGGTGATCGACCAGGGCTCCTCTGAAATGAATATCATTGTCGGCGTGGAGGAGAGTGACTTTCCCGCCGCCATGCGCGCGGTGTACGAAGAGTTCAGCAGGGACCTTTAAGCGCGCCGGGGAGTCTGCAGCCCGTGCCCCCTGAGACCGTGTCACAACCTCCGGAAGACTGGTTCGCCGAGTCTTTCGGAGTTCTTTACCCCTTGGTGTACGCTCATCGTTCCGACGAAGCCGCGGAACGGGAGGTCCGTTTTGTCCTCGACTTGCTGGCTCCGGATACCTCGTTGCCCCTGCTGGACTGCGGTTGCGGAACCGGACGGCATCTGCTATGGCTGGCTCGCCATTTCCCCCGCGCCATTGGTCTCGATTTTTCTCTACCCCTGCTGAGGACCGCGCGTGAAAAACTTGGCGCCATCGTGCCACTCGTGCGCGGCGACATGCGCCGGTTGCCTTTCCCCGACCGATCCTTCGGTTACGCGTGCAGTTTCTTTACCAGTTTCGGGTATTTCGAGGACACCGAGAACGCCCGGGTACTCTCGGAATGGGCCCGCGTGCTTAGACCGGGCGGCCTGCTCCTCCTGGACTACCTCAACACCGATCACGTCCGACGGAACCTGCGCCCGGAAAGTCGCCGCGTGATGGGGCCGTGGAGCATCCAGGAATACCGGTGGATCGACCCGCTCGCCAGGCGGGTGAACAAGCGCGTCCGTCTTACTGATCCTGGGGGCAATACCCGGGAATTCCACGAATCCGTGCGCCTCTATGAACCGGCGGAACTGGAATCCCTGCTGGCCGACCACGGGTTGCGCGTTTACCGGCGTTTCGGAGGGTATGATGGTCGCTCCCGCTCCTCCGAGGCGGACCGGCTACTCCTCCTGGCCCGCCGCGAAATCGTCTGAATCTTCCTTACAGGGTGCCGGTTTTGCCCAACTGGTCGATCATGCCGATCATCGGCAGGAACAGCCCGGCGAACAGCAACAGCACGATCCCGCCCATGAACACCGTGAACACCGGCTGCAGGGCCTCGCCCAGTCCGCTGACCGCGATCCGGACCTCTTCCTCGTACACCTCCGCGATCTGTTCCGCGATGGCGTCCACCCGCCCGGATTCTTCCCCCGTGGCGATCATGTCCACCACAACGTCCGGAATGACCCCCGAGGCCCGCATCGGTTCTTCGAGCCCTCCACCCCGCTCGACCGAATCCCGCATGCGCGTCAGGGTCTCGGCCACCGCCCGGTTGTGAATCGCGTACCGCGTCAATTCCAGCGTCGTCATCATCGAAACGCCACTGCGCAACAGCAGGGCCAGCGTGCGGCACAGTTCCGCGATGGCGTTCTTGTGAATGATGGGACCGACAAGGGGAATTCGCAACTTGATCCGGTCCGCAATCAGCCGTCGCCCGGGAGCGCGAATAAACCAGAAGCGATATAACGCCACCAGGGCGGCCAGCAGCACGAGGGGTAACCACCACCACCCCCGCACAAGGGCGGCAAAAGCGATCATCACCCGCGTGCCTCCCGGAATCGGCAGACCCGCCCGGGTGAAGAAGTCTTCAAATACCGGCACCACGAAGGCCGACAACACCACCACCGCGCCGAAACAGGCGAGCAACAGGACCACGGGGTATATCATGGCCGACCGTACCCGCTTGCGGAGTAACTGGCGGGATTCACGGTAATCCGTCAACCGGCGCAACACGGTCGTCAGCGTGCCGCTTGCCTCGCTGGCCCGGATCAGGTTGACGAACACCGTGTCGAAATGAGCCGGGTACTTTTCGAACGCCGTCCACAGGGGATTACCCGCTTCCACCGAGGCTGCCATCTCTCTGATCATGGCCTTCAGTGCCGGACGGCTGCCTCGTTCCGATAGTGTTTTCAGCGCGCGCAGCAGCGAGGTCCCCGATTCCAGCAGCAGGATCAACTGGCGCAGGAAGGTAATGATGTCCCCTTCCCGCGCGCCGCCTAACCCGGAAAACCTCGATCCGGCCGGTCCGGTCCCCGCTGCCGCTTCCGGAGACGACACGGTCTCCTGTCGCGGCTGTTCCTCTCCGCCGCCGATTACCAGCCTTTTTTTGCCAGGCCTGCTTTTCTTGCTGCCGTCTGCTTCAGCCATTACCGTGCTCCTTTGCCTCGGCGGTCCGCGCCGAAGACGCATCGCCAACGCCTGACACCGTGTATACCAGCCGCAAGCCCGATTGGGTCAGCGCGTAACCCCGCTCCACCGTCCACCGGGCGCGGTCATAAGGCTTCCCCAGGACCAGCCGCCATGCCGCGCCCTCCGTCCGCACCACGTAGCAGGCCGTGGCGTCAGCCGGCACCCCCGGCATCGCGGCGGCGTCCACCACCCGCACGGACACACGCGCCTCCGCCTGGACGTCCGGCCTTTCACCGGCCGGATCGCGCGAGCCATTCCGCTCAAGGGTCATGCCATACCCGCGCAATGGAATCGCCCATTCCCCCGCGACCTTGTCGGGAACCCCTTCCTGCCGGGCCGATTCCAGGCGGGCCGATGCCGTGTCCACTCCTCCCAGGGCGGCCGCCATGGCCCGGGCGCGCAGTTCCATGACCTGCCGACGGGCCAGTGCCACCTGTCCGGCCTGAAACCACGCCGCGCCCAACAGCCCGAAAAGGGTCAGCAGCCCGATCGCGAACAACAGCGCCACGCCCCGGGTTTTCTTTTTCCGATCCCAACCGAGATGACGCTTCATGACCGGGACCTCCCCAGATTCACGTCCACGAACCGGGTAACCGATCGATTGGTCGGCAGCGTCCGGGGATCCGGGACCGCCGTAACCACCATCCGCGTCGCATCCGGGACATCCTGCTCAAGCCACTGTTCCCGCCACACCGTCCCGTTCGCGACGGCAAACGTTACATCGCCCACCCTCGCGCGCAAGGTAACCTTGCCGGAAGACGCGCCCGCGGGTATTTCTTCGCGAAGCAGCCGCGCCTCGCCCCCGTCCCGGACAACCCGGTACGTAACCCGAACCGGCGCGGCAGGATCACGCCAGCCGTTTGCCATCGGGGCGGCCACCACGAGGGTCAGCGCGCCATCCGAATCCAGGCGAACGTGTCCGGGACCGGATATGACACTCGACGCGTCCGAACGGAACTGCTCCAGCAGGTTTTCCAGGCTTGTGGCGGCGCCCTCTCCCGCCGAAACGATCCGGTGGTAATCCATCAGGCGGGCCAGCATGACCACGCCCATCGTGGTCACCACCGAGAGCACGCTCAGCACCACCAGCAATTCCAGCAGCGTGAAGCCCCCCGCGTGTGACCGCGATTTACCCCTCATGGTCCAGTGCTCCCGCGCGTTGCATCGCGTCACCCGCCGGCATGGGAGCGGTCAGCGCGAAGGACTGTTCCCGACCGCTATCCAGCCAGGTGACCACGACGGTCAACTCCATCACGTCGGGCATGTTATCCACCGGCCGCGCGAAGGCCCGCCACCGGAAGGTTCCCCGGCTGGTCCACTTATCGGGAAGCGTGGTGAAGGGATAATCGGCCGCGAGGTTTTCCCCCGCGGGAATCACGACCAGCCGGTCTCCCTGTTCATCCTGCTGCCAGCGGAAAGACGCGGGGGCCCGCGTCACTTCGGCCAGTTTCGCCATGGCAAGATCCGTGGCCGTCGCGCGGAATTCCGCCTCGCGGTAGAGATCACCCACCCGGCCAGCGAGCATCACCAGAATACCCGCCGCCACTGATACCACGGTCAGGGCCGTCAGCAATTCCAGCAACGTAAACCCTGCCTGCCCCACCGTGTTTCTGGCCTTCGGACTCCACATATGCAGGTACCATCCTTCCCCCCAGGTCCATTATAGACAGTTCCCGATAGCCAGTCAATCTGGCGGCAATACGGGATTCCAGAAATCGGTCTTAAGGCAACACGGGCAGCCCCGCGTCACACAGGTATCTCCACGTACCGTCATAAAAATCGGGATCCCGGGTTGGATCATGTCGATCACCGGGCGGCACGAAAATAACCATTCCCTGGCGGGCCCGGGTCAGTAACACCCGGTAAGCGTTTTTCTGGTATTTCTGACGTTCCGGCTTCCTGATGGTTTCCCACCGATCTCCCCGGAAGCTGTAATGGCCCCAGTTGTCCTCGCCGCAACGGAAATCGCCATCCCAGGCTACCAGCGTCCAGTCCAGCTCCAGCCCTTGGACATCAAATTCACTGGCAACATCTTCCAGGTAATACGAAGAACGCACGTCCTCTTTGTCATTGAGAAACCACAAAACGGGATCAATCTTATACCGGACATCAATCGCGTAAGGCTTGAGCCGTTCCGCCTGGGATGAAACCACCATGCCATACCGTTCGCCGCCGAATGCCTGCTCTCGAACCCATGCTTTAGCCCGATCCAAGTCGCGGGTGATGTAGGTTAAGAAACCGTTGTCGCGCATGGTCTCCACGTGTTGCCGGGCTCGCGTGACATCCAGATCCAGCAAGGCGTTCACAAACGCGGATACGTTTTCCGAGCGAAATGATCGCATGGAAACTTTCAGGTGCAGCTCATCACACCAGCAAACCCTTGGTGATTGCCGTAGCAACGGTTTCAATGATTCCGACCCGAATTCCGGATCCTCAAATTGCGGCGAAACAAAAATATCCCAGTGTTGGAAATGACTTTTGTTCACGCTTTCCAGCCACTCCCCGATGCCTGCTTCGCCGGTATTAATCTCCTGGCCACTTCCAACCAGGCAAACGATCGCTGCCCAATCTTGATGGCGGTCCATGGTCTCTACCAGGAATTCGGGTTCGGACTGATTAAAACCAAGAATTCCTTTTTTCTGCCGCATGAACTTTGCGGTCTGTTCCCGATTCCAGGCCCGTTGCGCCTCGTAAAAATCGCCACCCGATCATGGGGTGGTTCCTTGGACCGTACCGCCTCGTCCCGAAAATGATGAACATTCTGAATAAACGACTTGACACTGGCTTTGATCTCCCCCTTGGGTCTCCGTTGTCCCTGCTGTTGCAGCCTCCGTAATGTGTCCCGTGTCAGCGCTTCCTGCAGAATGGCCACCAGCGGACCATTTCCCGACAGAAATACCGTGTGCTGATCGAGAGACGGGTCACTACGTTGAGCCGCAAGGTTCAATCCCACCAGGGTTTTTCCGGCCCCGGGAACCCCCGTCACGAAACAGATCGCCTTCTTTTTCTTCCGCGCGCACTCATCGATAATCGCATTAACCCGCTCCGTGGTCTGCCCAAGATGCTGCGCGCCCGCGTCGCTGCGGGCAATTTCATGCACCCCATGACCGGCATAAAGGGCCCGGGCCGCTTCGACGATGGTGGGTGTAGGTTCGTACGGGGCATTTTCCCATTCCAGGAGATTAAGAGGTCTCCCCTGAATTTCCTGAAATATTAGTCGAAGAACCTCCGCCAGGTTTTGACCGTTTGACCTCAGGGGATGATACAACCCGGCAATTCTGGGATGCCCCAAAATGAAAGACCGCTCCGCTCTGGCGGCCGTTGCCACCAATACGGGGATAACGGCGGCATGGTGACTCCCCTTATGAAAGTATTTCAGGTCCAACGCGTAATCACAGACCTGGTCTAAAGCGTCCCGGCTATATTCCCCTTTTCCTACCTTGAACTCCAGAACGACCACATGGCCTTCCGCGACAATAATGCAATCTGCCCGATGTCCCATCCGGGGAATCGTAAATTCCAGGTATACCCGCCCCCTGATACCCTCAAGAGCCTTCTTCAATACGCGTATTTCTTCGAGCCAGGCATCCCGTTGTGTCACTTGCATGTCTACAGTTGCACGGGTAGAAAGTTCACCCAGGATGGTTTCCGGTGAGGCATGAAGAAAATGACTGATCTCATCGCTGTACCAGGCTCGCTGGAAAAGGGTTCCACCCATGAAGGATTCCCCTGTCCGTGTGAAACCAGGGTATTCTAGGGTTCTTCAGGCCTCAGGACAACTTTCCCTCTTTGCCATCCATCTGGTATGCTGAAACCCATCAGGCTGGGAAGATGGCATGGAACTTGATATTTCCGGACACAGTGATATCGGAAAGAAAAAAGACCGGAATGAAGATAGTTTCGGGGTATTCCGGGCAGATCCACCTCGTACTACCCTGATTTCCGAGGGGGCCCTCGCGGTCGTGGCAGACGGCCTGGGAGGGCACGGCAACGGGGACATCGCTTCGAAACTCGCGGTCTCCATCATGCGGGACATGTTGCGAGAACCGCCGCCGGATGACGCGGCGTTCAGGATAGAAACCCTGCCTGATCGGGGTTACCTTCCCCAGTTGCGCGCCGCCGCGGAAAGGGCCAACGAAAACATCTACCGCACGAACATGGACCATGTTGCCGGGCGACGGCCCATGGGCACCACCCTTCTCGCTGCCATCCTGGCCAGGGACGCGGCGTGGTTAATTAACGTCGGAGATTCCCGGGCCTATCACATCCGGGATGGCATGGTCCTTGCCAAAACCGACGACCATTCCTGGCTGGACGAACAGGTCCGCCAGGGCCTGATGACCGCGGAAGCGGCCGAAAACGACAAACGCAAAAACCTGGTCACCCGTTCTATTGGCACCCACGCTTCCGTGGAGGTGGACTGTTACCACTGGCCCGTCGCGCCGGGAGATATTCTTATTCTGTGTTCGGACGGCCTGGTCAACATGGTCAACGAGCGCGAGATCGTCCGGATCGCCTGCCAGCCGTTACCCGCCAAGGAAATCGCGATCCAGCTGGTGGACGCCGCCAACGCCGCGGGCGGACGGGATAACATCACCGTAATCGTCGCCCAGGTGAACCCCTCGCCGTGGCTGAGGCTCCGGTCCCACGCCAAGGCATGGTTGAGCCGGACTATCCCGATGTATACCGCGCTTCTCGTGGGCCTGGTGGCTGTCGCGATCGGTTGCGCGGCAGGCTGGATTTTCCGTGGCCTTTTCCAGTAAAACAACATGGTCGCATCTCCATCACGGGACTTGTCATTCAACCTGCGGAGGAGCCCGATATGACGCTCGCCATGGCCCTTGCCCTGACCGTCACCACGCTCGCTCAGCCCTACCAGCCCACCTGGGAATCCCTGGACAAACGTCCCAACCCGCAGTGGTTCGAGGATGCCAAGTTCGGCATTTTCATCCACTGGGGGGTGTACTCGGTGCCGTCCTGGGGTCCCAAGGGCAAATACAGCGAATGGTACTGGCACGACATGCAGGACCCGAACGGTGAAACCTGGAAATTCCACGTGAAAACCTACGGTGAAAAGTTCAAGTACCAGGATTTCGCCCCCATGTTCAAGGCCGAACTTTACGACCCTAACCAGTGGGCGGACGTCTTCGCCCGGTCTGGAGCGAAATACGTGGTATGCACGTCCAAGCACCACGAGGGATTTTCCATGTGGCCCGATCTGAATAACTGGAACTGGAATGCCATGGATGTCGGTCCACATCGCGACCTGCTCGGTGAACTCGTCGAGGCGGTTCGAGCCCGTGGCCTGCGCATGGGTTTCTATTACTCTTTCTACGAGTGGTTCAACCCGCTCTACCGGAGTGATGTCCACCGCTACGTGGACCAGTACATGCTGCCGCAGATGAAAGATCTTGTCACCCGCTACAAGCCGGATATTTTCTGGCCCGACGGTGAATGGGAACATCCCAGCAAGGTATGGCGGAGCACCGAATTTCTGGCATGGCTTTTCAATGACTCACCCGCCCCGAAAGATATCGCCATCAACGACCGCTGGGGCAAGGACTGCCGCGACCGGCATGGCGGTTTTGCCACGCCCGAATACGAATTCCGCGAGAAAAACGGGTTGCTTACCGGAAAGGGGCTCTTTGAAGAGTGCCAGGGCATGGGACGTTCCTTCGGATACAACCGCAACGAAACCCCGGATGAATACCGGTCCGCCACTGAACTGCTGCACCTCCTCATCGGCACGGTAGCCCGGGGCGGTAACCTGCTGCTCGATATCGGTCCCGGGGCGGATGGCCGTATTCCGGACATCATGCAGGAACGCCTGCTGGAAATGGGCCAATGGCTACAGGTCAACGGCGACGCCATTTACGCCACCGACCGCTGGGCAGACGCGCCCGAGATGGAACACGTGAAATTCACGCGAAAGGGGGATAGTTTCTACGCCATCTGCCTGCAATGGCCGGGCAGGAATCTTTCCATTCCCAACACGCTCGGTGCGAAGGAAGCCGCGGCGGTCATGCTGGGCATGGAGGGAGATCTCGCCGTCAGCGTGACAGGCGACCGGATCGATATTACCATGCCGGACGTGAATCCCGGGAACATGCCCTGCCTGCACGCGTGGTGTGTCAAGGTCACGCCCAAAGGCGGCAAACCGCTGCGTTAATCCAGATGATCTCCTGTCGCGGCTGGAAAGATCACCGGTCCGCGGCATGTTGACTGATCAGTCAGCCGAATGAACAAGTTGCGTGATGCGCGCGGATCCGCGCGCGTGAGGAGTGTTTACATGCGGGTGATACCTCTGGGCGCCACGGGTGGTGAAGTAACGGGGTCAGCCTTCTTGGTGGAAACGCGATCCGCCGCCGTGCTGGTGGATTGCGGCATGTTCCAGGGCGGCCGGGCCATCGAACAGAAGAACCGCACCCTGCTGCCATATGGATCCCGGCTGAACGGCATCGTGGTCACCCACGCGCACCTGGATCACGTGGGCCGGATTCCCCTGCTGTTCCGTGAAAAAATCCGCGTGCCCTGTTACGCGACGCCTGCCACCACCGAACTGGCCACGTTGATTCTCAGGGATGCCGCCCACCTCATCGAGCAGGACGTGGCCCGGCAGAATCGACGCCGCCAGCGATCCGGCAAACCGGCCATAGAGCCCCTGTACACCCCGGACGACGCGGAGGCGGCCATAGCCGCTTTCCGACCGGTACCTTACCGAAAGCCCGTGGAAATCGCCGACGGAATCGAGGCGGACTTCTCCGAGGCAGGGCACCTGCTGGGGTCCGCGAGCATCCGGCTGACCGTCCGGGAAGGCCAGACCTCCCGGCGACTGGTCTTTTCGGGTGATCTCGGGCCCAAGGGCGCGCCTATCCTCAAGGACTACGAGCCGTTTCACCACGCGGACTGGGTATTCATCGAGTCGACATACGGTGACCGTGACCACCGTCCCTTCGCCGACACGGTGGAAGAATTCAAGTACATCGTCCAGAAAACCGTCCGCGAGGGCGGCAAGATGTTCATGCCCACCTTCTCCGTAGGCCGCGCCCAGGTAATGACCATGCTGCTCGCGGCCATGTTCCGCAACGGTGAAGTGCCCCGTTTCCCGGTCTATCTCGACAGTCCCATGGCCATCGAAGCTTCCCGCATCACCATGTCCCACCCGGAACTGTTCGACGACGAAATGACGGCGTTTCTCCACGACGGTTCCATCGAGGAGGACCTGCGGACCTTCCACGTAACCCGCACCGTGGATGAATCCAGGCAGATCAACGACGCAAAGGGCCCCTGCCTGGTCATCGCGGGATCCGGCATGTGCACTGGCGGCCGCATCCTGCACCATCTCAAGCATAACCTGTGGCGCCCGGAAACCCACGTGATTTTCGTGGGCTACCAGGCAGCGGGTACCCTGGGTCGACAACTGGTAGACGGAGCAAGGACGGTCCGGCTGCTTGGCGAGCAGATCCTCGTGCGCGCCCACATCCACACCCTCGGCGGATTCAGCGCACACGCGGGACAGAAAGACCTGCTGGAGTGGATGGGCGTGCTCGCGCCGGCCGCGCCACGGGTAGCGGTGGTCCACGGTGAACCGGTACCCCGGGACACCCTTGCCGCCCGCATTACCGAACGCTTCGGCCTCGCTCCGATCAAGCCCGACCGAAACATCCCCATCGAGATGTAACACTAGAAGAAAGAGGATCGGGACATGCCGCGTCAACCTGCCCGGATTATCCGGTTCCTGCTGCTGATCTTCCTGGCTTCAACCCTCGCGCCTTCGGGATGCGGCTGGTGTGGAGAACCATCGGACGCCCGCATCCTCCTGGTCGGTGACAGCTGGGCCCAGGGTATCTGGGTTACCCGGGCGTGGGAACAGCCCTTCCGCGAAGCCGGCCTGGAACACGTCCACTGGGCGGGGGAAACAACCAGCATCGGTGGTCGTAAAGCCTCTGACTTCGTCAAGCCCGAATACCAGGAGAAAATTCGAGCGGAACTGAACCGGAATCCGAAGGTTGACACGGTCCACCTGATCATCGGCGGGAATGACGTCCTCAGCCGTATCCGCGATACGAACGTGTTCACCGCGTGGACGGAAGACAAACGCAAAGAAGAGTGGCGCGCCATCGCTAACGATATCCGCGAGATCTGCCGGTTCCTGCTGGCCTGTCCAGGCATACGGCACGTGGTCATCGCTGGCTACGACTACCTCAACGTGGCCACGATCCGGCAAATTCTTCCCCTGGTGGACCATGGGAAAAACTGGGATTTCGGCGGCATGACCCAGGCCCAGGTCAACCAGTGCTTTATCGAGGTGGAACGCCTGAAAATGGAACTGGCCCGGGAAATGGACGGCGTGGAGTACGTGCACAACCTCGGGCTGAACCAGCATTACTTCAACCAGCCGGAAGGGGCTCCCGCCCCGGGTGATCCTCCCGAATTCACGCCTTTCCCGGGCGGAGATCCCGCCATGCCCATGCCCGACGGCTGCTTCGATTCCGTGCAATTCGGGGGCCAGACCTTCGCGGGTGACGGCGTGCATCCAAATGTCGCCACCCATCAGCGGATGATCGCGCGGGCCGCGAAGTTGTATTATATTCCGTGGTTTGCGTCCGAATCCGGAAAGCAGGCGACCGCGGAAGCGACCCCCTCGCGCTAGTCGTTCTCCGCGACCGGGTTGGATTGTTCAACCGAAGGGAATGGAGGCGGCAACATGACGGCCTATTTTTCCAGGGGATTCCACCCCGTGGATGACGTGGCGCCCCGGGAAACGCCCGGTGATCCTACTGATCCCGTGCCGATTCTCGTGGTCGACGACAGCGACACAAACCGCCTGATCCTGGAGCGGATGTCGCTCGCGCCGGGCCGGATCGTGCACCAGGCCGGGTCGGGTAGTGAAGCCCTCCGACTCGCCGAGACCCGCGAGTATGCCGTGGTACTGCTCGACGTGCAGATGCCTGACATCGATGGGTTTGAAATCGCCCGGCGCATCCGCCGGATCGCGGGACGCGAAAATACCCCGATCATCTTTGTTACCGCCATAGATCGCACCGACGCGATCCAGTTCGAAGGGTATGCCGCTGGGGCCGTAGACTTCATTTTCAAGCCGGTCAGCGCGCCCGTGCTCCGGGGCAAACTGGCGGTGTTCGTGGATCTGTACCGCAGTCGCAGGCTCATTCTCCGCCAACTGGAACAGATCCGCAGCCAGAACGAGGAACTGCGCAGGCAACTGGACGAGATCCGAACCCTGCAAAAGCTGCTGCCCATATGCGTGAAATGCCACAAGGTCCGATCGGATGAAGGATACTGGCAGAACCTAGAAGATTATATCCGTCAGCACACGGACCTGATGCTGTCACACTGTCTATGCGCCGAGTGTCAGCAGGCGGTTTACCCTGAACTGTCGAATCCTTCGGGAAACGGGGCTGGATCTTCCGCGAATTCATAACGGATTCGTGTTGCCCTGCCCCGCCAGTAGGGTTTCCGGCCTTCTGGCAACAGCCACGCCACTTCCCCCTCCCGGGGCACGCGCATACCGTCCACCTTGATTTCCCCCGTCCATCGGCCTTCCCAGGGCATGGGCCGGATCCCGTCCTTTTCCATCATCGGGCGGTCCTCCGCCCGGACCGACTCAATCAGCCCCGACGGTCCAAAACGGAACAGCAGGCTAATCCGCGTCGTACCATCCACAAGGGTAGCCTGGGCGGATGTCGCGTCTACCGCATCCCATATCACGCCTTGAGACGGCAGCAGGGCCGTTGGATACCAGGCCCCTTCCGCGAGGAAACGCATTAATTCGCCCTTGTTGATCGCCTCCGTGTCCTCGATGTCTACCAGGGGCATGATCCCCATTGCCCGGACACGGAGTATTCCCCGTCCGCCCACGTAGACGTCGCGCGCTTCCGCGCTAACTCCGGGCACCAGTGGAACCCGGGCAAACCAACCGAAACCCGGAGGACTGAGCGTTACCCGTTGAAAAGAGGAAAAGCGCTTCCAGTTCGGCCGATCCCCACCCAGGTCGATTTCCCCTTCATGTTCCATGGTCACCGCGGCAACCAGCGGCTGACCAGGACAAAGTGCCACCTCAAAATACCGCCGCACCGGGGCTGGCAGACCGACCGTCTCCGCGGGATCATACGTCAACTGTTTCAGTGGTCGTCGGCGCGTCTCCAGTTCGCGCGTAAGACTCCGGTCCATGGCCCGCCAGGTCCGAATCCGCCATGCCACCAGGGCAACCACCCCGACGATCAGTAACCCCGTGAAGATCACCGTCAGGGAGGGTACTATGGAAAGTTTCATGCCGGGCCGCTTCCCGCGGGCTCAGGCAATACCGCGGGCGCGTTCGTACGCCGCGATCTGGTCTTCGTACCGCAGGGTCAGGCCGATCTGGTCCCATCCGTTCAGCAGGCGTTCCTGGAGGAAAGGATGCAACTCAAAGGAAATCACGGAACCGTCAGGCTTGGTGATGACCAGGTTTTCCACGTCCACCGTGAGCGAATAGCCTTCCTGGGCCCGCACTTCCCGGAATAACTGCTCGATCATTTCGCCGGGCAACTTTACCGGCAGGATGCCGTTGTTGAAGCAGTTGTTGTAGAAGATATCCGCGAAGGACGGCGCCAGCAGCACCCGGAAGCCGTAATCATGCAGCGCCCACGGCGCGTGTTCCCGGGACGAACCGCAGCCGAAATTGTCCTTGGTCAGCAGGATGCTCGCCCCCTTGTAGCGTGGAGCGTTCATTTCGAAACCAGGATTCGGGGTTTTACCGTCATCCAGGTACCGCCAGTCATAAAACAGCACATCGCCGTAGCCCGTGCGTTCGATCCGCTTGAGAAACTGCTTGGGGATGATCTGGTCCGTGTCCACGTTGAGGGCTTCCAGCGGGGCCACGATGCCGGTATGTTTCCGCAGGGGTTCCATGGTTCAGTCTCCCGGGCGCGCCGCCCGTCAGTCCTTGTAATCCCAGTTCCGCACGTCCACGAAATGCCCGGCGATCGCTGCCGCCGCCGCCATGGCCGGGCTGACCAGGTGGGTTCTGCCGCCTTTTCCCTGGCGGCCTTCGAAATTACGGTTCGAGGTCGCCGCGCAACGTTCTCCGGGTTCCAGCCGGTCGTCGTTCATGGCAAGGCACATCGAACAGCCCGGGGCACGCCATTCGAAACCCGCCTCGACGAAGATCCGGTCCAGTCCTTCCTCCTCGGCCTGGCGGCGCACACGCATGGAACCGGGCACCACGAGTACCTGCTTCACCCGGTCCGACTTTCGATGTCCCCGGGCGACCTTGGCCGCCTCCCGCAGGTCTTCAATCCGTCCATTGGTGCACGAACCAATGAACACCTTGTCCACCTCGATGGCCGTCATGGGTATCCCCTCGCCGAGTCCCATGTATTCGAGGGCTTTTCGCGCCGCAAGGCGGTCGTTATCCTCGGCAATTTCAGCAAGCACCGGCGTCCGCCCGGAAATACCCGTTACCATGCCCGGAGAGGTTCCCCAGGTCACCTGGGGTTCCACGGTCGCGGCATCCAGTTCCACCACACGGTCATAGGCACACCCGGGATCCGACGCCCATGCCAGCCACTCCTGGCATAACGTTTCCCATGGCCGATCCGGCAGGAAAGGCCGGCCCTTGAGATACGCCAGGGTCACTTCGTCGGGAGACACCAGCCCGGCCCGCGCGCCTGCCTCGATACTCATGTTGCACACGGTCATCCGGCCTTCCATGGAAAGGCTTCGGATCGCCTCGCCGGTATATTCGATCACGTATCCCGTGCCGCCGGCCGTGCCGATTTTTCCAATGATCGCCAGGATCAGGTCTTTCGCGGTCACACCCCTGGGCAGTCGCCCGTTTACCCGGATTTCCATGGTTTTCGACGGCTTCTGCAGGAGGGTCTGCGTGGCCAGCACGTGTTCCACCTCGCTGGTGCCAATGCCGAAGGCCAGGGCACCCAGCGCACCATGGGTGGACGTGTGGGAATCTCCGCAAACCACCGTCATTCCAGGCTGGGTCAGGCCCAGTTCCGGCCCCACGATATGAACCACGCCGTTCCGGTCGTCGGTCATGTCGAAGCAGGTAATGCCAAATTCCGCGCAGTTCCGGCGCAGGGTTTCCACCTGGGTGCGGGACAGCAGGTCCGCGATGGGCTTCGACCGGTCCGTCGTCGGGATATTGTGGTCCATCGTCGCGAAGGTCATTTCCGGGCGACGCACCCGACGTCCCGCCAGGCGCAACCCCTCGAATGCCTGCGGGGAAGTCACCTCATGCAGGTAATGCCGGTCAATGTACAGGATCGTATCCTGCCCTTCCGGGGTATACACCTCATGGGCTTTCCAGATTTTCTGGTAGATGTTTTCCGCCATGACTGGCTCCTTTTGATCCGCCCCCCTGTTTTCCCGCCATTATTCCATATTATATATGTATTTCCGTCACCCGCCCCAAATCTCAGCGTATGCGACCAACAGAAACCTGTGCTCAACATGCCTTGCGGGACCGGAAATTGCGTTACCCGTCACGGTCCCCGCATCATGTGAGGATAAACGTGACCGAAGGGAGGCCCTGATGGAGTGGAAGATCTTCCGCGGCGCGACCCCATGGATATGCGCTTTCCTGGTAACCCTCTCAGGCGGAGGATGGGGCATGCCGCCGGACCCGCTTCCCGGGGGATGCGAGCGGGTCCTGGTACTTGCCCCCGGACCAGGTAACCCCCGCAACTCGGAGGGAGACTTCATCACCCTGCGGGATGGACGAATCGTATTTGTCTATACCCGATTTACCGGGGGCGGCGGCGACCACGACCGGGCGGAACTTGTTGCTCGGGAATCCCTGGACAACGGGAAAACCTGGAGCGCCGACGACAGGGTCATTGTCTCCGGTGAGGGCGGGATGAACGTAATGTCCGTGTCCCTGCGCCGGCTGCGTTCAGGGCGGATAGCCCTGTTTTACCTGCGCAAGAACAGCGTGAAAGACTGCCGACCCGTGATCCGGTATTCCACGGACGAGGGCAACACATGGTCCGACCCGGTGGAAATCATCCTGGATCCCATCCGGTACTACGTGGTCAATAACGACCGGGTTCTCGTGCTGCCCTCGGGGCGGATCCTGATTCCCGCGGCATGTCACGACTGGTACAAGGGCGGGCATACTCCAGCGGAAGTCCAGGTCTGGAGATCCGACGACGAGGGTAAAACCTGGACGGCTGGCCCGATCCTGTCCCCTCCCGCCGAAGCAGGCGATTCCGGCTTGCAGGAGCCGGGCATCACGCGGTTGCCGGACGGACGGATCCTCATGCTGTGCCGTACCTCCGGTGGTTCCCAGTTTGCGGCATGGAGCACCGACAACGGGGAGACCTGGACTTCCCCCCGTCCCACCAACATCGCGTCTCCCCTTTCGCCCGCGTCGATCGAACCGATCGGCCCTGGTGGCGACCTCCTGATGGTCTGGAACGACCATCGTCACCTGTCGCCGGACCAGCGACGTTACCGGACGCCCCTGGCCATCGCGGTCTCCCGGGATGGGGGCGCGTCCTGGGAAAACGTCAAAAACCTGGAAAACAACCCGGACGGATGGTACTGTTACACCGCCATCCACGAAGTAGGAGACCACGTGCTCCTGGGGTGTTGCGCAGGCAACCGAAAAAAAGAACAGGGCCTCGCCCTGATCGAGGTAATACGCGTGCCGATAACCTGGGTCTATACCCCGGGTGACCGGTTTGATACCCTGCCCGAAACCAGCCTTAAGGGAAACACGCCATAACCTGGCGCGGTCAGAGGAGAAAGGAAAATCGCCATGCAACGAGTCCGCCGATCTCTCGGGTATGCCTGCCTCTTTCCGCTGGTAACCCTGGCCGTCATCCCCGCTTTTTCCGACACGCATTCCGCGGAGACCCCTGAAGAAAATACCGTCCGGGTGCTGCCCGGACCGGTTACCGCCCAGAACGCCGGGCTGGAAAAAATCGTCCACTTGCTCTCGGATACCCTGACCGGACGGGGGCCCGGCGCGTGGCCAGCGCGCCTGAACGCCCCGGATGCCTCCATCACGTTACAACTGAGGCCCCCGGAATCCGGCCAATCCGATGAAACCTTTCATATCACAACGGAACCCGGGCCCGACAAGGCTGTCCGTCTCGTGCTTACGGGTGGGCGCCCCAGGGCACTGCTCTACGCGGCAGGCTGGATACTCCGAAACGCGGACCGTGACGACACGGCCCTGCTGTTTCCACCCGGTATCCGGGGAACCTTCGCGCCCGCGTGGCCCATCCGGGGGCATCAACTGGGCTATCGCGCCACGGCCAACAGTTACGACGCCTGGGATGACACCCGCTATGAACGGTACATCCTCGACCTGGCCCTGTTCGGCGCCAACGCCATCGAAAACATCCCTTTTCAGGACGACAAGCCGGCGCCGCTGATGCCCTTACCCCGCCAGGAAATGAATCGAAGGATCAGTGAAATTTGCCAGGCCTACGACCTGGAATACTGGGTGTGGACTCCCGCCACTTTTTCCCTGGACGACGCGGCACAACGGGCCGAAGAACTGGATCGGCATGAGGCCTTGTACGCTGCCTGCCCGACCCTGTCCGGGGTTTTCTTTCCAGGGGGTGACCCCGGAGACAATCCGCCAGAACGGGTGATTCCCTTTCTCGAGGACCTTGCCACGCGCCTGGAAAAGTATCATCCCGACGCGCGGGTATGGCTGTCGCTGCAGGGATACCGGGCGGAATGGGTGGACGCGGTGTTCACGTGGATCGAGCGGGATCATCCCGCGTGGTTGGGTGGCCTGGTGGGCGGACCATCCAGTCCTCCCCTGACGGAACTCCGCACCCGGTTGCCAAAAGAATACCGCCTGCGGGATTATCCTGATATCACCCACACGGTCCGTTGCCAGTATCCCGTGCCGTGGTGGGATCCGGCCTTCGCCCTGACGCTCGGACGGGAACCGATCAATCCCCGTCCCCTCTTCTACGCGGATGTGCACCGGCAGACCGCCCGGTTCACGGACGGTTTCATCGCGTACTCCGACGGCATTCACGACGACGTCAATAAAGCGGTATACAGCGCGCTGGCCTGGGATCCATCCCTCACGCCGCGTGAAATCCTGCGGCAATACGCGCGCCTCTTCTTCGGCCCGGACACGGCCGACGCAGTAGCCGACGGCATCCTCGCGCTGGAACGCGACTGGGATGGCCCCCTGGCCGAAAATGGCAGTGTAGCCGCGACCGCGGCATACTGGCGGCAGTTGAACCGGCAGTTTCCATCCCTTGGCGAAAACTGGCGGTGGAATTGCCTGTTGCTCCGGGCTGAATACGACGAGTGGACGCGCAAGCGGCTGCTCTACGAGCAATCTCTCGAAGCACGGGCCATGGACGTACTGTATCCCGGGTCTGACCAGGATCCGCGAACCGCCATGGATAACGCCGAATCCATCCTGCAACAAGCCGAGACGCGTCTTCCAGACCCGGCACAGCGGGACCGGATCATCGCGCTTTTCGAAACACTGTTTAAACAGATCGGCCTGCAATCAAGCGTGGAACGCTATGGCGCGAGTGGTCACGAACGTGGATGCTCCCTCGATTTTCTGGAGTACCCACTCAATAACCGATGGTGGCTTATCGACCGGTTCCAGGAAATCCGGCAATTGACCGCCCCATCGGAACAATGGCGCCAAATCCGTGAACTCCGGGACTGGGAATCCCCCGTACCTGGCGCGCTGTACGACGACACCGGCCACGTGGGACGATGCCCACGGGTTCTGATGGGCAGCCGCCGCGCGGGAGACCGGTATCTTCCTGATGAGCCTATCCCGACCCAATGGTGGTGGGACAACGGGTTCAGTCGACGGCGCCTTTCCTGGCAGTGTACCATGGACTGGCCTCGGGCCCTCGTGTATGAGGGACTCAACCCGGAACAAAAATGGATTTTCCGGTGTACTGGCTACGGAGACGTCCTGCCGAGGGCCGATGGCGTCCCGTTGAATCCCACCCGGCATAACCGGGAGATCGGCGGGATCAAGGAATTCCCCGTGCCCCCGGAACTGACCCGGGACGGCTCGTTGCGCATCACCTTTGACCCGGTACCGAACGAGGAAAACCTGAACTGGCGGCAACAATCCCGCCTGGCGGAAACCTGGCTGATTCCAGACGCCGAAAACCCCTGATCCTCCACTCGACTTCTGGGACTGAATGTCCCTGATCCTGGAGAACACGCATATGATGACGTACCTGGATACGAACAAGCCGTGGCCCCATCCATCGGTCCGCGCGGTAGCGCGTGGATTGCTCCTGTTGGCCTTGAACGGGGCGGCATGGAGCGAAAACCTGGCCGAGCGGTCCATGAAAAAACTGGACGCGGTACCCATGCCCACGCCGGACGCGGTTGACTTCGCCGTGTGCGCGGATCCCCAGCCGGGCGGACTGCTCGGTACCCCCGAAGCCTTCCTGAAGATGATCGACGACTGGAACGCCTGGCGTCCGGACTTTGTCATGTGCGCGGGCGACATGATCATGGGCGGGCCACCGGAGCAACTGGGACCCATGTGGGATGAATTCCTGGGGCACGTGGACAAGATAGAAGCGCCGTTCTTCCCCGTGCCAGGAAACCACGACGTGGGAGATGATCCCGAGGTACTCCAGGTTTACCGGGACCGGGTGGGCCCTTTTAATTACGTCGTTCGTCGGGGCCCGGTGGTCTGCGTGGTACTCAACACCGAGGAACGAGGAGAGCATGACGGTCTCACAGAGGAACAGCGCCAATGGCTGGCCGACACCCTGGCGGCAACACCCGCCCGTCATATTTTTCTGTTCCTGCACGTGCCGCTCTTCGCCTACAACTGGGCCCGTGACTGGCAGCCCGTGGCGGATATCATCCGGCCTTATCCCGTGCGGGCCGTGTTCGCCGGACACGAACACTATTACCGCCTGTGGGACATCCGGGACGGCGTGGCCTACATCGTCGCGGGCAGCGCGGGGGGCAGCACGAGAGGCACGCCTGAAGAAGAAGGCGGATTCTTCTGCTGGCTGGCCATACGGGTACGCGGCGAAACCTGGAACTGGGCGTTGGTCCGGCCGGGGTCCATCCTTCCCGCAGACGTGGTCACCCAGGCTGCCGTGGACCGCGCCGCTTCGTTGCGGAACATCCTGCGCCTGGAAGAGGTCCGGGGAAACTGGGGTGAACCGGTGGAAGGACCGTGCCGGGTCATCCTGAGCAATCCATTTGACACGCCGCTGTCTGCCACGCTGACCTGGAACTGTCCCGCTGGCTGGAAGGTGCCCGATTCCACCCTCGCGTTCCATGTCGCCCCGGGAGAAACGGCCGAACATACCGTGACCGTGTCCGGAGCCGGGCCGCTGTTTTTCCCCGCCCCGATCCTGACCGGCAAAATCACGGATCCCGTCACCGGTCGGCCCCTGACCCTTTCCCAGGAATTGCCTTACACGCCCGAACTGGCCGCGCCTCGGGCCACGACACCCGTCACGGTAGACGGATCCCTGGATGAGTGGGACCACGCCCCGGCCGCCCGGCTGATGTATGGCGTGGCGTATGATCCGGCGAATGAAACGGATCTTTCCGCCTGGGTCCGGGTCATGTGGGACGATCGGCATTTCTATCTTGCCGTCGAGACCCGGGATAACGCGTTTCATCAGCCGTATTTCGGCGACGTGGTGTGGATGGCGGACAGCGTGGAATTCTGGGTAGATCATTCCAACTGGAGCCTGAGCCTGTCGACGAAAGGTCCCCAGGTGTTTCTCGATGAGCGTCCCGACAAGCACTTGGACGCCGTGGTGGAAGATATCCCCCTGGCGATCCGGCGGGATGGAGACCGGATCACGTACGAGGTGGCCTTCCCGGCGGATCAACTACCCCAGGTCAAACTGGCACCCGGGGAAAGCGCCCTGTTCTCCATTCTCGTAAACGACCTCGATCCCGATGGTCCCGTAAAACAGCGACACTACGCGGAACTCACGCCCGGCGCGGGGGAGCACTTCACCTGCCCGAAGGTTCGCGTACGGTTCCAGCCATGACGTGTTCGCCTCCCCCGGCTCAATGGGGCAGGTCGAACACCCGCATGATGGCCGACATGCGACGGTTTACCGGCGCCACGCCAGGATAACGAACAAACTCTACGTGACCGTCCATGTACAGCACGTTACAGCCGCCGGGCACGTGATTGAACGAGGCTGCCGCCACGCCAATATTGTCATACATGACGAACACGCTACTCGCCGCGGTGGACGCCAAGGCCGGGTTGTTGATATCCGTCACCAGGAACCGTTCGATACCCTGCCGGATACGGTACACCTTGTCACCGCCGCCATTTCCGTTTCCGGCGGAAACGTTCCGATCGCTGTCCACCGCCCGAAGGAACGCGTCCGGATCATTACGGTTCGGCATGGTCGAGAAAAACAGATCCCGTAAAGTATCCACCACCTGCTGGGGCGCGATGGAGAGGTCCACCGCGTCAGCCTCCGTGATGCCGAGTTGTTCCGCCGCTTCCAGCAGGTGCGTCAACAGGTGCATGTCGATGTCCTGCGGATCGTCATCCCCCGCCCGGTCCCACACCCACGACACGTAGGTGTAACTGGCGTCCGCGCCTTCCACGCCTTCCTGGTGCGTGGGCGAGGGTACCTTGTTCAGCAGGGTCAGCGTGCCGTCCGGGGCGACATGATTTTCCAGCCGATCTTCGGCGTCCGATGGACAGAAAAGAATGGCCGGATCTGTCAGGTACTCCGGGTACACGGCGGACAGTCGCGGCCCCCACGCGAAACAGGGCCGGAAACCGCACCCCGGTTCCAGTTCCATGGGCGGAAACAGACCGTTGGACGCCTCGCCACTGTACATGGCGAAAATCAGGCCCCATTGCTTCAGGTTGTTCGCGCAGGTAGCCCGTCGGGCCGCTTCCCGGGCGCGGGCCAGCGCGGGCAGTAAAAGAGAGGCCAGAATACCAATGATCCCGATAACTACCAGCAACTCTATCAGCGTGAATCCGCGCGCGCGTTTCATGAGGGATCCCCTTGTTTATCGTGTTGCGACCGAAGGAAAAAGTTCACCGCGATTCCGGGTTATTTCCGGGAGGCGCTTCACCCGGCGATGGCGGCGGCATGTCCGGCGGCGGACCAGCCGGACCTGGATTCATCCCGTTCTCCAGCGGGGACCCTATGGGACCGCCCGGCCCCATTCCAGGTCCCCGGTCTCGCCAGCGGGCCCGGCGTTCTTTCATTTCCTGGACGCGCTGCTCAAACCGTTCCCGCATCTCGGGTGGAACATGTTCTTTCAATGCTTCCAATCGATCGGGATCCATCCGCCAGCCAGGCCCACCACGTCGCCCTCCTCCCGGCGGCCCGGGCATTCCGGGCGGTGGTCCCAAGGCGCCCGGACCGGTACCTAGTTGCTGCTGCTGTTCCGGCGTGAGCACGCTCCGGACCTGTTCCATAACGCGACGCATGGTCTCCGGTCCAGGAGGTCCTTCGGCCCCTTCCTTCAGGATCCGGGTTACCTGTTCGGTCTGCTCGTCGGAGAGCCCCAGTCGCTCGCGCAACTGTTGCGCCCGATCCCGGGCCATGATCTCACCCGCCTTTTCCGGATGAATGGCCAGTTCGGAAGGTCCCTGGGACCGGTTACCTGAACCGGCAAAATGGTATACCGCCCAGCCGATGCCCCCAAGCAGATAGATCACACCCGCCGCCGCCAGCAGCCATTGCCACCACGGACGCTTACGCTCCTTACCATCCATGCCACGCACTCCATGTTGCCCCTCCACAGAAAAGAATCAAGTTCCATGCCAAGTTTACGGTCCATTTCCATGGATGCTACGAGGTAAGCATACACCTCTTTTGCGCGACACGACACAAAGGCGCGCAATTTTTGCGCGGCGGGATGTTCAGGACCCGGGAATCTCCAGTCTTTGGGGCTCAGCGTCATTGAGGGTTATTCGAACCCGGGCGGTCACTCCTTCCGGGGGCAGGGCCAGGAATACCGTTCGTTCTTCGTTGCCTTCCAACACCAGGGGAGCGCGAACGGGAAAATCGGGAACCCACTCGGGAGTGACGAATCCGAAACACTGCAGTTCCACGCTGCCGCAAGCCGGAAAAGACCATGGATTCCGCGTGGTCACCCGCAACCGGCCGGACTCCCGATCTACCCTTACCACCGGACGCAACGTTTTCTCTGCCAGCGTGTCCACCCATCTCGCCCCGTTCCAGAACATCCATGCCATCACACCACCCGTTCCATCTGGAGATTCTTCTGAAGTCACCCGAATCTTCCATTGCCCCCGCTCACCGGGATTGAGCGCGACATATACCTGTGAGGGCTCCGCGCGCCAGCCAAGCGAAGTCGACAGGTGCGCCACCGACTCAATCTTTCCATCCACGAGGTAGTTCGCCACGGTCAAGGTAACCTCACATTCGGGCGCGGTCAACGTGCCCTGAAGCGATACAGTCAGTGGCAACCCCCGGGATGGCGGCGTCACCATGCCTTGCCGCCAGTAGCGGCAGAACATCCGCGGCGCGTCGTTCTGATCAACCTGCACGTTGGTCGGGGACGTGGGGAGGATCATTTTCGGCAGTACCCAGAAACTGGTTGCCGCGAAAGGAGGCACCGCGCAGGGAATCCTGTTACCATCCGTCACGGGCAGATCGGTCACGCGGCGTTCGAGACCATCCGCCAGGGCCGCCGCGGCCAGCGGGGTATACCACGACGCGCTGCCGGACCACGCCGTACCGTACGGCTCACTCAGCCGGAGTAGCATACCGTCCCGGGGACCAGGCAACGCGGCCCGGTGAGCCGCCACGGCATACCCGGCGGTCTTGACGGTTTCCAGGATCACGCCCGGACCACCCAAGGTAAGCAACGACTGCCGGTGCGGCATCGGACCCGGCTGAATCCCGCAAATGGCCGAAAACAACGGAGTCCTAAGACGGCTCGCCGCTTCAGGCGCGCCCAGGGAACGCCAGTCTCCAGGACCTGCGCGCAACCAGAACTCCCGCGTTGGCGGCGCGGAGGGTAACGGATTGTCTCCGTCCGGTGGGGCCCACAGCGCGATGACGACCCGCCCGTCGGGATCCATCCCTGCTGGCAGGGTACCGGGCCAAGTAAATACCACGGCCTGTTCCGCCCGCGGTACGGGATCTACCCCCATGCCGGTCACCCGATCGAAGGTCAGCGCGCCGGACTCACGATATGCCTCCAGCGCGTGGTTCACCCGGTCCTCAATATCTTGGGCCGTCCCGCCCAGCACCAGCGCGGTTACCGGACCGTTTCCAGGATGTGCCATGGAATCAGGCAACAACACGGCTTCTCCCCGTTGCAGTACGTCCGCGATCTCACGACGATGGTCCGAAGACAACGTTTGGATTAATGTACTGGCGTAGCGGTTCGATTCCGGGCTTCCCAGCGCGATGCGCAATGGCGCGTCCGTGTGATACTTCAGATGGGGACAAGCGGGCGCATTGGCGTCAGGCCATGGCTCCCGTTCCAGCGCGTCGGAAGTCACCACCGCGGGAATCCCCCGCCGGTACAGGGCGATCGCGAGGGCCCGGGCGGTCCGGCGCAGCTGAATGTCCTCGCCCGGAATAATCAGCGCCGGTTGCAGGGACCATGTTTTACCGTCCTTGGAACGTAACGTATCGCTTCCGGAAGCCGCGAACCATCCGGCGGCCGGCAGGAAATACGTACCGGTCGGGCGTTCCTCGTCCCGGGTACGGTACAGGTCAGGTCGGGTGTGCCGTCGACCAACCACGGGCCGCCCGGATCCTCCCGCAATCGGAACACACCCCGGATCTGGTGATGGAGATGACAGGAATACCGCTCTCCCACCGGCATCCACCCCTTCGAAAGCGATCTCGCACCTCGGCCAGTCCTCTCCTTCGGACACCTGCCACCGCCGGACTAATTTGCCCTCCAGGAAAGGCTGTTCCACGGTCAGTTCCTGCATCCAGGACAAGCGCCGCGCGGTAAACGTCGGCGCGCCAGGCCGTACCGCCGGGCCCGAAGTCCACAGTTCCGCGCCATCCGCGGTCCGCGAAGCATCATTATTCAATGCGAATACCGCGCCGATACCCGGCGCGTCGAATGACCATCCGCTGAACTTGTCCGTGTAGCGCCGCAAGTCCCCGGTATCCGGATCAAACTCCAGCAGCACCCGGTCATTTTCCAGAACCGGCCGGTTATCCCGCACCGGGGTATCCGGCGTGCCCCCGGACCGGATAAAGCACGTGGCATAGCCCGTCGCGGGCACCTGTCGGGCCAGAAATCGAAACCGGCCCACTTGTCTCGGCGTGCCGTCCTGCGCCGTCGTTTCCCGGATGTCCAGTGTAAAGGGCATGGGCTCGTCCAGCGCGTCCACCAGCGCGGGACGTTCCATTCCCGTGACGTCTGCCTCGAGTTCCCCGGACACCGTCCGGTCCTCGGGCGCGGCATTAAAGAGCAGCACGGCCCGGGTCCCTTCCTGGCGTCCGAATTTCGGGGCCACGCCCATGGTGTTAACCTGGTCCCCAAGCGCTTGCAGGGCCTCCTCAACGCGGGAACGGATCATTTCCCGCGCCGCGCACAGGTCCCCGAAACTGTCCAGCAGGTCCTCCTGGCTTCCCATCCCCGCCAGCCGCCACCACGCGCCACGCGCCGAGAGCACCCGCCACCCCCAGTCCAGGTCCTCCAGCGGAGCACGTGCTCCAGCGAGTCCACACAGGGTGACTGCCGTTTCTCCCGCGGTCAGCAGCGATTCCGTTTCCGTCCACGCGCGATGCATGGCGGGGAATCGAAGCAACAGGCCCGGCCGGTTCCCGGAAACCATGCCCGTCGCGAGCCGGTCGGGAGGAAACACCCCGTCCGACGTGAGCAGCGTGGGCATCGCCGCGAAATACGCGTCCGGCGCGAGCCGGTCTATTCTCGCGGGGGGATACAGGGATGGTAACCTTGGCAACAGGGGTTCCAGCCACCCGGGAACGCCACCGGTCACGTCCATCAGGACCAGGGAAGGCCCAAAGCCCTGGCGGTTGTCCGCGCGTCGGCTCACCCCCAGTGTGTCGGGCAGTGCGTCCCCGTGCTCCGGCGACGGCATGGTCGCATCGCGCCGCAGCACGAACCATCCGCCAGGATCTAGGGGAATCGCGCTCACCCCGGGCATGAAGCGGTAGCCTTCAGAGACTATCGCGCCCCGGATGCCCAACTCGGCCAGCCGCTCGAACCCGGCTGCATCCGGCAAAGGACCCTCCGTGAACGCCGCGGACTCCGGCGTGTGCCCCAGCAGGGCCTGCGCGACACCCAGGGTCGTCGCGGTGTCCCGGCGCGCCGTTTCGGGCCTGGCCACCCGGGGATCGGGCGTGCTATCCGCCGCCGCAAAGGACATAAACGCCGAACGCCCCAGGGGCGCCGCCAGGTCCAGCAGGTCAGGACGGGCCGCGAAGAACGGCAGCAGGTCGTCTGGTCCTGCCGCGTAAAATCCTCCCCCACGCCAGCGGCCCTGCAGCAGGGCCAGGTCCGTCAGCAGCGATACCTCCCGATCCAGAGCCGCCATGTCCCGGGCGGGGCGCAACGGCCCAACGCCCATCCACGTCACCGGATTGCGCGGCCATGGCGCACCCGTCATCGTCAGCGTAATAATTGCCGGATCGCCCCCTCCCGCCCGCGCGGTCAGTGTTACCGGTCCTCCTCCCGCTCCGGGCCCATCGGCCGGCACGGGTACCGGCAACAGCACGTCTTCCGTCTCGTACGGCCGCAACGCGGGCAATTCCACCTGGGCTGCCAGCGTGCCGTTCCGCATATCAATGGTGCCCGGCGGACTGGCGGTGGGACCATGATTCCACGCGGCCAGAGTAAACAACCGGCGGACATCACCAGCCGTGCCGCTCAGTCGTCCCGTGTCCCGGGGAAGCGTGTCGAAGTGTACCGGGCCCGAAGCAACCGCCCGGCGCACCCGCAGGGCGATCTCCCACCCGTTCGCGCCCGACAGCATACTCCGGTTGGCCCATACCCCGTTCAGCAGCCCCGCGATGGAAACGTCCAGCGCGCGGGCCAGCACGTCCAGATCGGCCAGGGGAGCCTCGAACATCACGAGATGCTGACCCGGAGGCAACACCGCCAGGAATCGGTCTACCCCTGCCTCCTCCAGGGAAGCCGCCCGGATGTCCCGGTAGGACTGGCCATTAATCCACCACCGCGCGCCGAAGGGCGTGTGAGCCTCGAAGAACACGGGGGTTGCCGCGTCCACCGTCACGTAGAAGGCGGCGTAGGCCACGCCTTCATCCCGCCCACGGAACAGGCTGGAAAAATCGAGGCGGGGTGTGTCCAGCCTGGCGGCCTGCCATACAGCCTGGGGCCTCTCTACCGCGAGCAGGGGTATCGGCCGGGTCATCGCCACGCCACCGAGGGGTTCCATAAAATCCCGGCTGCCCAAGGCTGCCATTCCACCGGCGGCCGCACGGATAATTCCCTCCGGAAGATCGGAAGGAAACGGCCCACACACGAACCAGTCCCGGGGAAATCCCCGTTCCAGCATCGCATTCAGGGGCTCGGCGTACCGGGCCGTCTGGCTCGTGGGGGCAACCGGTGGTACCTGCCCCCACGCGGCGGGAATCGCGATGGCCAATAACCACGACACCAGCGGCACTACACGCGTTGCGGCCACATGGCGCGATTTGCTGGACCGGTTTACACCCATGGCGTTCATTGTGCGGCAGGGTACCGTGAAGGTTCAAACGCTCCTTATCGGTTCTGGCCTCAGGGAAACGCCACACGACGCGCCGGAAACGGTTCCCGCCACGGGGTAATCCGCCAGTCCGTGGGCACGCTGGCCACCCGCGGCCGCCGAGGCATCAGGATCCGTTTCAGCATTTGCGGGCCAGATGGTCGCTCCGGCGACGGTTCCAGCCGGTAACCCGTCCACGGATGGGTCCCAACCACGTCAATGATCCGGAGGGTTCCTCCACCGGGCCCATATTCCGGCACATCCACCACGTGCGTGAGTCCCGGGGTCATCTCGACCCACGCCAGGGCGGACGCGTCGCGTCCCGGTCCAAAGGGCGGCGGACACCGCAACGCCTCGGCCAGGCGCACGGGCGCGAAGCCCACCCGGTATACATCTGGAAACACCGCCAGGGTCTCGTCCCTTGGGATAGTCGCCGCCTGGGCCATGCCTTGTTGCAGCAGGCGATGGGCTCTCTGCCAGTCCATGGATATCCAGCCGTGCCAGGCCATCAGGGCCAGGCACATCGCCGTGCTCGCGGCAACGGTCCGCTTTCTAAATCTCGGATGCTCCAGTTGCGCCCGGAACCCCGCTGCCCCCACCAGCGCCAGCAAGGCCACCGGAACCATGTACGCCCCTCCCCCTTCGAAGGTCTGAACATCCAGCCTCCCACCCACCGCCAGGCAAACCGGCAGAGACAGCGCGACCAGTCGCCCGGCTGCCCTTCCCGCGAAATGCCGCGCCAGCAGGATCAGCCCTGCCCACGTGATCAGCGACCACGCGGCGTGCCACGCCGGGTAGGCCTCGAAAAACCGCGCCGCGTCGGCAGAAAGGCCAAAAGGCCATGCCACCAGCAACCACGCCTGGCCACCACGTAACAGGCCGAACAGGCCCATCGAGTCCCAGGAACAACTGTACAGGGCCCCGCCCAGGATGGCCAGCGTCACGGGCAACACGCGGCGCATGCCACCCCACCCGGTCGACTGTCGAATCCACGCCCATCCCGCGATCAGTACCAGCGCTGTCCACCACTGTCCCGTAATCCACGCGATCCCCGGCGGCAGCAGCCATCCCGCCAGGGTCCGGCCCACACCACCCCGAGCGGACGATTCCACCACCCATACCGCCACCAGCAACAGCAACCCGTCGGCCAGGGCGGTTATCCCGGTCACGGTAAATATCGCGCCGGATTTCACCGGGTGGGCCAGAAACAGCACCGCCGCCACGGAACCCAGCCACCACGGCCCACCCGTGATCGAACGGCTCAACCGGAAAACCAGGACGACCACCCCATACAGCAACACCAGGCTCGCCAGGCGAGGCCAGACAACCGACGGCCCGTGGAACATCCCCGAACAAACCGTAAAAAACCACCCTCCCTTTCCGGCGGAGGCTTCCGGTAACCTGACGAAGTCTTCCCCCATGGGTCCCAGCCGCAGTGTCCACCCGAACAGGATAAGCAGGTACAGGGCGTCCGCTACCAGGAAGGGCAACCAGCGGTCCGTTCGCGCGGAGGCAGGCGAATCGTCTTTCACCCCCCCGGGTTCAGTGGGCGGTGAACCGGGCGAGTTCCTGTTCATACTGGGCCTTGAAGGCCTCGTAGGCCTCGTCCGTCAGGGGCGCGCGGTCCGCCAGGTAGGGATGGGTGGCGCTCGACCGATCGTACCCCGGCACATCGTAGCCCTTTTCCCGGGCGTATCGTTTCAGGAAATCCACGGGATTGGCGCAACCCCGAACCAGCCGGTTGACCGCCGCCTGGATTTCCAGAACCCGCGACCAGTCGCTCCCCTCCGCCGCCTCCAGCATGGCCGTGAACAAGCCGGGATTCAGAATGGTTCCCTGGCCGATGCAGGCCCGCGCGCCCAGCCACAGGCCCACGTAAAACACGGTCTCGCAACCAACGATGAAGCCAAAGTCCTTCCCCGAGGTCGCGCGGATCAGTTCGAACACGTACGCGCCGTTCTCCGTGGAGAATTTCCCGGCCACGAGGTTGTCGATCTCCGCCAGTCGGGCCAGGGTATCCGGGGCCAAGCAGAATTCCGGACGGGTCACCGGCGGCTGGTAGAGGAACACTGGCCCGGGCACGGCGGCGCATATCCGCTCGAAGTAAGACAGGTGCGCGTCGGCAATAGCCCGCGCCCCCGCGTCCGCTGGTACCAGGCACTCCGGCACGGTGTATACCACGCCCGCCGCGCCTTGTTCCAGGGCATATGTACCCAGTTCTATTCCTTCACGGATATATTGCCCGGGATCGGGCAGCCGATCGAAATACCGGTTCCAGGTACCGCTCGTCCCCACGAGTACCGGCGCGCGCCCTCTCAGGTGATCGCAGGCCAGCGCGGCCATCCGGCGGGTTTCCTCGGCGGTAAACGTGTACATGAGCCCCATCCCCGACCGGACAAAATAGGCGCTGATGCCGCCTTGGTCCAGCAGGAAATCGAAAAACCGCCGCTGTCCGGTTTCGTTCAACGCGCCCTGCCGGTCGAAGATAGTAAACACCGGGGCGATCGCTCCGCGAACCCACGCTGGAACTTTCATAATAATCCCCTTTTCGCGGGCCGTTTCTTTCGCGAACCGCCCACGATCGCGCGTCGAACGTTATGGACCTGTGCCACTCGCCGGGGCAAGTCAGTCGAGAGAAAGCGCGTTGGTGGGACAGACATCCACGCACGCACCGCAGTCCGCGCACTTGTCGGGATCCACGGTGATCTTGTTGGTTTCCTCGTTCAGTTTCAGGGCTTCCGTGGGGCATTCCGACTCACAGGCCGCGCAGCCTTCGCACTTATCCACATCAATTTTCACGGTCATGGATTGTGATCCTTGTTTCAACAGGCAGTTTCAGGTCACTCCGGCATCCTCAGCCATGGAGCAAACCCGTGCTTCCTTATTTTCGCATACCTCCCGGACCGCGCGCCAATTCAGCCCCATACAGGGGGTCAATGGTCTGGCGCGCTGGGCGGTCGGACCTGCCCCAGCATCGCCAACACCTCCCCCTGCACATATTCCCGCAGTTTGCCCGGATCTCCCGCGAAATCCCACATCTGCTCCAGGTTCTTCCATCGCTGTATTTTGCCGTCCACGCCTTCGTAAAACAGCACCAGCGACGGAATGGACAATTTGAATGGCGCGGCAAGGGCCAAGCCCGGTTCGGTGTCATAGTTCACCGAGCGCCATTCGAGTATCCCCTGGCCCAATGGCTCCATGAAACTCTGAAACACCACCTGCCGGGATTCCCGCTCAATTTCCAGGCATGTCACGCACCGCACCGTCCCATGAAAATAACACGCTACCAGTTTCACTGGCGCGGCCGTCTCCGGATTGGACCCCGGCGTGGCCGGAGCCGTCGCGGCAGGTGCCCCCGTGGGCTCTGCGGGCGCAGGCGATCCAGCGGGATCCGCCATCCCCTGTAATGCCAGCAATAGCATTACGGTCACCCTGGTTGCCCTTCCTGCCGTTATCCGAGCGTTATCCTTTATGCGACCCATCAACCGTTCTCCTTGTTTCGTCGGTATGTCACGGAACCCTGCCGGCTCATGGCGCCGTGTAAATCATGTATAACCCACCGAGAATGACCAGTATCCCACAAATTTTTTTGACCAGCATGGCGCCCCGGGACCGTTCGTTCCAGTCCAGGTACTGCTGCACCACCTCGGTAAACGTGCCCGCCAGCACGATGACCGAGCAATGTCCAAGGCCATACAGCGCCAGCAGCACAATGCCATATCCCAGGTTGGACGCGCCCAGCTTGAACACGATACCAAGCATGGGTGCCATGTAGGCAAAGGTGCATGGACCGAGGGCTACCCCGAATACCAGCCCCAGCAGGAATGCCGCGAGCATGCCCCGCCGACGCATGCTTACGCCGCCCGGTCCCGACCATGGCATGGGGAGCACGTCGAGCAGGTGCAGCCCGACCACGAAAAAGATCGTCGCCACGAAGTAATTACCCCATGCGCCCACGTCGCCCATCATCCGGCCCGCGAGGGCGGTGATCACGCCTATTGCCGCGATCGTGATGAGGATCCCGCCGGCAAACAGCGAACTGGTGAGAAAGGCCCGACCCGTGCTCATGCGGCCCTGTCCGTCGATGAAACCCACGATCAACGGAATACTCGCGAGATGGCAGGGACTGAGCACGATACTCAGGACACCCCACGTAAAAGCCGCGGCCATGGCGATGGTGACCGTGCCTTCCACCGCGCGGGTCAACGTCGTAAACAGGGTGTCAATCATCAGGTTTTCCTTCCCCCGTTCAATCGAAGGTATATCCGATTTCCTTCCAGGTCTTGAGAATATCTTCCCGGCTGAAGAACCCCTCGTGCCGGAAACGTTCCTTTCCGGTTTCATCGTAGAAAATCTGCGTGGGAATCACCCGGATGCCGTACTGCGCGCCCGCGTCCCGGTTCTCCCACACATCGATGAACACCACGTCAAACCGGCCCTTGTATTCTTCCCGCAGGCCATCCAGAATCGGTTTCATCGCCCGGCACGGCACGCATTTCCCGGCTCCCAGGTCCACCAGCTTGGGCAACGTTTTCGCGGCATGATTTTCGGCAACTGGCGCGCCTTCCGTTTTTCCCGCCGGGACACCCGCAGCCGCGGGCGTTTCTTTTGGCGTCGGTTCACGCTCGTCGGCCACCTGCCTGGCGATGCCCGTGGTTTCCGCGGGCTTCGAAACACCTTGACGCTGTTTCACGATGACTACGCCCGCGATAGCCACGGCCACCACGGCTACAATCACGATCTTGGACAGGGCAACCGCGCCCTGATTATGATTCACGCGCCGCATGATCTGTCTCCTTCTCTAAAACGTTGCACCGCTCCCTGGAACCTCTAAGCAGTGGACGCGCCTCGGCGCACACTTTTTCGATGTTTTCTGGCGTGACTGGGCTCGATCCTTTTTCGAAACCCAACGCGTCCAGACGCAACTGGTGGAATCCGGTAATGCCAGCCTTTTCCAGGCACTTGCTGGCGCACCCCACCGCGCAACCGTCGATGGCCAGCACGGCCCCTGCCGCCCGCGCGCTGAGGATCATGCCCGCCACGCCACCGCCAATTCCGGCAAGGCAGGCCATTTTCCCTGAACCCTCCCGGGTCAACGCTCGAGCCGCGCTGTCGGTGAGCGCCCCCGTGTCTGCTCCACCTGAGCAGGGAAAAATGAGCCTGGGATCCGTGTCACATCCACAAGGCGTGTTCGATTCCATGTGTTCAACCTTGTTTTTCAGCCTTGCAGCATCTTTTTCACTTCTTCGACCGTGGGAACCTTTCCCACGCTCTTTACCTGTCCGTCCACCGCAAGGCCGGGAGTCATCATCACGCCGAACTTCATGATTTCGTTCAGATCCGTGATCTTTTCGAGTTCATAGGTCAATCCGAGCTCCTCCGCGGCCGCCTTGGCCGTCTCCGCTAGTTTCTGGCACTTGGGACATCCCGTTCCGAGAATCTGGATTTTCATCGCGCGTCTCCTTCTGTTGTGTTTCTGGTTATCCCTTTGACACCCCGCGTGTCATCGGCTTTGTCCAGCGTGTTATATTTCCTGCTCCCCCGTTCTATCGCCCGGAGAAGACCCGAACCAACCCGTGACCATCTTACCCACTCCGTCGAGCAACGTGTATACCACGGGAATTACGATCATGGTCAGAAACGTGCCGACCAGCAGACCCGAAGCGGCAACGATGCCCAGCGGACTCATGCGTTCCAGGCCCACGGCCATCTCGAAAACCAGCGGTACCAACCCGATGATCGTCGAGCCCGTGGTCATCAGAATGGGACGCAACCGTAAACGAACTGATTGCAAGATGGCCTCGTTCCGAGACATCCCCGAAGCGCGCGCCGTGATTATGAAATCCAGAAGAAGAATGCTGTTATTCACGATGGTGCCCCCCAGGAGAATCATCCCCATCATGGCCGGTTTACACATGGGCTTATCGAACAGCAACAACCCCCAGAATCCTCCGGCCACTGCCAAGGGGATGGCTGCCATGATGGTAATGGGATGCAGAAACGACTTGAACATGGCTACCAGCAGGATGAACAACAGGACGAAACCAATCAGTAGAGCCCTTCCCATTTCCTGCTGCCCAATGGCCATGTCCAGGGCAGAACCTTCCACCCGGACGCTGTAGCCACCTGGAACGGTGAGCCCCTCGAGTTTTTTTTGCACCATTCCTGACACCTGGCCGATGGTATACACGCGGTTTACTGCCGTGATGTCGACCGTGGGCATCAGGTCCTCGCGGGAGACAAACGGCTGAATCCAGTGCGGTTCCAGCCGTGCGAAACTCCGGAGAGGAACCCATCCCATCGGCGTGCTGAAATAAATGTCCCGTAACTGGGTGGGATAGGTGATATCTCGGTCCTGATATTGGACCATGATGGGGATATCCAAGTACCCTTTCAGCCGCATGGCCGTACTGGACCCCCCTTTAACGGCCGCGCGCAACTCATTCGCCATATCCGGCGCGGACACGCGATACAATTCCGACAGTTCAGGATCGACATGGATCAAGCAATCTCGCTTGTCGATGCGCCAACTTCGGCGCAGATCAACCAGTCCGGGCGTGCCGTCAAGCGAGGCCATCACCTTGTCGGCTAGTTCATCCAGCACCCTCGGATCGGGCCCGCTGACGACAATGTCCAGTGGAGCGCGCGTGGTAGACACCGGGGTTGCCCCGTATTCCTGCATAGTAAACGCCCGCACGCCTGGAATCTGGCGGAGTTGCTCCCGCCATTTGTCCTGGATCTGCCAGATGGTCTCCGTGCGTCGCGTGCGATCAACCAGCGTGATCACGATACGCCCCGACTGCGCGGTTGCCCCACCACCGCCAAAACTAATTTCTCCGGGCTCCGATCCCACCACCGACGACATGGCTTCAATGCCCGGGGTTTTATACAACATGGATTCGATGGCGGATAGTACCGATTCCACCTGGTGGGGCGTGAAATCCGACGGCGTTTCAAAGTCCAGGTTGACGATACCCGTGTCCATCGCCGGCATGAGTTCTCCGCCGATCAATGGTTTGACCTGTCTCATAGTGAACACCAGGAAGGCTCCCGCCAGCAGCATCACCAGCAGGCGATGCTGTAGCGCGCCCCGCAGAAGAGCCAGGTAAAGCCTGCCTGTCCAGTCCACCCCCTTGTCCGTCACGGACACGAGTCGCTCTATCAGGTTCCGCTTCCGGTCACCGTGAGACAGTAGGCGGGATGCCATCAGCGGCACGATGGTCAACGCCGCCAGCAATGAACCCACCAACGTGGCCGAAATCATCAGGTTCAGCGGTCGCATGGTCTGTTGCGTATAGCCCCCGGCATACATCACCGGTATCAGCACGATCACTGTCGTCAGCATGCCCGCCGTGATCGCCAGGGAGACTTCTCTGGTTCCCACCGAAGCGGCCCGAACCGGATTTTTTTCCGGGTCCTCCTGGTAATGCCGATAGATGTTTTCCAGCACCACGATGGACGCGTCCACCACCATGCCCACTGCGATGATCATTCCGGACAGGGTCACCATGTTCAGGGTGTATGGACTGAACCAGAGTACTACCAGGCTCGTCAAAAACGACAAGGGAATACTGACCGAAACCACCAGGGCCGCCCGGAAATCCGACAGGAAAAGAAAAATAATGAGTACGGTAAGAATCACCGCTTGGAGCAGGGACGAGCGCATGCCATTCACGTTCAGGTCTATGATGGGTTGCTGGTCATTGGTAATGGCGAAATCTATATCGGGATACTCGGCCTGCAACTCAGGCAATTTCTTTTTAATGTTTTGTATCGCTTCGACGGTCGCGCCATACTCCGGCCGCAACACGTTTATCGCTATGGCCGGCTTGCCGTTGCCGTGGTAAATGCTACGCTGTTCCGACTCGCCCAGTTCTACCCGGGCCACGTCGGACAGGCGCAACACGCCCCCCTTCGTGTACCGGATCGGCACCCGACGAATTTCTTCCAGGTTCGCGAATTCGCCGGCAACCTTGAGCAGGTATTCCCGATCTGGCGCGTACACCGTCCCCGCCGGGGCCGAAACATTGTGCCGGGCAAGGGCACCCAGCACCTCCGGCAACGTCAAGTCATTGGCTGCAAGCCTTGTCCGAGACACGTACACTTTGACTTCTGGCTTGTGCGCGCCAAACACGTCCACGTCCGCCACGCCGGGCACGTTGAGTAGTTCATCCTCGATCTGGTTTTCCGCGAGCAGACGAATCTGGGCAAGATTTTTCGTACTGCCTTCTTTCGGTGTCAGCGACAGCGTGAGCAGGGGACGGGTCGCGTCCGATATCCGGTAAATACGGGGCTCAAAGATCGACGGCGGCAGCAACGCGCGAACTCGGCTCACGACATTTTGCGTGTCGATCACCGCTTCTCCAAGGTTCTTGTAATAGTGGAACTCGGCATTAATGGAAGACACTTCATCCCGGCTAACACTGGTAATCCGGTTTAGGCCACCCACGGTGTTCAGTTCTTTTTCGATTACCTGGGTCACCTTGTCTGCGATGTCATCCGCGTCCGCGCCGGGCCACACCGTAACCACGACCACCTGGGGTGGAACCGTGTCTGGAAAAAGGTCCGTGGGCGTGCGGTAGTACGCGAACCCGCCCAGTGCCGTGATCACCAGCGCGGCGGCAATAATCGCATATGGAGACTTGAGTGCGTAATCCGACAGGTTCATCACCGCGTCTCCACCTTCATACCATCCGCCAGCCGCGCCCATCCCAGGAACGCGTTTGTTACCACCCGATCGCCTTCCCGCAACCCTCCCACGGCAACCTCGTCACAGGTCATGCCCAGCACCTCGACCTCCCGCGCTCGTAACACGCCGTCCTCCTCCACCACGAACACCCGCGATCGGTTCTCCAGATCACTGCTTTCGACCAGCGCGTCCACCGGAATCAGTGGTACGTTTTGATGTTGGGCGTATACCACGGTCACCGTGAGATATTCGCCTGACGTCAGACCGTTCGCCTGCGTTTCATCTAGCACCACCTCGGCACGCGCCATCCGCGCGCGGTCGAGGGACGGATACACGCGGCTAATCGCGGCATGCGTGATCCGTTCATCCCCTCCCTGAAACGTCACGAGGAATCCCGGTTTCACCGCGGGCAGATCGGCCTGCGGCACATCGAACGCGATCATGGTCGCGCCCGCGCTTTCAATGATCAGCAGGGGTTTCCCGGGCGCGGCCTGATCCCCCGGATCCACGAAGCGTGACGTGACCACGCCTTCATATGGACTCTGAATTTCATAATAACTACGCGTGGTTTCGAGTTCGGCCTGCCGCGCTTCCAGCGCACGAATCTCCTGTTCGATGGCAGCGGACTTCTGGCGAGCGGCTCGCAATTTCCCTTCCGTATCGTTTTTCTTATCCACGGTCGCCTCGGCCTGGGAAAGGGGAATAGTTTCGTTTTGCGCCAGGTGGGTATCCCGTTCCGCCTCGCGGCTCCAGTACGCGAACGAGGCTTCCAGTGCGGCGATAGCCGCGCGGTTGCCTTCGAGTTCGGCCCGCGCCTGGCTGATCTGCGCGCGAACCGCGTCCACCTGGGCGTCTACCTGGCGGTGATCAAGGGTAATGACCACTTGTCCCGGACTTACCCTGTCTCCCTCATCCACCACCACGGACTCTATGGTGGCGGTGACCTGGGCGGTCATCTTCGTCGATTGTACCGGCTCCACCACAGCCAGGTAGTCGTGGGCCTCATCTAGGTTCCCAGTACGGACCGACATCGTGTCGACCAGGACAGCAGGTGCCTGGTAACGCGGAGCCCGCGACAAGGCCTGTCGCTTTTTCAAGATCACGGCGCGCCCGGCCATCACAAAGGCAGCCAGAATCACCAGCAGCAATATCCAGCGTGTCACGGTCAGCAAAAAGCGTTTCATTTCCGCGCTCCCGTCGCCAGGTCAATCTGCGCCCGCGCGACTCGGATGTCCGCCAAGGCACGGTAATAGTTGGTCTGGGCTTCTAGAAGGGCCGACTGGGCGTCCAGTACATCCACGATCGTGCCTTTGCCCACGTCGTATTTCTGCCGTTCCTCTCGCAAACTTTCCTCGGCTTGCTCCACCGCCTTACGGAGTGTCCGCGCGCGCTCGGCCGCGGAATCCAGGTTCAGCAAAGCGCTTTCCACTTCCAGCCGGATCTGAAGTTCCAGTCTGCGCAGCCGTTCCCGCGCAGACTCCAGTTTAGCCCGCTCTCCCTTCACGCGCGCCGTAATTTGCCCCCCTTGGAAGATGGGAATATCCATGCTGAGCCCCAACTCACCAACGTCTTCGGAATCATCACCCGCTTTGGTCGCCCCCTCCGTTGCCACGGTCTGTGTTCCCCTCGAGCCCGACGGCGCCGTGGTGGACGGCTGTCTCGTCGGATCGTCCGCCCACCGCCACCCGTATTTCCCCACCAGGTTGATCGTGGGCGCGTAGGCCGCGCGCGCCGCATCAAGACGCCTCGCCTGCGCGTCCAGTTCTTTCCTCGCCGCCAGGTAATCGGAACGGTCGGAGAACGCCGCCGCGATGGCTTCGTCCCGGGAAGGCGCACGATCCGCGGTCGTCTCCTCCAGCGTGCCATCCATTTCCACCTCTTCGCCGATGGATGTCCTGCCCATCAGGTTGGCCAGCAGCCGTTTCTGGATTGCAAGCACGTTCTGTTCCGCCACGATCCGCTGTTGAATATCCGCCAGCCGCACTTCCGTGCGTAATCGGTCTACCCGGGTCGCTTTCTGGGCGGCAATCAGGTCGTTGACGTGCTCCAAGTGTGATGTCAACGCCTCGCGCGAAGTCTCCAGCGACTCCAGCACTTTCTGCTGGGTCAAGATGTGATAAAACACGCTCGTGACGTTGAACACAAGTTCCTCGCGGGTCCGACCGAGACGATGTTCCGCCGCCTGGCTCAGCAGGGACGTCGCGCGTTCTTCGTTGACTAGTCGCCCCCCCGTGAATAGCGGTATCCGCAACACCAGGCCAGCCGCGTATATGGAATCACTGAACACGCCGGGCTCCCCGTTGTAGCGCGCGGGCACCAGGCGCTGATCATCCAGGTAACGGGTATAGCCTCCCTCCACCATCAGGGAAGGCAGTCTGGCCCCAAAGGACTCTTCTTCCCGCGCCCTGGCTGCTTCCGCGTCATGTCCCGTGGCCACCACCTCGGGATTGTTCTTCAAGGCGAAGTCTATCGCTGTCCCCAGGTCGAAGGGACCATCCAGGGGGGGAGCGAACCGATCCACGTCGCCGGCATCGGTAGCCGGTACTTCCGCGTGATTCATCACGGGCGTGAGCACGGGAACCGCGCGGTCAGAACTGGCCGGAGTGAACATGGCACACCCACCGAGCGTCAGCAGCAGCACCGCCGCAATCGGGACTGGTTTACGCGTGACACGCGTCAGCATTGGTTATCTCCATACATACCCGAACACGATCCCGCTGAGCGTCGCCATGATGACCACCAGGGAGCAGAACACCACGGCCCGCTTCGTGCCCATGATGCCCCGGATCACCAGCATGTTAGGCAGGCTCAGGGCGGGACCCGCCAGCAGCAGGGCCAGCGCCGGCCCCTTGCCCATCCCCGCGCCAAGCAGGCCCTGGAGGATCGGCACCTCCGTCAACGTGGCAAAGTACATGAACGCTCCAAACACGCTGGCGAACAGGTTGGTCCACAGCGGCCACACAAGACGCGTCATCCCCTCCACCGCCGTGCCACGCAATCCAGAGGCCGCCAGGAACGTGTCCGGACTGTCCCCGACCAGCATCTGCACGTATTGCGAGGGAATCAGGCCTTCGTGGCCCGGGCGCCCCAGCAGTAGCCCGGCTACCAGCACCCCCGCGAGCAGCAACGGCATGATCTGCCGCGCGAAACCCCAGGTCGCCGCGCACCACGCTCGCGGTTCTCCCGGCTGGCTGGCCGTGATTACCGCCAGCCCGGCCACCGCCGCGGTAAATGGAGCCAGCACCCACATCCCCCCGGACGGCAGGAGAAGGGCCAATACCAGTGGCGGTATGCCTGCCACCAGGACCTTCCACCACGCCACGCCCAGCCAGAGCACCAGGACCGCCGCGAACAGCACGCCCAGCCCGGACGTAATCAACCATTTGTTCTGCCAGAGCGTGGTCCATATGCCGGGAGTCGGTATCCGCTCGACCACGTCGGATGCCGCGACACGCATCTCCTGTCCCGCTGATGCCCCTTCCAGCACTGTAAATCTCCACGCGCCCTCCGCTGAGCCTTCGGGCGACTGGATTACCGCCACCCTCAGGATCCGTCCATCCGCGAGGCGCGCGAAATAGTCGTTTGGCGCCCCCCAGTTCGCGAACACGAGGATACCCACCATCAGCGCGAAAAATATCGCGTTCTTCCATAGCGGGCGCGTCACCTCCGGCTCCGGCATGGTCGCCTGGATCGCCGCCTTTTCCGCTTCCTCCTTCCTGAAAATCAGGTGCATCAGCAGGCCGATGATCACGCTGAACCCGATCGCCCCGACGGCCCGGGCAATACCCAGTTCCATGCCAAGAATCCGGGCCGTCAGGATGATCGCCAGCACGTTAATCGCCGGCCCTGAATACAGGAACGCGCAGGCAGGACCAAGGCCCGCCCCCATCTTCCATATCCCCGCGAACAGGGGAAGCACCGTGCACGAACATACCGCCAGGATCGATCCCGATACCGACGCGACGCCATACGCGAGGACCTTGTTGGCTCCCGCTCCCAGGTACTTCATGACCGAGGCCTGGCTGATGAAAACGCCAATGGCCCCGGCAATGAAAAACGCTGGCACCAGGCATAGCAGCACGTGTTCCCGGGCATACCACCGGCTCAATTGCAGCGCTTCCATTACCGCCCCGGTAAAGCGTGGACTGTCCACCGGCAACCAGAAAAACAGCGCGAACACCGCCGTCATGAAGCCGAGAACCTGAAGTTCCTTTTTCACTTCCATGGGATGCCTTTCCGTTACGTGCGGGCGATCCGGGTCACCATCCTGCGTTCTTCCGCCACGGATTCCAGCACCGCGTCCACGCACTGGAAGAAGTTCAGAATGCACGGCACGCGAAGGCTGTAGAACACCTGGTTGCCCTGGCGGTCGTCCTGCACGATGCCCGCGTTTTTCAGGATGGAAAGATGCTTGGAAACGGTGGAAATGTCGGCGTCTACCAGCGCGGTCAGTTCACATACGCACCGGGGGCCTGCCGCCAGTTCTTCCACGAGAAACACCCGGGTAGGGTGCGCGAGGGCCTTGATTACCCGTGCCTCGGCTTCACAGCGTTTCCGGGTTTCCGCGTCCATTTTCATTCTCCTTTTTTCTTGTTTTCCATTTTACCCAAATACGAAATAAAAAGTTAAGCCATTTTGTCCCCTTATCGGTGCCTGCTTCTGTTTCTCTCACCTCACGATGTCGTCGCCTGGCGGAACCACCCGGATGTCCGAAGACAAATCCGCACCAGCATCAGCATCACCGGCACTTCGATCAGCACCCCCACTACCGTCGCCAGCGCCGCGCCGGATGACAAGCCAAACAGCATCGTCGCCGTCGCGATGGCCACTTCAAAATGGTTCGACGCACCGATCATCGCGGCGGGGGCGGCGTCCTCATACGCCAGACCGATCACCCGGGCCAGCGCGTATCCCAGCGCGAATATCAACAGGGTCTGCAGAAACAGGGGATCGCGATCCACACAATCGTCAGCGGATTGGCAAGGATGGTGTCGCCCTTGAACGAGAAGAGAAGCACCAGCGTGGTCAGCAACGCCACGATGGTCACGGGGGTCAGCAGGTGCAGGAACTTTTCCCGGAACCATGTTTCCCCTTTCGCGGAGATGATCCTCTTCCGCGAAAAATAACCCGCCACCAACGGCAAAGCCACGTAAATCGCTATGGATAGCAACAGGGCCTGCCAGGGCACCGGCAGTTTGCCCACCCCCAGCAGAAAACCACCCAGCGGTCCGTAAAGCAGGAGCATGGTCAGCGAATTAATGGCTACCATCACAAGGGTCAGCCCGTCATTCCCCCGGGCCAGGTAACCCCACACCAGCACCATCGCCGTGCAGGGCGCGATGCCAAGCAGGATACACCCCGCGAAATAACTTCGCCACAAGGGTACCTCCAGCATCTTCACCCCTTCATGTGACACCACCGTCCCCGCTCCATGGGTCGCCCCAACCGGAAGATCCAGCCCGAACGGCATCTTCACAAGGTCCGTTGCCCCCGCGCCGATCAGCCCCTGAAACGCCCATCCCAGGAAAAACAGCGTGATCCCGTACATGGTAAAAGGTTTCACGCACCAGTTGATGAAGAGGGTCAGTAACACCGGCTTACCGCTGCGGCCCGCCCGAACCACCGATCCGAAATCGATTTTTACCATGATCGGGTACATCATGAAAAAAAGGCTACGGCGATGGGGATCGATACCACCGGCGCGCCATTCACGTGAATCGCCATGCCGTCAAGGGTCCGCGCCAGGCCAGGGGCTATCCGTCCCAGCGCGATACCACCAGCGATGCATAACGCCACCCACAGGGTCAGGTAGCGTTCGAACACGCTCGTCATTTTCCGTTCCTGGTCTTGCTGGTGTGCCTTGCTATTCATGCTGAAACTCCTTGATCTTTCATTTTTGAAGTCCGTTGACCATGGTTCCCACCGGAAATCAGGGTTTAACAGCCCTGATTTCCAGGCTTGTTATCCATGTCTCCGGCGTCCCCCCCGCGGGAAACAGTTCAGCCAACTGTCGGAACACCGGATCTGACCACTTAAACATCGTCGCCACGTGTTCCGGACGGCTCACCAGTTGGATCGCGTCAAACCCGGCGGCTTCCTCCATGGCTCGCGTGGCTTCCACAGTTTCCGCGCCCGCCACGCAACCCACCAGGGCTTCCACGCGTTCCCGAACGATTTCGGGCAATGGTTTCAGTAACGCCATATCTGACACCGCCACCCGACCGCCCGGGCGAAGCACCCGGAACATCTCTCGCCAGACCCGCGGCTTGTCCGGAGACAGGTTGATCACGCAGTTGCTGAGAATCACGTCCACGCTGGCGTCGGCTACGGGAAGATTTTCGATTTCCCCCAGGCGGAACTCCACGTTGTCCAGGCCCGTCTGTCGACGGTAAGCCCCGGCGTTGCGCCGCGCACGCGCGATCATTTCCGGCGTCATGTCTACGCCGATTGCCCGGCCACTCGCGCCTACACGCCGTCCCGCGATAAACACGTCAAACCCGCCACCGCAGCCAAGGTCCAGCACCACTTCCCCCGGCTTTAACCCCGCCAGAGCCGTGGGATTCCCGCAAGACAACCCCAGGTTCGCGCCTTCGGGTAATGCCGCGAGGTCTGACTCTTCGTACCCCAGCGTACGGGCCAGGGCCTCGGCGTCACCCACCGGTCCCCCGCAACAAGAAGCGGTGCCGCAACATCCGCCTCCTCCCGCGGCTACCTGTCCATAGGCATGCCGGACCGCCTCCCGCGTCTGTTCCGCGTCCAGCCGATCCATGGGGTCATCCATCGTCGCGTTCTCCATGTTGCTTACGCCAAAGTTTTTCCAGTACTTCCGGCATCTCCAGGACGAAATCCCGGATCTCGTCCCGTACCCGCCTGTAATGTTGCAAGGCCTCCTCATCGCTCCGGGCACCCTCGGCCAGTTTCGGCGGACCCTCGAATCCCGCGTGGACCCGCCGCGCCCATCCCGGAAATACCGGGCAATGCTCACGCGCGTGACCGCACACCGTGACCACCCAGTCAACCGCTAGATCCGGCAATTCCCGCACCGTTTTGGACCACTGTTTCGAAATATCCACCCCTGCTTCCCCCATCACCCGGACGGCCAGGGGGTTGAGTCCATGCTTCTCGATCCCCGCCGACCAGGCTTCCACGACATCGCCCTTGAGGTGACGTGCCCAGCCTTCGGCCATCTGGCTGCGACAGGCATTCCCCGTGCAGAGAAAAAGCACCCGGGGCCGGTTTCCAGCGTCTTTACACGGGGCCGGCGTCGCGCGACATCCGGCGGACCGGGCCGACGCCCCTTCCATCCGGCGCAGCATCTCCATCACCCCGGGGTCGGCGCGGTACGCCCCACGGAACGTGGCAAACAGATCCTGGGCCACGGGCGACCGCAACGGGGCGAGCTGATAATGCATCCAGGTGCCCTCCCGGCGGGCCGTGACCACCCCAGCGGCCCGGAGAATGGACAGATGCCGGGACACCTTGTACTGCGGTTCTTTCAGGGCGCGGGTCAGGTCACACACGCAGGTTTCGCCGCGCAAGGCCAGCAGGATGGCCAGGCGGAACCGGGTGGGATCGGCCAGTGCCTTGAATAATCGGACCTCTTCGTCCACGGACAACTCCTTTTATGTGTTTATGCGCTATAACGCATATTATAGCGGAACCATTCCCCCGAAGCAAAAAAATAATCCCTGCCTCCTTGCGCCGGAAAAACCTTACACGCCCGCGCGGGCCCACTCTTTCATGCGCGCGATGTTTTGCCGCACCTGGGCGGCATATGCCGGCATGCCGGAAACCTGCTCCAGGTATACCTCCATCTCGGCATCGTAGGCCGCTTCGGACTCCGGCTCCTGGCCCTTGTCACCCGTTTCGCTGATCCATCGATCCAGCAGGGACCGCATGGCTGCCAGCCGATCCCGGTGGGCTGGATCTTCCGCAAGGTTGCACAGTTCCCACGGATCGGTCTCGCGGTCATAGAGTTCCTCGACGGGACGGGGCACGGCAAACAGCCGTTCCGCCGGGTGTCCGGCCAGTTTCCCGGTATCATGGAGTTCCCGCAGGCGGACCAGGATATCCTTGGCATCCTTGTAGGCGTTCGGCTGGAGGTGAGGACGGCCGGGATAACCGTTTCGGATATAAGTGTATCGTCCGTCGCGGAGGCTTCGGATCCGGTCCACCGTCTCGTCGCAGCGGTCCCGGGCGGACACCACGTAGTCCCGGGGATGGACGTCGGGGCCGAACAGGGGCCGTGCCTCCATCCACGACGGGACAGGAATGCCCGCGAGGGCCAGCGACGTGGCGGCCATGTCAATGTGGGCGACGAGATTCCGGCGGATTTCGCCCCTGGGAACCCGTCCTGGCCCCCATACCACGAAGGGCACCCTGGTCCCTTCTTCGTAGAGGAACTGCTTGCCCCGGGCGTGGCTGATCCCGTGATCCGTGAGAAAGAACACCACGGTATGCTCCAGCGCGCCGTCCGTCCTGAGTTTTTCCAGGATTTGCCCCACTTCAATGTCCACCTGGATGACCGAATTCAGGTACCTTGCCCAGTCTTCCCTCAGTACCGGGTCATCCGGGTAGTACGGTGGCAGGGCCACGGTATCCGGATCGACGGGATGGGGCACCCTGGCCTCGCGGAACTTACCACCCCGCAACTGAAACTGCATGAAGAACGGCTGTCCCGGCGCGCGACGGGTGTAATCCGTGCCGTCGTACAACGATTCGGAACAGACGAAGTTGTAATCGGTCTTACCGGGACCACCGTCGGGCCATGACACGTTGCCTACCCAGTACCCCGCCTCACGAAACAGCCCGGGAAGGGGCCGGACAGGATCGGGCAAATGGATCAAGACCTTGGGGGACCGTGAACTGCGGTGGTTGTGGGCCCCGATCGTGGTCTGGTACATCCCGGTGATCAGGGCCGACCGGCTGGGCGAGCATACTGGAGCGGTCACGTAAGCCGACGCGAAGGTGGTGCCCTCGGCGGCCAGTTGATTCACGTGAGGCGTGTTTACCAGGGTATTTCCCTGGAAGCCGAAGTGGCGGGACATGTCCTCCGCCACGATCCACACGATATTGGGGTGATCCGCCGCCGCCCGCGCGATCCCTCCCCCCCACAGGACTGCCGCCGTTGCTCCGCCTGCCACTTGAAGAAATTCCCTGCGTCGCACGCGGAAACCCCGCACGGGACGCGCACTCAACTTGCTCTTGCCAGACCTCATAGGAATACCATCCTTTTTCATGTTCGCTCCCGGCCCACGATGATCAGAAACAGATCAGGATGCCCCCTTTCTGTATTTCACGCCCGTGGCATCGGCCCATTGCCTCCAGGCGGCAAGCAGTGCCGCGGCCCTGTCCGGGTACTGGTCGGCCAGGTTCCGAAGTTCCGTGCGATCCGCTTCCATGTCGTACAGTTCCCACGGCCCCGAATCCGTCGCCACGAGTTTCCATTTTCCCTCCCGGATAGCCCGGTTGCCCTCGTGTTCCCAGTACAAACGGGGATGGGGATCCCGCGCCTGGCCTGCCAGCACGGGTACCAGGCTTCTCCCGAACAGCGGAGTCACCGGTCGGCCATTAACCGTATCCGGGTACGTGGCTCCCGCCAGTTCCAGGCAGGTCGGCAGGACGTCGGTGATATGGGCCACCTGGTCAGTCAGCGCGCCCCGTTGCCGGATACCCGCTGGCCACCACGCGATCAGTGGCATCGCGATACCGCCCTCGTGCACCCAGTGCTTGAACCACCGGAAAGGCGTGTTGCTGGCGTTGGCCCAGCCCCGTTCGTAGGCCAGGTAGGACCCTCTATCTCCCGCCCGGGTTCCCGGCTTGTGCAGCTTCCGGCCCATGATGCTCTCGTGACAGCCCCCGTTGTCCGATAGAAACAGTACCAGCGTATTCTCGGCGACCCCGCGCTCGCGCAAGGCATCAAGTACCCTTCCGATCCCCTGGTCCATCCGGTCGATCATCGCGGCATACACCGCCATGCGCAGGTCCATGTCATCCTGGTCGGCCACCTGATCCCATGCCGGCACCTCGGGATCCCGGGGCGAAAGGGCCCACTCGGGCCGGATAATGCCCATTTCCCGCATGCGGGCATATCGTTGCTCCCGCAGGTGATCCCATCCTTCCCGGTACTTTCCCCGGTATTTCGCGATGTCCTCGGGCAGGGCGTGCAGGGGCCAGTGGGGAGCGGTATACGCGAGGTACAACAGGAATGGGCCTTGCGCGGGATCGTGCTCCCGGATATACCTGACGGCGTAATCCGTAAAAGCGTCGGTCATGTAGAAGTGGTCGCCTTCAGGCCGGATCGGCTCGTCGTCCAGGGCCATGACCCGCGTGTTGGGGCCTTCGTCCAGGATTTCGAAGTAACTGCTTGCCCCGCTGATCAGTCCGTAGTACCGATCGAACCCCCTTCGGCGAGGCCAATGCTCTGGAGCTTCGCCCACGTGCCATTTTCCGGACATGTAAGTCCGGTATCCCGCCGGGCGCAGGACCTCGGCCAGGGTAACGCATCGGTCATTCAGGTACCCCTGGTAGGGACCGGGAGGCTTATGCTGGCCCACCCGGCTCACCATGTCGCCCATGCCCGCCTGGTGGGGATTGAGCCCCGTCAGCAGTGCCGCGCGCGAGGGACAACACCGCGCGGCCGAATAGGCCTGGGTAAATCGAATGCCTTCGGCTGCCAGCCGGTCCAGGTTCGGGGTATGAATTTCCGACCCGTAACAGCCAAGATCGGAAAACCCCATGTCGTCCGCCAGGATTATGAGAAAATTGGGCCGGGCCAGTCGGCTGGCCGTGGTATCAGCGCGCGCCACTTTCCATCCCACCCCCACGCCGGCAGCCGCGCGTATCGTTTGTTGCAGGAATGACCTGCGCGTCCACTGATTACGCGCCATCCGTATGCTCCCCAACGCGCCTGATCTCCACGCCATGAATTGTCCAGACATCGGACAACCTAAACAATATAAAATTTTCTATTGCTTTTGACAATACTTGGCATGCAATAATGTTCGCGATCGACCAAGAAACACTTACATGATAAGTAAAAGTCAACCATTCAAACAGTGGGAGGAAAGTACCATGAAAACACACCTGCGGACACTTACGGTGACACGAAACCCGGAACGAAGCGAATCGCTGCTGGTTACCCAGCAGAAAGTCGCCGTGTGGACGGCCGTTTTCACGGCAGTGGGGGTTCTGGCCGAATCGGTCGGAGCCTGGGTCGACCTGTTCAATAAGGGGGGTGGTTCCCGATAACCACGGCACAAGGTTCTGGACCGCTCGGGCTGCGCGGACACCCCGTTTTCATGGATTTCAGGACGCGCGAACACGGCGGTTTCCAAAGAACGCGGTCCGGACAACTGCTGGGAGGCAACACGATGCGCTGGTATACACGGATTGTTTTCGGGGTGATGGTCTCGCTGCTGGCCGCGCTACCGGTACTGGCCCAAGATCCCGCCCCCCTGACGGACCGGGAAAAAGAACTGCTCACCCTGATTGAAAAACTGGAGAACCGGGTGAGCGTGCTCGAAGCACAACTGGCGGAAATGAAACAGGCATCCCCTTCGCCGGAGGCAGCGAGCGTACCCGCGGCCCAGGTATCTGCCGAAGATACGGCAACGGGAAAAACGGACTCGAAATCCCTGGAAGAGCGGGTCGCCGTCTTAGAAAAAGAAAGGGAGGGTTCGCTGAAAACCTTCTGGAAAGAAGGTCTCCGCCTGGAATCCCCGGATGGCCAGTTTAAACTGAAACTCGGCGGGCGCCTCTACATGGATTTCGTGTGGTTCGACCAGGACGCCTCCCTGAAACGCGCCTTCGGCGACGAACAGGATGGCGGCCAGATTCGCATGGGACGCATTGACCTGCAGGGAACCCTGTACGAAGATGTGCTCTATCGCCTGGAGTACGAACTGGCCGGGAACAACGGACCCAACGGTTTCACCGACACCTACCTCGGCTACACCGGTATTCCCGGCATCAGTTCCATCCTCGTCGGCCATTTCAAGGAACCGTTCAGCCTCGAGGAAATTACGTCGGACCTGTACACCTCCTTCATGGAACGGGCCATGCCGGTCTCCATCGCGCCGTCCCGGAACCTTGGCATCATGGCCAGCGGGGCGTGGCTGGGCGAACCGAAACAAGAGCGACTGTTCGCCCAGGTGGGCACCTTCAAAGAAACGGATAACTGGCCGAGCGCCAACGACCTGGACGAAGCCCGGGGCTGGTCGCTCACCGCGCGCGTGGCGGGCCTGCCGTGGTACGCGGACAAGGGCCGCCAACTGCTCCACCTTGGCGCGTCCTACAGCCGCCGTGATATCGACGGAGCCACCGTCAACCCCTACCGGTTCCAGCCGCGACCGGAAACTGCCCTGGCCCTGTACCGGTACGTAGACTCCGAGGGATTCAAGGGATTCCGCCTGCAGGATACCCGTCCCGAGGATGCCGACCTGTATGGCCTGGAAGCAGCCCTGGTACTGGGACCCGTGTCGGCACAGGCCGAGTACCTGCTGGCGGACGTCAATACCACCTTCGCCGGGGATCTCCGGTTCGCGGGATGGTACGCCTTCCTGTCCTGGTTCCTCACCGGTGAAAACCGGGTTTACAATCACAAGGATGGTACCTTCGGCCGCCTGATCCCCCGCCATAACTTCGCGTGGGGGAAGGGATGGGGCGCGTGGGAACTGCTCGCCCGCTATTCCACCCTCGACCTCAACGCTGACATCACGCGCGGCGGAAACCAGGATAACATCACCCTTGGCCTGAACTGGTACTGGAACCCCAACACCCGGCTCATGCTGAATTACACCTACGCCGACGTGGACCATGACCTGTATTCGGGTAACATGAACATCGTGCAGACCCGGTTCCAGGTCGATTTCTGACGCGTCGTGTGAAAGCGCCGTCAGAAACGCATCCCAATGGCAGCGCCCCACCAGAAATTCCAGCCGTCCCGCGCGCTCAGGCCGCTGGTGTAGTCCGCGTCGAATTCCAGGCGCAGGTGCAACCTGTCGCCAAGAGGCCGGACCAGCGCGCTCTCGGTGAACAGGGCCACGGCTGAACCGTCCGCGTCGGCCAGCAGGTCGCCGGCGTGGGTGAGCAGCGTGTTGCCAAAAAGGTAGCGATGCAACCGCAGGCCCAGGTGTCCACCTGTCAGCGTGCCACTGCTTTCGCCTGATCCAGATGGTTCCCGGTAGCGATCCGTCACGCCACCCACGCCCAGGTAGACCGCCGCGCTGCCTGCCTCGCTTTCGGGAAACAGGGACCTGTACAGACCAAGGCCAAGGTAGGCCCGGCGGCTCGATTGACCGTCCAAAGCCAGAGCATCCCGGACATATCCACTCCGCAGATACGGTTGAAATCCCTCGCCATCTCCCTGCAGCAGCCCCCTGAACACTTCCCGGTCTCCCCGATCACGCGCCGCGCCCTCCACGGTCACGCCCCAGTCCAATGAAGGACCGTTTCCCCCCAGTTCCAGCCGTCCCGACACCGCGCCGTGATCCACCCCTCCAACACCGCCCGCGCCCCCGCCGACGCCTACGCTGCCCGCCAGCGCGCCATCGGACAATTCCGGCGTCGTTCCGGGAGATTCGGGAAGAGGAACCGCCGCGGAAACCTGGTTCAGCGAGATCCCTTCACTCGCGCCATCCAGTAACCGCAGGGCAGGTTTCCCCTCGGCATCCAGGCAGAACCGGCCGTACCGGGTGGAACCGTCACTGAAGGTCACCATGAACCCCCGGCGGGTGCTCAGGGCCGTAAGCCGGTCCACCGGCGCCACCAGGCGTCCCCCCATCGTGGTGCGGAATACCACCGAGCCGTCCGTGATTTTCACCAGCGTGCCCGACAGGGTTTCCCCGCTGGAAAGCCCCAGCACGTCCGATTCGGCCGCCGCGGCCCACCATGCCGCGCAACCGATCAGCATCGCCGCTATCCACGCCCGCGCGTTCATGATCCGGTATCCAGGGCCTCAGGGTCGCCATCCCCACCTCCTTCCGCGCCGGAATCCGTTCCCACCAGGGCTTCCCGTCGCAGTTCGGCCAGGGCCACCCCTTCGGTCCAGAGGCTCCATAATCCAAACGCCACCACCATGATCAAGTTTACCAGATGTCCGGTGATGGCCAGCGCGCGGGCCGTGTCCAGCGGCACCGCGGGATCCGCCAGCACCAGCCCGCACATGATCCCCGCGTGAAAGGGGCCCACGAATCCGGGGGGCCCGGGCACGCTGATAAACAGCGCCAGCAGCGACAGTGTCACGAAGGCCGCGTACCACGGCAGGCGCAGGTCGAACGCCCGGAACAGCGCGGCATGGGTCAGCAGGAAAATACCCCATAACGCCAGGTTCGCCACCAGGGCCCCCGCCAGGTGACGTGGACGCCGCGCGACACTCAATCCCTCGGCCAACCGACCGATCAGGCGTTCCAGCGCGTGGGCCCCTCCCGGCCACCGCGCGCCCAGCAAACGTTCCGTGACCCGGATCAGCCTCGGCGCGATGCCATGGGCCATCGCGAGCACCACCGGCGCCGCCACCAGTATCACCAGGATTCCCCGGAACGCGCGCCGCAGGTGATCCGGCGTCAGCAACGGCCCATATACGGCGCGCCACTCCTCGGGCAGCGGCAGCGCGCGGATCTGTTCCACCGGATATACCCACGCGAACACGCCGAATACCACCGCCAGCCCCGTCACGTCCGCCACCCGGTCCGCCGCCACGTAACTCAACCCCCGGCTGAGGGGCACCCCCGCCGTGCGGTTCAGCACCAGCGCTCGGATGATCTCTCCCAGTCGGGCGGGCAACACGAAATTAGCCAGAAAACCAATCTGCGTGGCGTGAAACAACCGGGCGAAGGACACCCGCTCGAAAGCGCCCACGATAAATTGCCAGCGGATCACCCGGGCCACGAAACTCGCCACCACCAGCAGGCACGCCAGCAACGTCCAGCCCGGATCCATGGCAGCGAACGCCCCGGCGACCGCCTTCCAGTCCGTGCCGCGGAACAGCAGCCAGATCAGAACGGCGCCCAGGATCAGTCCCGCAAGTCCCTGTAACACGCTGGAGCGTCGTGACATGTACATGGAATCCGTTCGCGTGCCTCGCGCGGGGGCGTTCCGGCACCTGAAACGCGGGAAAGTATATCATACTTGGAAACAGGTCTATTTCGAGGTCAGGAAAGATCCTCCTTGAGTCATGATGCCGCATGTCTCCCATACGTGCGAACCCATGTGCCAGGCGGAAAAGCGACTTGCCGACGAAATGCGGCGTGCCCGGTCCTGTCGCCTGTGTGAAGCATCGCTCCCCCTGGGACCCCGTCCCGTGCTGCGGGGTAGGGCCACCGCAAAATTGCTGATCGTGGGACAGGCACCTGGAACCCGGGTCCACGCCACCGGCCTGCCCTGGAACGACCCCAGCGGCGATCGCCTGCGGACGTGGATGCGCGTGGATCGCGATCTTTTTTATGACGAGTGCCGCGTGGCAATCATCCCCATGGGCTTGTGCTACCCCGGGCGCGATCCCCGCGGCGGGGACCTGCCGCCCAGGCCCGAATGCGCGCCCCTCTGGCACCCCCGGTTGCGTCCGCTGCTGCCGGAAATCCGCCTGACCCTGCTGGTCGGCACGTACGCGCAACGGTTCTACCTCGCGTCTCGATGTGGGCGGAGCGTAACCGACACGCTCAGGGCGTGGCGATCCTATCTGCCGGATTTCCTGCCCCTGCCTCATCCTTCTTTCCGCAACCTTGCCTGGCTGCGGCGCAATCCGTGGTTTGAAGCGGAGGTCCTGCCCGCCCTGCGGGCCATGGTCGCGGAATTGCTCGGCCTCGTCCCGAAAGACGATGATTAAATCCCAGGCGCTGTCAAACCGGCCGCTCCTTGAACAGTTCTGCGTGCCCGTCCGCGCGGGCCTGATTTCTCATCCCCGCGCCCGGCAAAGAAAGGGCTCCTATGATTCGGAAAACAGGTAAGATTCTGCTGATCCTGGCCCTGTTCACGGGACTCGCCCTGTGCCTGTTCCTGGCGGGCGTGATCCTGTTCGTGAAAGGCATCGCCGCCACCCGGCCCAATCAACTGGTCACCAGCGCGTCCCCCGGCCTGTACGGCGCGGAAGTCAACGTGTTCAGCGGTACCGGTGGTTACTTCTACATGTGCGGACACAACACCCCCGCCGCGTGCGTACCCTTCGGCATGGCGCGCCTCGCGCCGGATACCCTGAGCGTCCTGTTGAACATCCCGGGGCTGAACCGCTCCGGCTATTACTATAACGACAACAAGATCATGGGGTTCAGCCACACCCGGCTGGTCGGCGCCGACGCGGCCGAGGGCGGTGTCCTGCGCGTCCTGCCCGTCACAGCCGACCGGGCTCCCAGCATGCTGAAACGGTCGTCCCGATGGGTTCGATTCAGCCATCGGAATGAACGGGCGTTTCCTGGTTATTACGCCCTGCGCCTGTTTGACGGCAGCATCCTGGCTGAACTGACCGCGTCCACCCGGGGCGGCGCGCACCGCTACACCTTCGCGCCGGGTGTCGCGCCGTGCCTGCTGGTGGACATCACCAGCGCGCTGGGCGACAAGGGACGGGTTGAAAATGCTGCCGCGCGGTTTTCCGACGACCGCGGGGAACTCTCTGGTTCCCTGGTCACCTACGGATCGTTTTCCGGTCGTTACGGTGGATTGCCCATGTACTTTGTCGCCCGCTTCAGCGAACCCCCGGTCCGATGCGAAGTCTGGCAGGCGAATCAACCCCTTGGGGAAGGATGGCAGGCCGCCGGCTCCCAAGCGCTGATGGCCCTGTATTTCGCGCCCAGGACAGCGGAAACTTTGCCCATCGAGATCCGCGTGGGCCTCTCAGCCGTGAGCATCGCGGGAGCCCGCGCCAATCTCGAAGCCGAACTGGCCGGTCGCCCGTTCGACGACATTCTCGAAGCGGCCAAGTCCGCCTGGGAAGAGATGCTCTCCCGAATCCGGGTCGAAGGCGGCACTCCTTCACATCGGCGCGTCTTTTACACCGCGCTCTACCGGGCTTTCCAGATGCCCACGGTGTTTTCCGATGTCGACGGGCATTACCCCGGCTTCGACGGCGCTACGCACCTGGCCGACGGCTTCCGCTACTACACCGACTTTTCCCTGTGGGACACGTTCCGCACGGTCATGCCCCTGTATTACCTGCTTGCCCCCGACGAATCCCGGGACATGCTCCGTTCCCTGCTGGCCATGGCGGAACAGGGCGGGGGCTTTCCCCGATGGCCTTCGGGAAAGGGCTACACGGGCTGCATGTTTGGCTCTCCGGCAGATATAACCATCAGTGAGGCCTGGCAGAAAGGATTCCACGATTTCGATGGAGAAAAGGCCTATGCCATCCTGAGGCGGGTAGCCACCGAAGGTCCACCTCCTGGTTCCCGGGCACCCGGCCGGGACGGCCTTGCAGAGTACGCCACACTGGGATGGGTTCCCGGTGACCGCTACGAGGAATCGGTCGCGAAAACCCTGGAATACGCGTGGGCCGATGACGCCCTCGCGCGCTTTGCCGCCCTGCTGGGGCACGCGGATGACGCCACCCTGTTCCGGGAACGGGCCGACCGCTATCGCCTTAGTTGGCATCCGGGTCGACTGTTTTTCCTTCCCAGGGATGGTGCCGGCAAGTTCATTGACTTCCCCTTCGATCCCCTCAAGTTAACCTACACCGATTTCAAGGGTAAATACACCCGGGCTTACGTTGAGGGCAGCGCGATGCAGTGGCGGTGGGCAGTCCCCTTCGATCCCGAGGGCCTGGTCGCCCTGTTTCCCTCGCCGGAACGATTCGTCGACGAACTCGAGGCCTACATGGCGGGTATGCGTCCGGAAAAGGGCTGGTGGCATCCGGGAGGTAACTACTGGCACGGCAACGAACCCTATTTCCACGCGCCGTGGCTGTTCCTCTTCGCGGGACGCCCGGACCGCGCGCGGTTCTGGGTGCGCCGCTGCCTGGACACCCGGTATGGCGACGACCCCGTCGGACTGGACGGCAACGACGACGGCGGCACCCTTTCGGCGTGGTACGTGTGGAGCGCCCTGGGCCTGTATCCCCAGGCGGGATCCGATCGGTACTGGCTGGGCGCGCCCCTGTTTGACCGCGCCATCCTCCGCGTGGCAGACCATATGACCCTGGAAATCCGGCGCGATGGCCCGGCCGATCCGACTGCCTCCGCCATGGAAATCCACGCCGACGATCAGCCCATCAAGGCATGGACCCTGAACCACCAGCAACTCACCGGTACCAGGGTCCTTCGTTTCACTTTTCCCGGAACCCCCTGATGGTAGGAGGGAAAAACCGCTTCGGCGCGTCCCGGGCGAGCGTGCCGGGTCCACTGCGGCAGGCCAACCTCACTGGGAGGCACCGGATGGGGTGCCCGCGCTGGACTCGTTCGCGCCGGCCGGTCGTATCCGGATGTTCCGGTACCACAATTCTCCACCGTGATCCTGCAGGGCGATCCGACCGGATCGTGGCAGTTCGGCGTAGGATGTTTTAAACTTGCCGATGGGTTCGGTCATCTGGGCGAAATCGGTATCGATTACTTTCCAGCCGTTCACCGCGACTGTCACCCGGGATCCCCGCAGGGAAATATCATAGGAGTTCCACTCGCCCGCGGGACGGGCCATGTTGAACATGGGCGTGACCACGTCGTAGATGGATCCCGTGCCATTTTTATGCGCGGGCCAGCCGTAGTCATCCAGCACCTGTACCTCGAACCCCCGCAGGGCGGACTCGCCCTCGGGCACCCGGAGAAAGACCCCCGAGTTACACCGCATCTGCGGGTTCAGCGCGAGGGCAAGGGGCCGCGCGAACCACCTTGGCGGGGATAACCGGAATTCCAGGTGCAGGTCAAAATCGCCGAAAGACGCACCCGTGTAGGTGACGTATTTCAATGGGCCAATCCCTCCGAAAATATGCAGCATGCCATCGCGTACCTCGAAGAAATTCGCGGGCCTGCCTTCTGGGTCCGTCCAATGTTGGGCATGATCCCCATCCAGCAGGTCAATCCAGCCCGGTCCTTCCGGCGGTTTCACGCACTGTCCCACTGGCCGGGGGCTGCCCGGCGCGAAGTAATATTCATGCGCGCCCGCCAGCGCCAGCGCGGTCAACCCGAGCAGTATCCACGGCAACAGCCGCGCGACACGCATCACCCGTGATGGCTTCATGAGTCGTCCCTTATCGCCTCGCGCAACAGGGCATCCTTGCGTCTCCGCGCTTCTTCCCGACCTTTAGTGGTCAGTTCCCATATACCTCGTGGACTATCTGGTTTAATATATCCCTCTTCCCTTAATGTATTTCTTGCCCAACAGGCTCTATTCCACCAGTGCTGACAGGCAGGATTAGATGGTACCCCAGCCATGTCTTCTTCTGTCAGTTGATCCCTCAACCGTCGATATAACCGATCCTGCATGATATCGGTCGAAGCCTGGCCTCCGGCATCCAGCAACTCCACCAGGATCGGGGTTTCCAGGTCCTTTTCGGTAAGCCCACCGGCACGACGTTTTCTTTTAACCTGCCCGCCACGGGGAGAAGCCAAGTCAGGTACGGACCGCCCCCTGAGAATCCTTCCGGCGTTTTTCTGTAAATCTTTTAACTGCTTCTGCAGACCCTCCAGTGCTTTACACCGCTGGATGGCCCAGTCTGCCGTGTTGTGGTCCCCTTGTAACAGGGCATCCGCTCCGGTTTGACGGAGATTCTGAATCAACTGGCCTCCCGCTTCGATCAACGTCTCAAAAGCGGCTTCAAAGGTGTCGGTGTCCACTATTTTCGATAACATGTCGCCATGTTCCCCCATACCTGGTTACGAAACGCCATGTCGCTTTCACATAAAAAAACTATAATTAAAGCTGGCGATGCATAGCAACAACGTAATACTATTCTTTTTGAATGGCAGGGTGACGCCATGAATAGAAAGAGCCCTCATCCATTTCAGGCAACCTCCACTCAGAAAGGGAACTCTTGCTAAAACATAAATCTATAAAATCCATCATTTATGGTTGCGCTTCTGGTAAAAACCGGTTATAATGTATATACGTAAAAAAGGAACACCCGCGACGTGAATGTTCTCAGGGCACTGCGAAGGCGGCTGCTGTTGCCGCTGGCTTTTGGATTCGCCCTGTTCGTGGCGGTTATTTTCGGTTACCTGCTGCCCCGCGTCCAGGAACGGCTGATCGAGCAGAAACAGCGGGACACCGTGGATAAAACGCATATCGTCGTGGGATTGCTGGAGGAACTCAACCGCCGCGTTGAAATGGGAACCCTCACCCTATCCCAGGCCCAGGGTATCGCGCTGGACGAAATCCGGGGTATCCGGTACGGCCGTGACATGAAAAATTACTTCTGGGTGATGGATTACGACTATCATCTCCTCGCTCATCCTTACCGGCGGGAACTGCTGGAGCAACCCGACCTGGCCTCGTACGTCAACGAAGAAGGCCGTCACATCTTCCAGGAATTCGTAAATCTTGCCCGCACGGAAGGAGAAGGGTTCATCCAGTATCGTTTCCCGGTGTATGACGAACCCGTATCGGACCTCAAAACGTCCTATATCGTCGCTTTCGGCGGATGGGATTGGGTTATCGGGACCGGCTTTTATAACCGGGAAATCCGCCGGGAGGTGGAAACGTTCATTATCCGGATGACCGCGGCTTGCGGCGGTATCGCACTCGTCGTACTGCTTCTATATGGATATATTTATTACCAGATGTACCGCGTGTCACAGCGGGGCGAGCAGGCCGAAGAGGAAGCGGCAAACTTGCTCCGTCGTTTCCAGTCGGTTTTCGACCAGACTTTCCAGTTGATGGGCATGATCACCCCGGAGGGCCGGGTCATCACCGTCAACCGGACCGCCCTGCGGATGATCGGCCTGCCGGAAGAAGCGGTCAAGGATCGGCTGTTCTGGGAAACACCCTGGTGGTCCCATACGCCAGAAATCCAGGAACAGTGCCGACAGGCGATCGAACGGGCCCGCCAGGGAGAAACCGTTCACATCGAAACGGTTCACTACACCGCGGAAGGACTACCCGCCGATGTGGTGGCCACGTTTTCTCCCCTGCTGGATGCGTCCGGAAAGGTCGAATGCATTATCGCCGAAGGGTTGGACATCACCGATCAGAAACGGGCGGAACGCCAGGTAAGGGAACAGGAAGCCCGGTACCGGGCCCTTGTTGAAAACGCGCGCAGCCTGATTCTCCAGCTGGATGCCACCGGGCGGGTCCGGTTCATTAACGAGTTTGCCCTGGAACTCCTGGGATACGCCGAGGGGGAACTGGTGGGGCGTTCGCCCGTGGAAACCTTCATCCCGGCGACGGACGACGCGGGCCGGGACCAGTACACGCCTTTCCGAAAAATGCTGCTGTCCGGAGAGGATTACCAAGGCCTGGAAACCCAGTGTACGCAGGCCGATGGGGGCAAACGCTGGATTTCCTGGTCCTGCCGCGCGTTGCGGGACGAAGAGAATAACCCCACGGGAGAAACCCTGCTGGCCGGTGTGGACGTCACCACCCAGCGGCAGACCTACGAGGAACGCAGTCAACTGGTCGCCGCGGTAGAAGCGCTGGAAGAGGTCGTACTCGTGGTGGATGCCGGCGAAAACGTGGTGTACGCAAATCCCGCCCTGGAACGCCTGACTGGCGCGGACCCGGCCGCCTGGGTGGGCAAGCCCCTTGTTGCGCTGCTGGAGCACCTGAAGGCGAATGCCTTCGCCGAGTTACTCCAGGAAAGTGCCATGGGGCGTGAACGGGGGTGGCGCAAGCAACTGACCCTCAACCACGAGGAAGGGCAGGTTCTGGATGTGGACGTCACCGCCCGACGGGTACGAGGCCGTGGCCAGGGGTGGGTCTACATCCTGCGAGACATTACCCGGGAAATCCTGGAAGCCGAACGGCAACGACAGTCCCAGAAGATGGAAGCCATGGGCACGCTGGCCGCGGGTATAGCCCACGATTTCAACAATATCCTCAATGCCATCGGCGGCAACGCGGAACTGCTGCTGGACGAATCCGCCCTTACCCAGTCCGGCCGGGCATGCGTGGATGAAATCCTGACGGCCACCGAACGCGCCTCGGACCTGGTGCGCCAGATTCTGACCTACAGCCGGCAGAAACCGGGTGAACTGAAACCCCTTTCCCTGGGGCCGCTGGTAAAGGAAGCGCTCAAACTGGTTAAGGTCTCCCTGCCGCCGGAAGTTTCCCTGAAAATGGATATCGCCCCGGACCTGCCCCCCGTCATGGGCGACATCACCCAGATTCAGCAGGTAGTCCTGAACCTCTGTACCAACGCCATTCACGCCATGGAATCCACGAACGGCGGGCTGCTCGGCGTGTCCCTGAACCAGGCGCGGTTCGACGTGGGCGACCTCACGGAGCAGGACCAGGATATCAAGACCGGCAGTTACGTGTGTCTCACCATCAGCGACACGGGATGCGGCATCCCGGAACACATCCGGGACCGTATCTTCGACCCCTTTTTCACCACCAAGCCCGAGGGCAAGGGCACCGGCATGGGGCTTGCCATCGTTCAGGGCGTGATGACCAGCCACGGGGGAATTATCCGGCTGTTCAGCGAGCCCGGATGGGGCACCACGTTCCGGTTGTATTTTCCGGCACTGGAAACCGTCCCGTCCCACGGTACCGAAACCCACACCTCAACCGAACCAGAAACGCCACCCCCCCAGGCACCCGTGCGAGGCCATGGGGAACTCATCCTCGTGGTGGACGATGACCGGGCCGTGCTTAATGCCATGGTACTTCAACTTCGGAAACTCGGTTTCACTCCCGTGGCTATGCCGGGACCCCGGGAGGCGCTGGAATCCTTCGAAGCCGATCCCCATCCTTACGCCCTGATCATCACGGACAGCAACATGCCCGGCATGTCGGGCCTCACCATGATGGAAAGGATCCGCGCGATTCGGCCAGACATTCCGGCCATCCTGGTAACCGGTCTTTCCACGGACCAGGTGGACGAATCAGCCGTCCGGGCAGGCATACGCGTCACCTTGTCCAAACCCATTCGGATGGCCCACCTGCAGGCGGCTATCCGGGAAATCCTGTTCTCGCCCGATGCCGCGCGGCATGAACGGGGACCCTCCGCCTGATCTCCCGGCGACGAGGCCCTTCCATCACGAAACGGTCAGGATATCCCGGGGCAAGGGGGACATCCTGCCGCGTTCAACGCCTGCTCCAGGGTATCCAGCGTGGATACCGGCGGCGCGCAACCGCCTGGACCGCATACCCACGCTGACGCGGCCTCCCCCGCGCCAAGCGCCTTTCCCGCGAACAGGGCGGGCAGCGAGGCACCCTGATCCGCGTCGGCCACCGCGACAATGCCCTGAAACAGGGCGCGTTTCCCCACCACGGAAAGCAAGGCCCGGCAATCGGCGTCACTCTCCGGCCCCGGTCGACGCAGGACGGCCACCGTGACCGGACGGGCCTTGGTTTCTTCCGCGAACGCCAGTAGAAACGGAACCGCTTCGGGAAACCGCCGGGCCAGGCCGAGGTTCCGGCGGATCCAGCCTTCCGCCGCGCCAATCCAGGCGGGATCGTCGATGATATGCCCCAGCCGCCACAACACCGAAAAAGCCAACGTGTTCGGCCCGGGCTCCTGTCCATCCTGAAACGGCACCGCGGTAAATGGCAGGTCCACCGCGTCAGAAGCCGTCCTGTGGAACCCTTCCGCGAGATTTGTTCCAGCGAACCTTGTCACCATCCGCCGGGCCAGATCCAACGAGGCCTCCAGCCATCGGTAGTTGCCGGTAACTTCGTGCAGATCCAATAATCCCCGCGCGACGGCGGCAAAATCGTCGAGCACCGCCGGGGGGCCATCCTGGTCTCCCAGCGTGGAACGCAACCCCGCGGGAGATCGGAAATGTCGGTTCAGAAGCAGGTCGGCGCACGCGCGCGCCGCTTCCCTCCAGGGTCCATCGCCCAACACCCGGATGGCTTCGGCCAGGGCAGACAGGACCAAGCCATTCCAGGACGCAACAATCTTGGCATCCCGTGGAGGCCGGACACGCGTATCGCGGTGAAGCCGCAACAACGGCCGAAGTCGCTCGAACCGGGCGTGTTCTTCGTCCGTGAGGGGCGTCTCCAGCCGGGGAATGCTCCAGTCATGGTGATAGGCCTCGTGACTGGAAAAATTCCCCTCCGGCAAGATGCCGAAACGCTCAATGAACCAATCCGCGCCCGTTTCCGGCAAGGCGCGTCGGACCTCGTCCAGCGTCCACAGATAAAACATGCCTTCCTTGCCGTCACTGTCGGCATCTTCACTGGCGTAAAACCCGCCGTCTTGATCACGAGCATCCCGCAGAAGGTATTCGATCGTGTCCCGCCCGATCTCCAGGAAGCGGGGTTCACCCATCACGCGTCCGGCCGCCAGGTAAACCCGGGCCAGCAGGGCATTGTCATAAAGCATTTTTTCGAAGTGCGGCACCTGCCATTCCGGGTCAACGGTATACCGGTGAAATCCCCCGCCCACGTGATCGCGCAGCCCACCGAGGGCCATCGCGTCCATCGTCTTCCGTAACATCCGTTCTGCCGAAGGTGACTTACGATATACCGTTCGCCGCAGCAGCCATTCCAGTACGCCCACGGGCGGAAACTTCGCGCCTTGTCCCCAGCCACCATGCTGATCGTCAAAATCCGACGCGATTTCGGTTTCAGCCCCCCGGAGCAGGTCTTCCAGGTTTTCTTCCGAGGACCCCGTTCCGGGCGGTACCAGCCGATTCGCGATCAACTTCGCAAGTTCGGTCGCCCCTTCGACCACCTTGTCCCTCTTCTCTTTCCATAACCCGGCCACGTGCAATAGCACCCTTGTAAAGGCAGGCTTGCCCCAGCGGTCCACGGGGGGAAAATAGGTGTCGCCGTAAAAAGGCCGCCCATCAGGCGTGAGAAACACGCTCAGCGGCCAGCCGCCTGCGCCGGTCATGGCCACCACCGCGGCCATGTAGGCCTCGTCCAGGTCTGGGCGTTCCTCCCGGTCCACTTTAATCGGAATAAACTGGCTGTTGAGGATGGCCGCCACCACGGGGGACTCAAACGATTCCCGTTCCATCACGTGACACCAGTGACAGGCCGCGTAACCGATGGAGAGAAAGACCGGCTTGTCTTCCGCGCGGGCGCGCGCCAGGGCTTCCTCGTCCCATGGCTGCCAGGCCACGGGATTTTCCGCGTGTTGCCGCAGGTAGGGACTGGCCGCGTTGGCCAGTCGGTTTTTCAGCGGTGGCAACTTGGACATGGCGCGCTCCTGAGTAATCGGGCCCTACAAAAAACATCGCGGGGGCCGGGTTACTTCCCGCCAGGGGTATGATGTTGTATTGAAGCCGGTTCTTCGGCTAGTTTTACCCCGTATACAGACACGCCGGCGGCTTCAGGATAACGGTGCCGGCGGGGAGGTTATGGTTATGCGCGCGCGACAGTACCTGGCCTTCGATCTCGGCGCGGAAAGCGGCCGCGCCGTCCTGGGCACCCTCAGTAGCGGACAACTCCGGCTTGAAGTGGTCCACCGGTTCCGCACGGAAGGACTGATGATGCTGGGTACGCGGCAGTGGGACTACACCCGGATTTACGAGGAAATGATCTTCGGGTTGCGCAAGTGCGCCCGGGAGTACACCAGCCGGCTGGACGGCATTGCCGTGGACACCTGGGGCGTGGACTTCGGGCTGGTTGCCCGGGATGGTGTCGTGCTGGCCAACCCCACGCACTACCGGGACAAGCGCACCGAAGGCATGCAGGAACTGGCCTTTTCCAAGGTTTCCCGGGAAGAAATCTATCGCCGGACCGGCATCCAGTTCCTGCCCTTCAACACGGTCTACCAGTTGCTGAGTCTCAAGGCATCCGGGTCGCCTCTCCTTGACGCCGCGGAATGCGCGCTGCTCATGGGAGATCTCTTCTCCTACCTGCTCTGCGGCGTTCGGGCATGCGAGTACACCAACGCGTCCACCACCCAACTGCTGGATCCCTGGAACCGGACGTGGCGGGAAGATCTTATCGCGGAACTGGATCTGCCCCGGCGCGTCCTGTTGCCCCTTACCCGCCCCGGCACGGTGCTGGGCGCCCTGCGGGATGACATCGCCCGCGACACGGGCATTCAGACCGGCACCCCTGTTATTGCTACCGCGTCCCATGACACGGCCAGCGCCGTCGCGGCAGTTCCCGCCACGGGAGAGAAACCCTGGGCTTACCTCTCCAGCGGGACGTGGTCCCTGCTGGGCGCGGAACTCGATGAACCCCTGGTCAACGATGATTCCCTCGCGCTGCAATTCACCAACGAGGGCGGCGCAGGTGGCAAAATCCGTTTCCTGAAAAACATCTTTGGCCTCTGGCTGGTGCAGGAATGCCGGCGCCAGTGGGAAAAAGAAGGCCAGACCATCGACTACGCCCTGTTGACCGACGAGGCCCGCAACGCGCCGGCCTTCCGGTCGGTACTGCCGAACCTGGATGATCCCCGGCTGCTCGCGCCGGACAACATGCCCGAACTCATCCGGCACATCTGCGTGGAAACGGGACAACCCGTTCCCCAGGACCGCGGGGAGACGGTGCGCTGCGCGCTGGAGAGCCTCGCGCTGAAGTACCGCCGCACGTTACGAGGTCTCGACGGGTTACTGGGACGGAAAACGGAACGTCTCCACATTATCGGCGGTGGCACCCAGAATCAGTTGCTGTGCCAGATGACCGCCGACGCCTGTGGCATCGAGGTCATCACCGGACCCGTGGAAGCCACGGCCATGGGAAACATCGGCGTTCAGGCCATGGCCACCGGCGCTCTCGATTCCCTGGAAGACCTCCGCGCGATGGTTTCCGCCTCCACGCCGATGGCCCGGTATGAACCCCGCGACACCGAAGCCTGGGACACCCTGGACGCCCGACTTGCCCGGACTTAAAGAAAGGCCCAACTCCCATGGGACTGACCGCGACCCTTATTCTTCACTGCAAGGACGTGCCGGGCATCGTGTACCGCGTGAGCCAATTCCTGTTCGAGCGGGGCGCGAACATCATCCACGCCCAGCAGCACGCCGAAGGGCTGGACGAACAGTTTTTCATGCGCGTCCATTTTGACTGTTCGGCCATCCGTTGTACCCGGGCGGAACTGCGCCGAGAACTGGCGGAACTCGCCGGCGGATTCGGCATGGAAACCCGCTTGCGCTACTCCGACGAGCGCCATCGCATGGCCATCATGGTGTCGAAATACGACCACTGCCTGTACGACCTGCTGCTACGGCACCGTTACGGAGAGATCAACGCCGACCTCGCCCTCGTGGTCAGCAATCATCCCGACCTGGAGCCCGTGGCCGCCTCCTTTGGCGTGCCTTTCATCGTGCAGCCCGTGACCCCTGAAACCCGCGAAGCCGCCGAGGAGGCCGTGCTCAAGCATTTCCAGGCCCACCACGTGGACTTCGTCGTGCTGGCCCGCTACATGCAGATTCTAACCTCCCGGTTCATCCGGGAATATCCCAACCGCATCATCAACGTGCACCACGGGTTCCTGCCCGCGTTCAAGGGTGCCCGGCCTTACCACCAGGCCTATGAATACGGCGTAAAGATCATCGGCGCCACCAGTCACTACGCCACGGAGGAACTGGACACCGGCCCGATTATTGCCCAGGAAACCCTGCCCGTCACCCATGCCCACAGCGTGGAGGATCTCGTGAGGTTAGGCCGGGACATCGAACGCCGGGTGCTTGCCGTGGCGGTCCGGGCCCATGCCGATGACCGCATCATGGTGTATCGCCGGAGGACGGTGGTGTTCCAGTGATCGATCCCGACGCCTGTGGCGATTCCCGCCACAAGCGAAGCATGGCCTCGGCGTATCGGCGACCAAGCTCCCGCAGAGAGGGCGTGTCGAAATGGATCCCATCCTCCAGGGCGGTCAGCCCTTCCGAGGATACCACCGCAAGACGCGGTACCCGGTCGGGCAGGGCATGAATCTGCCGGTTTACCTCCCGCCAGAGCACCGGCTGACCGTCATGGTATTCCGCGAGGAACCGGCCCAGTTCTCCCGCGACTACCGGCAGGTCCGGCACGCCGAGATCCGCGCGCAGATCCGCGAACATCCGGGCACAACGATCGGCGTAGGATGCGGCAGCGGCCTGGTCACTGGTATCGTTTTCTCCCTGGTGCCACAGGATGCCCCGAAGGGTACCGCGCCGCGCGGCTTCCCGGGCTCGATCCAACGCGCGATCGTACAGGTCGCCGCCTTTTTCCCACCGGCTCAGCGGCGTGCCGCCCACCGCGCAGGGCACCAGTCCAATGATCGCCCCGGGGGAGGCCTCCGCCATGGCGATCGCGAAACTCAAGCCGAGTCCAGCTCCCGCCGTAGGCTTGTCGTGATGCAGGGGCTCCCGCGCGGGCACCCACTGCCGGTCCTCGGTGAACACCATGACGCGGGAATGCCCCTTTGCTGACAGGTCGTCCAGCGGGCCCCGACCCGCCATGTTAGACTGGCCCATGAGCAGGTACACGTGAAACCGGTCCCGATGGACAGGGAGCCCCGCATCCAACGGCGCGTTGTCCCGCGTTTTGGCCATACCCTCTCCGCTCCAGACGAAACACGCAATCCCCAACCAGCACAGACCCGGCATACCGAAGATGGCGCGCGACATGATTACTCCTTTCCTGGCGTGATTCAACCCGCCTGCTCATTTTATGATGGGAGGAACAAGCGGTCACACCAATCATGGGAGGTTATTATGAACTCCATCGGAAAAAACCCGGGTAGCATGGGGATTATCCCGGTCCTGACCATGCTTTTCATGGCAGGCGCTTTTGCCGCGGACTGCCGGATCGATCCGGACGGCATGACCGTGGTCAATGGACAGCGGGTATTCATCCTCGGCTTGTATGAAAACCCGGAGGATGACGCCGTCCTGGATCGCGTCATCGCGTCAGGGTACAACCTGCTGCACGCCAAAGACCAGACCGCGCTGGACCGACTGGCCGCCCGGCACGCGTGGGGCATCGTCGAACTCGGCGGCCTGGCGGACCTGAGCACGCAACGGGAACAACGGCAGGCCGAACTTGAGCGACTGGTTTCCGACCTGCGGAATCACCCGGCCCTGCTCGCCTGGGAAATGCCCGACGAAGCCCTATGGAACTGCTGGTACGCGGCGGAACTGTGGCGGTTTGGCGAAGAACGTCGCCTGCACCATGAACGGATCACCGCGGTCACGGATCCAACCCTGGCCGCTGAACTGAAGGCCTTGCGGGAAGAGGCGGACCGCCTGTACGCCGAAGCGGAATACGCCCGGGGCGACGCAACCGCGGACACGATCTGGCGCAAACTGGGAGAGGAACCACCGCGGCCAGGCTTCGGCTTCGGTGATGCCCCGGAACGCGCCGCGAAACTGCTGGAGGGACTCAAAATCGCGTACCGGCTGACCAGGGAGCTGGATCCGATCCACCCCGTCTGCATGAATCACGCTCCCCGGAACAGCATCGAAGACCTGGCAGCGTTTGGGCAGGCGGCGGACATCGTGGGATGCGACATCTACCCGGTCCCGGTATCACCGCGGGCGCGTCATTCGGACCTGGTTAACCGGACCCTTTCCTGCGTAGGCGACTACACCAGCCGCATGCGGGCCTCGGCGCCAGGCAAACCCGTCTGGATGGTGCTCCAGGGATTCGGCTGGGCCGATATACACGAAATGCCCCCAGAGACCGAACAGGAAATGCGGCGCCCCACCCTGGACGAAACCCGCTTCATGGCCTATGACGCGATAGCGCGGGGCGCCCGTGGACTCGTTTACTGGGGCACGGCCTACATCGAGAAAGACTCCACCCTGTTCAACGACCTGATGACCCTCGGCCAGGAAATCCATCGCCTGCAACCGGTGCTGTCGGCGGCTGACACCTCGCAGCCCGTCCAGGTTGCCCTTGCCCCCGCCAATGGTTCCCAGGAACGGACTATCGTGGCGCTGGGCAAGGAGTCAGACGGCCAGTTGTGGATCATCGCGGTGAATGAGGACGCCATTCCACACCAGGTAACCTTCCGTCATCCCCTGCTTCGAGAAGGCGACGCCTACACCTGCCGGATTTCCGGTCGGGCAGCCGTCGCGCGACAGGGGAGCATCACCTTCAACGCGCGGATCAATGAAGTCCTGGTTATCGGTCCAAAGTCAGCCAAACCCTGAAGGAGCGAGCCAAATGGCTGGAACCCCTGTTGATCGGAGGACCTTCATTGAGGTGACGGGCGCGGCCATCGGGCTGGGCGCGTCCGGGAGCGCGACCGCGGCAAAAACCATGGTATCAGCGCCCCCCTTCGTTCCCGATGACGCGTCTTCCCTTGAAAAATCCGTGGCGGAACTGGTCGCGACCACGCCGCTCATGGACACGCACGAACACCTGCCTCCCGAGGCGGATCGCCTTGCCGACCTGGACAACCCGAACGCCGATTACGCGCCGGACTTCAGTATTTTCTTCACGCATTACGCCGGCTCGGACCTGCAGGTGGCGGGCATGCCCGAGGCCGATTACAAGCGACTGATGTCCCGTGACCTGACCCCGAAAGAGAAGTGGCGGCTCGTCGCGCCATGGTACGCGCGTTGCCGGAACACGGGGTACCTGCTGTGCGCGAGGGAAAGTGCCCGCCTTCTGCACGGTGAAAGCGACCTGGGGGAAGATAATTGCGAGGCTCTCAGCGAACAGGTCAAACAGGACATCCGTCCCGGGTTCTATCGCCGGATACTCCAGCATGTTGCCGGCATCGAGCATGTACAGGTTAATTGCCTGAAGAGTGGACCATTCCGGGAAAGTGAACCTGCCAGTGACCTGTTCAGTTTCGACCTGAGTACCGTCAGCCTTGCCAGTAGCGTATCGATGAAGACCCTGGAACGAATCGCTGGAGGACCTGTTCCAACGCTCCAGGCGGCCCACGCGACGATTGATCGCGCGTTCGAACGCTTCGGACCAAAAGCCATCGCGGTCAAAGACCAGAGCGCGTACAACCGTCGGCTGCTCTACACCGACGTTCCAGACACGGACGCAGCCCCCCTTTACGAACGCTTCGCCCGCGATCCGAAATCCCTCTCGCAGGACGAGAAGGAAGCCCTGCAGAACAACCTGTTCCGGCGATGCCTTCGCCGCGCCGCGGACTATCATCTGCCCGTGAAATTGCACACCGGCTATTACGCCGGCTACGGGCACATGCCGCTGGATCGGGTCCGCGACAACTTCTGTGACCTGGTAAACGTGGCGCGTGAATTCCCCGAGGTGACCTTTGTGCTGATGCACATCGGCTACCCTTACCAGCACGAACTCATTGCCCTGTGCAAACAGTACGCCAATATCTATGCCGACATGTGCTGGGCGTGGATCATCGACCCCGAATCTTCCTCCGCCTTCATGAGGGCCTTCCTGGTTGCCGCCCCAGCCTGCAAACTGCTTTCTTTCGGCGGCGACTATCTCTACGTGGAACTGGTGCCCGGTCACGCTCGAATTGCCCGGCGGGGTATCACCCGCGCCATGACCGGACTGATCGAATCTGGCTGGCTGTCCGAGTCGGAAGCACCCACCCTGATCGAGCGGATTATGCGAGGGAACGCCCGGGAAATTTTCGATCTCGAACGGGTTCTACGAAACGCCTCGACCTCCTGATGGCATTCACAGGCCGTTTCCCGGAGCACCGCTGACCACCGTGAACGACACGGTCCGCGCGTTACCGAACACGTCACGGATCGCCAGTGACACGTTCACGGGTTGGACCGGATCGGCGGACAGGCTTATTGTCGATCCCTTTTCCTTCTTGCCGTTGACCTTCCACGTCAAGTCCCTCAGGGATCCCCCAGGCGGCATGGATCGGAAAAACCCCGCCGGAACATCTTCACCCAGCCCGCAGGGCAAACGACCCGCTGGAGCCCGTACCAGCGCGTTCCCATCCAGCACCCGGCTTTCCCCAGAAGGAAGCGTGATCGTGTCCGGCAGGTCCACCAGCCCCAAGGCGCATCGCCCGGTCAACGCGTCCGCCACGACGCGCATGAGCGTATCCCGGGCTCCGGCGCACCCCCACGCCAGAAGCACCGCGTCCGCGTCTGTCAGCCGGGTCGCGTAATCTGGTCGTCCCAGAAAGACCACAATGACGCGCGGAATCTGCTGCCTCAGGGCACGGGTCAGTTCAATAAGCGTTTCTACCCGTTCCCGCTCGGTCACCACGATAACAACCGTATTCAGTCCGCGCGTGTTCCGGGTCAACCGGTCGATTTCAAACGTCTGGATGTCTCCCGCGTGCCCGGCGGACATGATCGGTTGCTGCACCACAGTTTTCAGCGACTTCCTGAGACCTTTCTGCAACACGTCGAGATCCACCGTCCCCGTGAGCCCCACCGGCGCAGCATCCCGACCCAGCGGCAGCGCGTCTCCCCGCAGATGAAGCAGGGTCAGGCTGGCCCGTTGCAGCGCGGTCATCGCATCTTCCGGCTTTTCCCCTCCGGACGCGTCCGCGTTGATCTCCTGCCGGGCCGCCGAGAGAATGCGAGCCACCCGCGTCGCCTTTTCTCGTACCAGTTCGGCGGGCAGGTCACCACGGGCCGCCGCCGCGGCCAGGTAATCTATCGCCCGTTCCACCCCGCGTAGACCACCTTGCCACAGGATCATGTCTGCCCCGGCCAGCAGGGCCTGGCGGGCCGCTTCGGCCGCGTCCATTTTCAGGGTTTCGCCGTCCACCGGTCCGGCCAGCACGATCCCCCTGAATCCCAGTTGCCTCCTTAACAGGTCCTGCAGCACGGTGGCATTAAGACACGCCGGCCCGCCCGACCACATCGGCACTTCCACGTCTCCCACCTGCGCCACGCGCGCCGCCCGGAGGGCTTCCGCGTAGGGAAGACCGTCCCTACCGGGCCACGCGTCCGGCGGCGTGGTGAGCACCGGTGGCTGATTCCAGTCCCGAGTCCAGGATCCGCCAGGAAATCCCCACGGGGTGGCCAGTACGCCCCGTTCCCCAAGTCTCCGGATCACCGACACGCCCAGACGGGCCACCTCGTGAGGTCGGGAACCGATACAGCGGGTCGACGCGGTTGAACCGGGAAGATCCGGCCACAGCGAAAGGTCGGGACCAGGCATCCAGTCCATGCCCAGTCCCCGCATGGTTCGCGCCACCACGTCCGCCCAGGCCACCGCGTACCGGTCTTCCCCCGTGGCGGCCACGGCCATCAGCGGTGGCAATGGCGGCAATGAACCGCGCGCCGTGCCAGCCATAAACGCCGTCAGGTCCCAAGGATCCGCGCCGATCAGCATCGGCCGGCCAGCCCGCCGTTCCGCCTGGCGCAACATGGCCACCAGCAGCGGCAGGTTTTCCGGTTTGCCCGCCGCGCGAATCCACGCCCCTCCGGGCGGCAAACGATCCAGAAACGATCCATCCTCCGGCGTAAGTTTCAGGGCGCAATCCATGGACACGACCATGAGCGCAGCCAGCAGGGGCTTAAGCGAGGCCGGATCCGTCTTCTTCGACAGGGGAACGGAATCCCGCGGTGTCGTCCCGCCGATCGGATTAACCAGCGAAGGCGGAGCAACCATCCTTTCCCGGGATTGCGCGATCGCCTGCTCAAAACGTACCGGCAACCCTGCCACCACCCCCATAAGCAGCATCGCGGCAATCCTCCGGCCCGGCAAACCGATCTCCTGCTGTCCCCGTCTCATGTTCCCCGCTCCGCCGCGCAGGCCGCGAAAGTCACCACGCCCCCTTGGGGATCAGGCGCGTCCCCGGTGATGTAATTTGGCCGGAACGGTCGGTTTCCAATGGCCGTCGCCGTGGCGTAGATACAGCCCATGCCGCAGACGTGACGGGGATTCCCGCCCCGCATGATCGCCCGGTAGAATCCCGCGGGATCACCTTCGCAGAGATAATTCAAGGCGGTTACATCCGCCGTAATAATCTGATCCAGCAATTCGGGGGTAATATCCACCTCGTCACCGAAGCGCCTTCCCACGTGGGAAAGATCGGCTCCCGCGATGGCAACGGCCCGGGGATGGTCAGCCACCAGGGCCCGGGCGACATCGAGGAACCGGGCCACATCGGGCCGGTCGTCAGGAATGGCTTCTTCGCCCATGTCCGGCGTGGTGAGCATGCCGCACAGCACGGGAATGATAGGCGGCGCGTCATCGCCGTACAGCAAGGCCAGCATGAGCGCCTGGAATTCCAGGGAATGTTCCGTGCGATGCAGGATCTCCTCGGCATAGGGATTCCACGAGCAGGCTTTCTCGAGCCGGGACAGGGCTTCCCGGGCCACGGGAACCGTGCCGAGCGGCGTCTCGAAATCCTTGGCGCACAGGACGAAGGGGTGTTCACCCGCCGCGTGGGCCACGCCAAACAGCAACACCAAGTCCGGCTTTTCCCCCTGCCAAAGCCACCGGTAGGCCCACGCGTAAAGGTGCCCACCCCGCGCGAAGTCAATGTGGGGCGCGATAAGCCCACGTATCGGGGGGCCGCTCCCAGGCTCTGCCTCGGTGGGCATGCCAGGGCCATCGGTCCGAAAACGTTCTCCGAGCCACACCCGCAGGGCGTCGGGCTCCCCGGGGTAGCCACGCCCGGCCAGCCACGCCGGACGCACCGCGCTTTCCCGAAATGCCTGGTCTATCGCGACCCGGCGTTCCTCGAACGTCGCGTCCGCCAGCAGCCCAGCACTACTCAACTGATCGGCAAGACCCCGCACGTCCTCCGGACGCGCGTTCACGCCGAACTGTTCCCGAAAAAGCCGACAGATGGCCTCCGCGTCCCGCTGCCCGTCGAACAAGGCCGCCAGCATGAAGGCTGGCGGCGGCATCAGGACTCCGTCGGTAACGTATCCAAATGGATCGCTCAGGTGAAAAAATTCACGTCCTTCGTGCTCGATCAGGCTGACGTCCAGGTAACGTAACGGCGGTATCGCGCCCGGTTCGGCTTCCATCGCGGATTCCTCCTGCTGACCATCGTAGTATGCCCAAGCGCCTCCTGTTCCGGCAACGCTCAGGCGGAAGGCTAAAAAACTCCCGAGTCCGCCTGTTTACGCGCCTCTTCCAGCAGTTGCCGATAGTCCGCGCGATCCACCAGGCGTAGCGCTTCCGCGAAGGCGCCAGCGGCGTCGGACCAGGCACCCCGACGGGCAAGCATGACACCAAGGTTCCGCCAGGCGTGATGAAGGGTTGGGTTACCCCGCAGTGCCAGGCGCAAAGCCTGTTCCGCTTCTTTTTCCATGCCGCATAACGCGAGGTTACCACCCAGTTCCGCCAGCCAGTCGTATTGTTCCGGCATCCTGCGTAAAGCCTCGCGGTAAGCGGTGACGGCTTCGGCATGCCGACCCAGCTCCGCCAACTGCGCGCCCAGTTCGGCCTGGGCCGAGGCGTCTTCCGGAGACTCGGCCACCTTCCTCCGGTTCAGATCCAGGTAAAACGCGGCCTTGTCCTCTGGACTCCGGGGGGCGTTCCAGAGCGGGTAATGCCGCACCACTGCAGGACTGTCCACCATGGGCACGCCCATGGATTCCAGCGAAGGATTGACCAGTTCATGCACCCGTCCCGTAAACCGTATGCCCGCCCGGTTGGGAAACAGGCGAACCTTCCAGCTGGTATAACAGGCAGGATATCCCCGGGTATAGGGGTCGTCCGCGTCAACGGGCCGGGCATCCGCCCGGGCCTGCTGGTCCGTATACGTTATGGTCTGTATGCGCCAGGCCTGTTCAGGCGGTTCTGCCACGTGCTCCAGCAGGCAACGCGCCGATTCCGGATCCAGCCATTCGTCGGCATCCGCGACGTAAATCCATGGAAGTGAACACAGCGACAGCGAGTAGTTCCGGGCCGCCGAAAAATCATCGTTCCACGGGTAATGCCCCACGCGACATCCCAGCCGTTCCGCCAGGATGGACGTTTCATCCTGGGATCCCGTGTCTACCACCACGATTTCACCCGCGAACGTCCGGAGATTCGCCACGCACGATTCCAGTCGGGCGACCTCGTCCCGAACAATCATGGCCACGCTGATGGGAGAAACGGCCATGGCATTCCTTCACGAGAACCGGGGCGGATACCCTCACGGTTACGGTCACACCTCCGGAGGCGATTCCGAAGTACTGGCGGGGCCACGGGATGATGCCTCGGGCACCACGCATCCCGCCGCCACCAAGGCCTCGTACGTGGCGCGATCCACCACGTCGCCACTCGTGACCAGCCGGGTGGATCCATCCACGCTGACCAGGTATTGCCGCACTTTCCGGCCGCGCCGGTGCACGATGTGGCCCTTGCGCATCATGTCGAATTCAATCCGGATAAAAGGCGCGCTTTCGCCGCGCCCGGACGCGTCCGCCGTCGTCAGATCAGCCCCGGGCCGACCTGAACGGCTGGCCACGGCGGGATACGCGTTCTTTTTTCTGCGGAAAAACAACACGGTCAGGATCTCCCCGTTATCGGAACCACCTTATTATACCCGAACCGGTCAGGAGCCGCCGGTGGACTTCCCGGCCCCTTGCTCTGGCTGGGCAGGTGCCGGCGCGATGGAGTACGGTTTTCCATCTGGACCTAGCACCACGGGCTGTACGCCCTCTTCCGCGCGTTTCGTGATCGCGTCCGCTGCCTCGCGCATCAGACCGGCCAATTCCGCGTTCTGTTCCTTCGCGATACCCTCTTCCAGCGGTCCCACCGCCGAGGCATTCCCCAGTTTAGACAGCAACTCCAGGGCGTGGCGCCGGGCGTTTTCCGGCAATCGCGTGTCCAGTGCGGCCTCAACCACGATATCCTGGTGAATCTGGGTCAGTTCCGTGGGAAGCCCCAGCAGGATCTGCGCCCGCTCCCGCGGCGTGCCTTCGCCCCGTTTCCATGCCGCAATCGCCTCCTGCACGCCCTTCGGATGCCCCAGTACTTCCAGCGCGAGAATGGCGGACATCCGCGTGTGACTGTCCGGGTCCCGCAGCAGATCCATGACCTGTTGCTCCAGCCCGGGCAACTGGTGCGCCCGGTAATACAACGCGCACAGCAGGTGAGCCGCACAACCGCGCGTCGTACTGGGACGATCCGGCTTCAGCAGCGCCAGCAGGGCGTCCCGGTGTTCCGGACCCACCCACGGGGACAATGCCGCCGTCAGGTTTACCCGGGCCGTGTCACTGATTTCCGGGGAACCTAGGCGTTCTACCAGCCTCTGGATACCTTCCGGCCCAGCGGCATGCAACTTCTCCGCGATCTTCATGGCCTCTTCGGGGTTCAGTTCATTTTTCCCCTCGAAGGCCAACCATTCGGCCAGCACTTCCTGCCCGGCCTCCTTCGGCGTCGACGGAATACAAGATGACAGCACCGCGGCGCACAGCATCGTGGCCAGCGTGAAAAAGAAACATTCGCGCCTGTTCAATGCGTTTCTCCCGGCGCGGGGCACGTCACCCCAGCGCCACGTCCAACAGCATCATGATAGCAAACCCGACCAGCAGACCCACGGTGGGAAAGTCGGAGCCATTCTGTTCCGCCTCGGGAATCAGTTCTTCGGCCACCACGAAAATCATAGCCCCCGCGGCAAACGCCAGCGCGAACGGTAGAATGGGCTGAGCCAGCCCAACCAGCACCGCTCCCAGTACCGCCGCCACCGGTTCGACCACTCCAGAAAGCGCGGCATACCCACAACTTTTCACCGCGGACCAGCCCTCGCGCCGCAGGGGCAGGGCAATGGCGGCTCCTTCCGGAAAATTCTGCAACCCGATACCCAGAGCCAGGGCCAGGGCTCCACCAAGATCCGCGCCCCCCAGGCCGCTGGCCGCCGCGCCAAACGCGACTCCCACCGCGAGTCCTTCGGGAATGTTGTGAATGGTAATCGCCAGGATCAGCAGCGTGGTGCGCCGCCAGGTCGTTTGTACGCCTTCCGCTTCAGAAATATCCTTTTCCTTGTGCAGGTGCGGCAGAATCCGGTCCAGCGCGAGCAGAAAAAATCCCCCCGCCAGGAAGCCTGTCAGGGCTGGCACCCAGGGCACCATCCCCAGCGATGCCGCCATCTCGATGGAGGGCGCCAGCAGGGACCAGAAACTGGCCGCGATCATAATGCCCGCCGCCGCTCCCAGGCAGGAATCCAGAAAATTCCGGCTCACTTCGCGGGTGAAAAAGACCGGGACGCCCCCCAGGGCCGTCATCCCAAACGTGAATAACCCTGCCAGCAACGTCTGCGCGAGTAACGGTATTTCCGAAAAGGTCACGGTCATCATTCATTCCCGGTTGAAACGGATGCCATTCTACCACGCCTGACGGCGGACCCGCTTGGGATTCAATCAATCACCCTGACCCAGTTTCAGAATGGCCGTAACCTGTTCCACGCTTATCCCCTGGATCCGCAGAACCTTCTCGCGTCCCCGAGCTCCCCGCTCGATGGAAACCCGGCAGGCTGGCACCCCCACGGCGCGCGCGATGAGCCGGACGACTGCCTCGTTGGCCGCGTTGTCTTCGGGTGGGGCGGTCACCCGTACCCGGACACGACCCGTGGCTTCCGACTCCACGGCATCCCGGGAGGATTTCGGCTGCACCCGAACGTTCAGCAGCACATCCGACCCCCGCCCGGTAAGCATACCGCTCAACGACTCCGACGCGCCCGCTGACGGGTCACGGCAAACTGGCCGAAGGTCCGCAGCCGTTCCCGGCGGCTTGCCACGGAAAACCGCCCCCTTTCCGCGTCTTCCAGAAACCGGGTGATCTCCCGCCCCGTAGCGGCAATGGCCTCTTCGGGAAACCGGTGCGCGCCCCCTGGCGGTTCGGGAATGATCACGTCCACCACGCCGTATTGCCGCAGGTCGGCCGCGCTGATCCGCAACGCCTGGGCCGCCGGTTCCTTCTGTTCCACGTCCCGCCACAGGATCTCCGCGCAACGCTCTGGCGGGCAGATCATGTACACCGCGTACTCGAGCATGGCGACCCGGTCAGCCACGGCAATCCCCAGCGCGCCCCCGCTGCCGCCTTCGCCTATGACCACCGCCAGGATCGGCGTGTTCAGTCGCGTCATTTCCAGCAGGTTGGCCGCGATGGCCGGACCCTGGCCATTCGTTTCGGCTTCCGCTCCGGGATAGGCCGCCGGCGTATCCACAAAACTGATCACCGGCATGCCGAACCGTTCCGCCAGGCGGAACACCCTAAGGGCTTTCCGATACCCTTCAGGTGAAGCCATCCCGAAGTTCCGCCGCACCTTTTCGTCGGTGCTCACGCCCTTCTGCTGGCCCACCACGGCCACATTCCGCCCGGCGACCCGACCGAAACCGCAGACCATCGCCGCGTCATCCCCCCCCTGCCGATCTCCATGAACCTCGAGAAAATCGTCAAACAGGCGCGAGACGTAGTCGAGCATCCGGGGACGCCGCCCATGCCGCGCCCAGAGCACGTATTCCCACGCGGTCCGGGGGCGCTCCAGGGACGCCAGATCCTGTTCAGATACCGCCGGAGTAACCGCCTGATTGCTTCGGAATGGTAAACGCACGGACGAACACTCCAATGCCTCGGGCAGGGGTTCCGCTTGCGCCATGTTGTCGCGTTTCCGTCATTTCCGGAATCGGGTCGGGCAATTGCCCGCTCCTCGAACCGGTGCTACCGGAGTCAAATCAACCCCGCCGATAAAAGTACAACGTTTCTGGCTTTCCCATACTTCCCGTTGGGTATGCCCTGCTTACCCTTGCACTTCTTTAATATTATCATAACATCAGCCGGACTCGCATCTCTTATGCTCCTTTTCCCCGGTTCGACATTCCACGCCCAAAAAAATTTGCCTGGCCCGGCGACGAATGTCGCTCGGACCAGGCTCGGTCAAGGGGAGGGGGAGGGGGAGGGGGAGGTCAACTTTTCATGGCGCGTCTGAACCACTCGCCAATATTGTCATTCATGTTCATGATCATCAGCCTGAGCCGTTCGGCTGGGTCTTCCGTGACTGACTCCGGCTTCGCAATCATCTCTGTAAACATCTGGCGCACCCGGTCTATTCCACAATTTTCAACCGCCCAGTGGGTTACCCACAGCAACTTGTAAAAATCCACATAGCCGCGGCCGCCCTGTTCCCAGGTATCCGCGAACTCGCGGGCCAGATCAAATGCCTGCTGCCGGTAATCCATTTCGTTCACGGTTGTTTCCTTGCGGCGACCCTGTCGCGCGCCTGCAAAGTAAACCGCCCGTCTCCCCTGTTTATTTCCTGGTCCAAATAAATCTTCAAGAAGCAGCGGAAATCGCGTTTTCCCCCAGGATCAGCCGCAACACGGCATTGGCCTGATGGTGTGCCGCGACGCCTACCCGCGGGGCCATCAGCCCCTTGCCCTGCCGGGCTTCGTTTGTGCCGTCACCCACCAGCACGATCGGTCCCACGCGGCGTGTCCGGATGAGATTGGCGTCCTCATGTCCCGCCAGACCAGACGCGCACACCAGGGGGCGTCCCGGATAACACCGCAACCAGATTTCGGCCAGCATGGCCTTCTGGTCCGGACGGTCGAAGGCTTCCACCAGGATCTGGGCGCCCCCGAAAATATTCGGTATGTTTTCGGGGGTGAGTTTTACCTGGTGGGAAATCACCCGTACTAAGGGATTGATCCGCCCGAGCGTATCTCGCAGCGCCTGGGTCTTAGGCATGCCGATCTGATCGATGAAATACTGCTGCCGGTTCAGGTTACTCGGCTCCACCACGTCAAAATCCACCAGGATCAGCGTACCCACGCCCACTCGAGCCAGGGCGATAGCCACCTGCGATCCCAGCCCGCCCAGTCCAGCGATCCCCACGACTGCCTCCTTGGCCTTACGGTGAACGCCGGGGGTATGCCGCGCCATCATGAGAAATTCCAGCTCCTCAGATGATGGTGTTTCTCCCCGGCGAATCAGGGAGACCAACTGTCCGTCCCTCAACGGCGTTTCGGGGGTGACCGGAAAGCCATCCACAATGATCAGGTCCGCCCCTGGCTTGAAACGGTTTCTGATCCCACCCGCCGTTATCCCCTCACTATCCGCCACCTCCACTTCCCGCTCGTTCACAATCAGTTTCATGGTGCTTGTTCTCCTCATCCGCGCATCGTGGATATGTCAACGAAACTTTCCCCCTCCTTCAATTCCGATTCCAAAATGTTTTACCTCTTCAGGCATCCCTTTTCCTGACCTGTCTCCCACGAAAACCAGTACCCGCGTATATCCTGTGTTCCCAAGGGATCTATCTCATTTTCCGGAATATTCGTCGGTCATGATCTGGCGACGTCTGCTCTTATTTCCACGATGCTCAAATCTCCACATCCACCACCCGTGATCTGATCATCACTATACCGTTTTCCCTGGCGCGCCTGATTCTGCCAGAATATCCTTTCACGCGTCTTTTCACGTTCGTTTTCGCTTCTACACCAGGATACGTATCATGGTCGATTCTTCCGCCGCTGACACGTCCCGTACCCTTGAAGTTGCCATCCATCGGTTGCCTGGCAATGAGGATATCCCGTTGCCGGAATATGCCACGGAACACGCCGCCGGCATGGATCTGCGGGCCGCCATCCCCGCCCCGATTGAAGTGCCGGCGGGGGGGCGCGTCCTGATTCCCACCGGCATTCGCGTGGCCCTTCCACCGGGATTCGAAGCCCAGGTCAGGCCCCGAAGTGGGCTCGCCCTGCGACACGGTATCGTCCTGCCCAACAGTCCAGGCACCATTGACGCCGATTATCGTGGTGAGATTGCCGTCATCATCATGAACCTCGGCGATGCCCCGTTTGTTATCCGTCGGGGTGACCGGATCGCCCAGCTCGTCGTCGCGCCCTGTTGCCGGGTCACGTGGCATCCCGCGCCTGACCTCGACGACACGCCCCGCGGCGACGGCGGTTTCGGTCACACCGGTCGCTGATCCCGTGCGCATGTCCACAGGCTGGCCCCGCGCCAGTAGTTGCGCGGGCCCCTAGCATCCTCCCCGGTGAGAACGCCGAAAACGTTCCTTCCGACTCTTTGTGCGTCACGGCCCCCGGAAATCCGGCGCATCCGGATGGACAGACAGACCCCTTAGGAACCCCAAAGCGAACGCCCCTTTCCCGTTGCCAGGAAAGGGGCGTCATACATTATGCCGGCGACGTCCTACTCTCCCACAGAGTTGCCCCTGCAGTACCATCGGCGCTGGCGGGCTTAACTGCTGTGTTCGGAATGGGAACAGGTGTTTCCCCGCCGCTATGGCCACCGGCAAACCGGTTGTTCCAGCGTCGCCGAAACGACGCGGAAGTTCAACTTTTATGACAGTGAATGCAAGGAACACCGCGGATAACGCGCGCTTGAATAATCCGGGGAGGCCATGAATCTGGCCTCACGATATCTAAAGGCCAAGCCGCACGAGTGATTAGTACTGGTCAGCTGAACGCGTCGCCGCGCTTACACCTCCAGCCTATCAACCTGGTAGTCTTCCAGGACTCTTCAGGGGATTGCTCCCAGGGAGATCTTATCTTCGGGTGGGTTTCGCGCTTAGATGCTTTCAGCGCTTATCCCTTCCGGACGTGGCTACCCGGCGCTGCCACTGGCGTGACAACCGGAACACCCTAGGTCCGTCCATCCCGGTCCTCTCGTACTAAGGACAGATCCCGTCAAATCTCCTGCGCCCGCATAGGATAGGGACCAAACTGTCTCACGACGTTTTAAACCCAGCTCGCGTGCCACTTTAATCGGCGAACAGACGAACCCTTGGGACCTGCTTCAGCCCCAGGATGTGACGAGCCGACATCGAGGTGCCAAACCTCCCCGTCGATGTGAACTCTTGGGGGAGATAAGCCTGTTATCCCCGGCGTACCTTTTATCCGATGAGCAACGGCCCTTCCATACGGTACCGCTGGATCACTAAGCCCTACTTTCGTACCTGCTCGACGTGTCTGTCTCGCAGTCAAGCTCCCTTCTGCCTTTACACTCGACGCAGGATTTCCAAACCTGCTGAGGGAACCTTTGGGCGCCTCCGTTACGCTTTGGGAGGCGACCGCCCCAGTCAAACTACCCACCAGGCACTGTCCCTCGCCCGGCTTCACGGGTCGAGGTTAGGATCCAATGACAACCAGGGTGGTATTCCAAGGGCGACTCCACCGAGGCTGGCGCCCCAGCTTCAACGTCTCCCACCTATCCTATACAGGTTGTCACTAAACCCAATACCAAGCTGTAGTAAAGGTGCACAGGGTCTTTCCGTCCTTATGCGGGTAACGAGCATCTTCACTCGTATTACAACTTCACCGGGCCCGCTCTTGAGACAATGCTCAGATCGTTACGCCATTCGTGCAGGTCGGAACTTACCCGACAAGGAATTTCGCTACCTTAGGACCGTTATAGTTACGGCCGCCATTAACCGGGGCTTCGGTTCAAGGCTTCGCTTGCGCTGACCTCTCCCGTTAACCTTCCGGCATTGGGCAGGCGTCAGTCCCTATACGTCGTCTTACGACTTTGCAGAGACCTGTGTTTTTAGTAAACAGTCGCCTGAGCCACTTTACTGCGACTCCGGGAAGCTCCGGTCGCAAGGACCGTCACCGCCCAGAGCACCCCTTCTTCCGAAGTTACGGGGCCAATTGGTCGAGTTCCTTAAGAGCGGATCACCCGAGCGCCTTAGAATATTCTTCTCGTCCACCTGTGTCGGTTTGCGGTACGGGCGCCGACGTCCTCGCTAGAGGTTTTTCTTGGCAGTGTGGAATTTGCCAATCCGCTTCACCCTAAGGGATCCACGTCCCTTAACGT
>Ga0208695_1000058_pt1:145000-154105 | contig 154105 bp, 110 predicted proteins | sample AD_UKC111_MetaG_FD_184449 | JGI IMG/M metagenome (GOLD analysis project Ga0208695, IMG submission 184449) | Active sludge microbial communities of municipal wastewater-treating anaerobic digesters from Hong Kong - AD_UKC111_MetaG (SPAdes)... | ecosystem: Engineered > Bioreactor >...
GGGGGGCTCGAGCGGGGATAACAAGGATGGACTTAAAACATGCTGCCATTGCGACGAACGCGGTGAGGAGAATCTGCTGTCACGCCATTCCGGAAAAAGGTGTCATTTCGACGAACGCAGTGAGGAGAAATCTCTGTGCCGCCTGGGCGGTAGGGAAAGATTTCTCGCTGCGCTCGAAATGACACAGGAACTCGAAATGACAATGGGCAGCAGAGGCAGCGGGGGAAGATTTCTCGCTGCGATGAAATGCAGGACCTGAGCGTATTCCACTTGAACGCACAACTTGTCATTTCGACGAACGTAGTGAGGAGAAATCTTGCGTTCCGCTTGGACGGGGGGGAAGGATTTCTCGCTTCGCTCGAAATGACAGAGGGGGTGCGCAATGACAGAACGGGGTATTCCCGCCTGGGAGAGGAAATACCCCCATATAAAAGGGCATTCTGTCGCGCGGCAGGAGGGGTGGTTCGGGGCACAACGGCTGAGGCCGGCGAGGAACCCAGTTTCGCACGAGATTTCAAAACGGGATGAGAAAACCTGCCGATCTCGAGGCAGAGGTTCCAACTGTTCCGCCTGATCCAATATATTCGGACATCCCAGCGTACGTGCCGCTGGCCGGTCGACGTAGAAGTTATGAATGACACGATGCTGGCCGTAAAAGGTCCCGGCAGGGCACACGTGTTTTCCATGGATTCGAACCTAGTCCCGCCATTCCATGTCTTCCATATCGGCGGTGAGGACACTATCGGCGCGCTCGATGAACACCGCGGCCACGCACATCTTCCATATCGGCGGTGAGGCACGGATCCATGGATGGGACAGGGGTGATCCCGACCGGTATTGTTCGGGTCGTTCTGGGTAGCGATGGCACGCTGATTCTGGGGCAGCGCGGGCAGGGTTACCTGGCAGATCGACATCCTCCCGGAGCCATAATGCGCCCCAGACCGCGAGACCGCGCGGCCTACCGGGTGTCCTTCGTGGAGAATCGTTTTTCCGGGCCACGCCTTCAGCAGCCCCCGGCAGCGCATCCTGACTCCCCCATGGCACATGAAGCACATAACCTATTGCCGGGACCGCCAGGCCCTGGTGTCCGGGGTGAGAGGGCGCGCACGCCGTTTACATCGCGCGGGCGGTTCTGCTGGATTTCCCGGGGGATCTGGCAAGGGTATTTTTGCCCGCAGGGATTCCGTTATGATTTGATTTCCAGCAGGAGTAGACTATGCCCTGAACGGGCTGAACGGTTTCCGGCACGCGCGCGGTTCCTAGATGGCTTCAGCAATCCGCGGCGATTTCCGGTTCACCAGAGCGACACCATCCGAACCGCCATGCGCCTGGTGGCAAGGAGACACGTTATGGCCGAGGTGACAACCCTGACCCGCGAACTGGTTGCCTCGTGGTTGCCCCCACGCCCACGGGATGCCCACAAGGGAATCTTTGGCCATCTGCTCGTGGCCGCGGGCAGCCGTGGCATGACCGGCGCGGCGTTTCTCGCCTGCGACGCGGCGCAACGTTCTGGAGTAGGCCTGGTGACCCTTGCCGTGCCCACCCCGCTGGCGGACATTGCCGCCGCGCGCATGACCGAGACCATGACCCTGCCCTGCCCCGCGTCGTCCGAGGATGCTTTTGCTTCCAACGCGACGCAGACGGTACTGGATGCCCTGTCTACCCGGAACGCGCTTGCGCTGGGTCCCGGCTTGTCCCGCCATACCGGCGCGATCGCTTTTGCCCGAAGCCTTGCCAGGAGGGCCCCGGTTCCCGCGGTGATCGATGCCGACGCCCTGTGGGCGCTGGCGGAAACGGGCCCCTTTGCCGGGTTCGTCCCGGATGATGTCCCTCTCAGGGTCCTCACCCCCCATCCCGGGGAGATGGCCCGGCTGACGGGACGCGCCGTCACCGAAATTCAAGCGGATCGCGTCGACACGGCGCGACGGTATGCCGCCAGGTGGCACGGCATCGTGGTGCTTAAGGGCCATGGCACGGTGATCGCCGCGCCCGATGGGCGCTGTTATGTCTGTCCCCGGGGCGGGTCCGGCCTTGCCCGAGGCGGATCCGGGGACGTGCTGACCGGTATTACCGGTGCCCTGCTGGCCCAGGGGGTGCCACCGATGGAAGCCGCCGCGATCGCGGTCTTTACCCACGCGACGGCTGGTGACCTGCTCGAACAGGCCGTTGGCGCCCGCGGCATGACCGCTGGTGACCTTGTCCGGGCGCTACCGTGGGCGTGGCGTGAAATCGAATCCGGTGAACCGGCTTCCAGCGCACGTGGCCGGGCATTCCCGGCCGGCACGGACATGCCTGTATGACACTTTCCGGCGACAACGAGTTGAAACGGCTGGGGGAGTTCGGTTTTATCGACACCTTTACCCGTACCTTGCGCGCGGGACCCGATGTGGAACTCGGCCCCGGGGACGATTGCGCCCTGGTCCGGGTTGACACTGGGCGCATGCTGCTCAGCGCCGACGCGTCCGTGGAAGACGTTCATTTCCGACGGAATTGGGGAGCCCGGAACATCGGTTGGCGCGCCATGGCCTCGGCCTTAAGTGATATCGCGGCTATGGGGGGCAAACCGCTTGCCGCGCTCGCGTCCGTGGCCCTGCCGCCAGACCTGCCTGATGGCTATGCCCTGGACCTGTGTGCCGGCCTGGCCGAAGCCGCGGAAGCCGTCGATGCCTGCCTGGTAGGAGGAGACGTGGTCCGATCCCCCCATCGATTGTTCATCGACGCGCTGGTTACCGGGCAACCGACCGCCGGACGGGTGCTTACCCGAGGCGCGGCCCGGCCCGGTGATCTCGTCGCGGTTACCGGCGCGCCGGGATTAGCCGCGGCGGGCGTCGCCGCGCTGGAGCGAAACCTGTCCCTGCCGGACTCTATACGCACCGCCACCCTTCGGCCCCAACCCAGGATTGCCCTCGGCCAGGCCCTCGCCGCCCTCGACGGCGTGCGCGCCGCCATCGACGTCAGTGATGGTCTCCTGCGGGACCTTGGCCATATCGCGCGCCGCGGCGGGGTTCAAATCCACCTGGAAACCGCCCTGCTGCCTGTCCCGTCGGAACTCGCGGTCCTTTGCGCGAGCCTGAAACTCTCACCCCTCGATTGCGTCCTTACCGGGGGAGAGGCTTACGAACTGGCGGTCACCGTGACCCCGGAGGCCTGGGATCTTGCCTCCCGCGCGGCAGAAAACCTCGGCATCGCGCTGCGCCGGATCGGGATTGTGGTTGAAGGCTCCCCGGCAGTGCTTGTCGATGGCGCGCTACCCTCGTCCCGTCCAGGCTTTGATCACTTCGGTTGAGTGATCCCAACGGCCTGCCTGTAATAGGCCGGTTCGTTCCCTGGGCGCCACTTGATGTTACACCCCATGCTGGGCTTCTGATGCGAGGGCGGCGGATCTCCCCGGAGCATCGCTTCCACGGCATTCCGAAGATCCCGACCCGTCACGGGGATCGAACTGTTCGGGCGCGAGTCGTCTAATTGCCCCCGGTAATACAGTTCCCTGTTTCGGTCAAACAGGAAAAAGTCCGGGGTACAGGCTGCCCCGAAAGCGATGGCCGTCTGCTGATCCCTGTCGTACAGGTAAGGGAACGAGTATCCCGCCGCGTCTTTCTCAATAGCCATCTGTTCGGGCGCGTCTTCGGGATACTGGGCCACGTCGTTGGACATGATCGCCACCACACCCACGTTCCGCGCCTGAAGGTCCCGGCCCAACCGGGCCAGTTCAGCGCGCACCCACTTCACGTACGGGCAGTGATTGCATATGAACATGACCAGCAGGCCGTCTTTGTCATGAAAATCTTCGGGGCCGTACATCCGGTGGTCGGTGTCTGGCAACCGGAACACCGGTATCCTGGCCCCGATCGGCAACATCATGGTCGATTCCGTCCTGGCCATCTACTTTACCTCTTGGATTCCTCACCACTGCCGTGGCTGTTCAGAAACGTACTCTCTGAACATTCCCCGCCAACGCCATATTCCGGTTTCCGGCGGTGCAGACCGATCCCATCCGGGAAACCGGACTTTCGAAAGGCGCCCGGGTTACCGATCCGAATCCGGCGACGTCGATGAGTCGGCCTGTTCCGACTCAATGGCCGCCAGCCGTGCCAGTTCCTCCTGGCTCAGGTCGTCTGGAGGAGGGGTCACGATAGGCGAACGCGTTATTCCGGATGGTTCCTCCGGCGCGGCTGGTTCCGACGTCCGCGGCGTGGAAACCGTGCTGGCCGGCCTTTCAGGCGAGGCAATTTCATCCAAAGCGCCGGAAGGTTCACGCGTGTCCAGCGTCACCGCGGCCAGGGGAGGACGGGGAAGCGCCGCCGTCGCGGTCTCCGCTTCCATTTGCTCCTGGACCCGCCGGGTGATCTCGCGCGCGTCCACTTCAATGCCTTCCACTTCCAGGTTGACCCGCACCTGTCCGCCCAGGCCCAGCGTCAGTCGCACCGCCTCCTCGATGCAGTTCGCCACCACTTCCGCGGTACGCTTCAGGCCTTGTCCCATGGTGTCCCGCAACCACAACCGCGTGGTGACCTCGAGGCTGCGTCCGTCCTTGAGGGGGTGCAATATCACCGTGGCTTTCCGGATTTCCGGCAGGGATCGCGCTACCTCCGTCACGCCCCGCCGCAACGCGTTCAGATCCACCCGGACCTCGCCGTGCTCGGTCCGGAACCGCATGTACCGTTGCCGCCACCTGGTCAGCAGCAGCACGGCCGCGCCCCAGAGTACCAGTACCACGCCAAGGCTGAACCGCGTGATTCTTGGCACCGCGGGGTGGTCCAGCAGGCCTGGCGCCCATGACATCATCCAGCCCCGCAACGCGGGCTTGACCACGTTACCCGTGTCCGCCGCCGTCACCACTAGCCACATTCCACCCATGAACACCACCAGCGCAAGTATCGCCATTACCAGTTTCTGTTTCACGGCGTGATCCTCCGTGTTGTGTTCACCGCCGGCCGAGCCGGTTCGCTTCATGGCGATTCCGGACGCGGCAGGTATTCGTCGATCAGGTCCGGGGCGATGTCGCCCCGCCTGAAGCGGTTTCCACGCAGTATTCTGGCGCAAAGCCCTGCCGTGTTGCGAATCGCCCCGAGGTGCGTTTCATCCAGGGCGCAGGCCAGCCGGTCGATCGCCTCGAACCGGTCCCGGCCCCGCGCGATGATCTTCGCCGCGAGCGAATCGTAGTACCTCGGGATTTCGCACCCCGCGTACAGGTGGGTATCCACCCGGATGCCCGGTCCTCCCGGCAGGTGTAACTGGTCTACCCGGCCTGGACATGGCCGGAAATTGTGTTCCGGGTCTTCCGCGAAAATCCGCGCCTGGATCGCCGATCCTTCCGGGGTCACCTGCGTGTACCCCAGCGGCTCACCCGCTGCCAGGCGGATCTGTTCCCGCACGAGGTCGATCCCCGTCACCTCCTCCGTGATCGTGTGCTCCACCTGGATCCGCGCGTTAAACTCGATAAAGTAAAACTGGCCCGATGGCGCGAGCAGGAATTCGGCCGTTCCCGCGCTGGTGTAGCCGATGGCCCGGGCGGCTTTCACGCCAGCCCGGAGCAGTTTCGCCCGGAGCGTGTCTCCGAGGGCAGGGCTCGGGGTTTCCTCGATCAGTTTCTGATGACGCCGTTGAATGGTGCACTCCCGTTCCCCCAGGGCGATGACCCGGCCCGTCTGGTCGCCCAGGACCTGCACCTCGACATGTCGCGCGCCGTCGATGAATTTTTCCAGGTACACGCCCGCGTTGCCGAAGGCCGCCGCCGCCTCATTCTGGGCCATGCCAACCGCGTGCTTCAGGGCGGCTTCGTTCAGGGCAAGCCGCATGCCCTTTCCCCCACCACCGAATGCCGCCTTCACCAGCACCGGGTATCCCAGTTTTTCGGCAACGGTCACCGCCTCATCCACCGACTGCACGGTCCCCTCTGACCCGGGCACCACCGGCACGCCCACCCGCGCCACAGTCGCCCGGCAGGCCGCCTTGTCCCCGCTCAGCGCCATGGCTTCCGGCGTCGGCCCGATCCATCCCAGTTTGCATTCCCGGCAGATCGTGGCAAACCGCGCGTTTTCCGACAGAAACCCGTAGCCCGGGTGAATGGCCTGCGCGTTCGCCACCTCCGCCGCCGCGATAATGCTCGGGATTTTCAGGTAACTTTCCAGGGGCTCCGGGGGCCCAATACAGATCGCCTCGTCCGCGAGATGGGCGTGCAGCGCGTCCCGGTCCGCCGTTGAGTACACCGCCACCGTGGTGATGCCCATCTGGCGGCACGCCCGGATGATCCGTACCGCGATCTCTCCCCGGTTGGCGATCAGGATCCGCCGGAACATGGCCTCTCCCCTCACGCCAATGGCCGCACGGCGAACAGCGGCTGACCGTATTCCACCGGCTCCCCGTTACGTACCAGCACCTGTTCCACGATTGCCGGCACCTTGGCCGTCACCTCGTTCATGATCTTCATCGCTTCCACGATGCACACCACCTGGCCCGCGTCCACCGTGTCGCCCGGTTGCACGAACGGGGGTTCCCCCGGACCCGGCGCGTCGTAGAACGTGCCCACCATGGGCGAATCGATCGTGATGAGCCCCTCTTCCAGCCGGGGGCTTTCATCGCCGGCTTTTCCCTTCGCGCCCATGCCAGGCGCGTCACCCATTCCCATACCCGCTCCCGGAACGGTTGCCGGTACCACGGGCACCACCGCTCCCCCGGCGATGATCTCCGTCGTGGTTTTTTTCGCCAGCCGGATCCGCCTGCCGCCTTCTTCAATCTCTATCTCGCTCAGGCCGGTCGACTCGAACAGCCGAATTAGTTCCTGTAATTCCGATAAATCCATGAGATAGGCTCCCGTGCCGTACGGCTGGATTATAACCGATTCCCGGTATAGCCGCCCCGCTTCTATTCCTGCCCGAGCATCTTCGTCCTTAATTCTACAATTTATAGGCTCGACTAACCCCTGTCATTCCGACAGACCTTGTCATTTCGACTGATCTTGTCATTTCGAGCGAAGCGAGAAATCTTTCCCTCCCGTCGAGGCGGAACGAAAGATTTCTCCTCACTTCGTTCGTCGAAATGACAACTTTTTTCCGGAGTGGCGTGACAGACAGCAGATTCTCCTCACCGCGTTCGTCGCAATGACAGCATGTTTTAAGTCCATCCTTGTTTCCCCGCCCGAGCCCTCACCTTAACCCAGACCTTAACCCTGTCATCTCGAGTACCCCTGTCATTTCCTCTCCTCATGTCATTTCGAGCGAAGCGAGAAATCTTCCCCTTTTCTCTCTTCCTCCCCCTTCCCCCCCATAACGCGTGGGATCCGGGATAGGGTAACGGAAGACATTACTCCTCCTGAACCTTCCCCCCCATAACGCGCGGGATCCGGCGCGCGCGGTCCATGCCGGCCCCCTTCACGTATGCTCTCAGCACCATGCCCCTGTTCCCGCACGTAATGCCCCTGCTCTCGTGAGCCGAGGGGGTGCCCACGGCAATCCTGGCGCGCCTGCCCAGGGCGGTCCCCGGGTCCAGGCCTGCCGGCGGCCCCGTGGATCGGGGCCCATCCCCCCAAAGGGGAGAGAACTTGACTTGTCACGTTATATCTGCTACCATAGCCGTAAGACGCCATGTGGAGTCCGGGCGCGTGCTCCCTGGACGGCGGAACGCGTGGACAAAAGTAGCCAGCCGTCCAGGGAGGAGGTAACATGTTCCCTTCTATCGCGCGTCGTATCCCGTTCATGGTCCCCGGCCTGGTGATGGTCTGCCTGGCGCTGCTGCCGGGACTGGCCCACGCCCAGATTGCCATCGCCACCCTGGACGATCTGAACAAGATTGGCCGGGATCCCGCATATCCCCTGGATGATTCCTACGTCCTCACCGCCGATATCGACGCATCGGCCACCCAGGGTTGGAACGGCGGCGCGGGCTTCGAGCCCATCGGCGCCGAGAGTACCCCCTTCACGGGCACCTTTGACGGCCAGGGCCATGTCATCCAGAACCTCTACATCAACCGGCCCACCATGGACTACGTGGGGCTGTTCGGGTACACAGACAGCCTAGCGGAAATCCGGAATCTCGGCATGAAGGACTGCTCGGTAACAGGAAATCGCATAGTCGCGATCATGATTGGACTTAATAACGGCTCGATCACATCCTGTCACGCGCGAGGAACAGTGACTGCCAATTCCGTTAGTTACGTCTGTGCGGGTGTTTTAGTGGGAGAGAACGCTGGCACGCTTTCATCCTGCTACGCTACGGGTACCGTGACGGTTACCGCGGGGTTCGTGTGCGGCGGTGGCCTCGTGGGAATGACCAGGTCTGGTTCTACCATCACCACCTGTTTCGCTTCGGTCGCCATCTCGGCCGCCCCGGCAAGCAGTTACAGTCCTGTCTATGTCGGGGGCCTCGTGGGATCCAACAGCGGTTCCATTGCTTCCTGCTACACCACGGGGACGACATATTCCAGTTCCTATTACGCGGGTGGCCTCGTGGGAGATAACGCTGGCACGCTTTCCTACTCCTACGCCACGGGATCGGTGACGGGAAATACAACCGGCGGCCTGGTGGGCATCAACAGGGGAGGGGCCACCATCCAATTCTGCTATTGGGATACGCAGACAACAGGGGAATCCTCTGGCGTGGGGTATGGCACGGCTGGCGGCACGGGCCTGGCCACCGCCCAGATGAAACAGCAGGCCAGTTTCATGGGGTGGGACTTCACCTCGGTATGGACCATCCAGGAAGACCAGACCTATCCCTATTTCCTCTGGCAGGCGACCCTGGGCCATGTGCCCGTGCCCACTATCCCTGCTGGCACAACGGAAGAGGACGCCCGGAACACCCTGGAATCCGCGGGATTCGTTCCGGTCACCATCCTCCAGGCGAGCGATACCATTCCGGCGGGACAGGTCATGCGCGTGCTGCCCGCCGACGGCACGGTAACCGCCCCGGGGGAAGTCGTGACCCTTATTGTTTCCAGTGGAGCGATTCCCATTGCAACCCTGGACGACCTCAACAAGATCGGCCGGGATCCCGCGTATCCGCTTGATGGTATTTATGTCCTCACCGACGACATCGACGCGTCGGCCACCCAGGGTTGGAACGGCGGCGCGGGCTTCGAGCCCATCGGGGCATACGCTACCCCCTTCA
>Ga0208695_1000061_pt1 | contig 146144 bp, 142 predicted proteins | sample AD_UKC111_MetaG_FD_184449 | JGI IMG/M metagenome (GOLD analysis project Ga0208695, IMG submission 184449) | Active sludge microbial communities of municipal wastewater-treating anaerobic digesters from Hong Kong - AD_UKC111_MetaG (SPAdes)... | ecosystem: Engineered > Bioreactor > Anaerobic >...
CCACCGCTCTCGGTGCTGCCTACGCTGCTGGTTTGGCTGTGGGCTTCTGGGAGAAGGTTGACGACTTGCGCGTCAACTGGGGTAAGGACAAGGAATGGGAACCCAAGATGGATCCCGAGACACGCGCCAAACTCTACAAGGGTTGGAAGAAGGCCGTGACCCGCACCTTCGATTGGGTGGAAGCCTAGTCTTCAGATTTTTAGGTTAGAATACAGGGGCGGCGCGGTTTACACGCCGCCCCTGTCTCTTTTATGGAGGAAAAATGAGCAAACAAAGACCGCAGCATAAAAAATCCAGCCAATCCGGAAAACCGTCCTCGGCCGCCAATACCCCGAAAACTCAAAGTAATAAAGAGCAAACAAATCCTGCCGAGATGAATACACTTCTCAGAAGTCTCAGAGAGCCATGGATCCAAAAGCGCAGCGCGATGATCGCGATTGCCGTTGTCAGCGTGGCGCTGATGGTTCTGGTGGCCTGGAACATCATCAAAGGCAGCGGAGACTGGGGACAGGGCCTCCTGTGGGGGTTCGTCTTCGGCGCCAGCGTGTGGTTGGTTTATTACGGTATGAATTGGTTTCATTCCCTGTTCAAAAGTAAAAATAAGTAATCATCGTAAAAACACGCTTGTTGTTCCGTTATGATGTGATGTAAACACAGAGGAAGAGGCAAATCATGGTAAATATTCTGCTGGTCTCCCACAGCCATCAACTCGCGCAGGGTGTTGCCGAGCTTGTGCGCCAGATGGCTCCCTCAGATACTGTCAAAATTGCTGTTGCCGCTGGCATCGGTGAAGGCAATCAGGAGTTGGGCACCAACGCCGCTGAAATAATGGAAAAATTAATAGAACTGCAGTCTCCGGACGGAATTCTGGTGCTGATGGACCTGGGCAGCGCGGTGCTGAGCACCGATATGGCCCTGGAAATGTTGGAAGACGACCAGAAAGCCAATATCCGCATGTGCCCCGCGCCCTTTGTGGAAGGCGCGATTGCTGCCGGCGTGCAGGCCAATATGGGCGCTGACCTGGACGCCGTCTACCGCGAAGCCATGTCCGCTTTGCTTGCCAAGCAGGAACAGATTGCCCCTGGCAGCGCCACTCCCGCCGAGCCGGCACAGCCCGCCCCCAGCCCCGAAGCGGCAGACCAGAGCGAGTTCACCGTTGTGGTTAGCAACGCCTCGGGCCTGCACGCCCGGCCGGCCGCGGTCTTCGCGAAGACCATCAGCAGCTACGACGCGAAAGTGAACGTGACCAATCTGAGCGAGAATAAAGGCCCCCTGCTCATCAACGGCCTGATTGCCGTGATGCTGCTGGCCGCCAAAAAAGGCGATACGCTGCGCATTCAGGCGGAAGGCAGGCAAAAGACTGAGGTACTGGCAGCCCTGGCCGAGCTGTTCAGGAACAATTTCGGCGAGTGATATTCTGGCATAGTAATTGCACGACCTCCGTTAAGCAATCCATCCGGAGGTCGTTTTTTATGATGGCGAACGGGAAGAAAAAAACCGCCCTTACCCTGCTGATAATCTTTTTGCTGGCCGACGCGCTTCTCATCGCGCTCATCATTCAACGCTACACGGCCAAAGCATCCGCGCTGGCCGAACCTGAAGTCGTGCCGGCACTTAAACCCGTTCAGGCGGAACCCGACCAGCCAAAATTCCTCACCGGCGCTCACATGACCTTTTTACCCATCGCGTTCAGTGGCAGCGAGGGGCATGTGGAAATCCTGAACAATTCCTCCCTGTTCATTGAGGACGGCAAACAAAAAACTTTGCACATCACCGGTGAAATTGCCAACTTTACCTCGGGCACGATTTCTCATGTCAGCATTAACGCGGTTCTGTATCCGTCCAACGGCACCAACGCGGTTGCGACCATCCACGGCTCCCCGCTGATGCCAGCCATCGCACCCGGGCAAAAAGCCTGCTTTCACCTTTATTTACAGTCTCCAGCCAGGTACGAACGTTATGTATTGAGCATCCCTGGGTTTCAGTCCGGCGGAGAGGCAGCGCCAGCGCTGGACCTGGCGAATATTTCCGCGGGCTTTGATAAGTCCAGCCGCGCTTATGTGCTGAGCGGGCAGGCACTTGCCGGGGACGAAACATCGCTGGCGAACCTGAGAATCGTCGCGACGCTCTACGATGCCGAAGGGAAAGTGGTTGGCTGCGAGCAAAGCAGCGCTGTTTTTGACAGCGCGAATCCGGCCGAACCCGGTGTTTTCCGCATAAGCTTCGCCAGCCGGGCTGCCCGCAGCGCCCGGGAGTATAAGCTGGATGTAAGTATCAAATAGGCTGAAGGCTCGCGCCATTCCGGCGCGCAGCGCAGTTTTTTCATCAGGCAACTCAGCCTTGTCGGTCGCAAGCGCGCAGGTCAGCCCTCCTTACACAGGCGGGTAATTTTCCTCTCCAATCACTGATGTTCATTTCAGGCGGCGTTCAGGGCGGATTTTCCTCCCACAACCGCGTAAAGACCTTTTTCTCCATTTTGTCTTGACAAGATGTCCGTCCGGGAATATAGTTCAGCCTGTTTAACTATTAAGCGAGGTTAATTGTGTCTGATGCCCTTTTCCCTTTGATGTACGCGTACGCGGAAAGAGCGATGAAACTTTCTATGGCTGCCATCCGGCAGTTCAGCCGACAGAACGAGCTTTCGCCGGCGCAAATCAACGCGCTTTTCTACCTGCTGGATTCCCCGCACGCGTCGATTAACGGTTTTGCCTGCCATTTTGGCTTCAGCAAAGCTGCCGCCTCCCAGGCGGTAGACCGCCTGGTGGAACGCGGGCTGGTAAGCCGGGAAACCAATCCCGCCGACCGGCGCGTCAAGCAGCTCTGTCTCACCGCGCTGGGTAAAGAAAAAGTCGCCCAGGCCAGCCAGGCCAGGCGGGCCTGGTTGAACGACCTGATTGCGAGCTTTTCGCCGGAACAAAAGGCCGCCTTGCAGCCCGCTTTTCAAATCTTGCTTGAAGGAATGAACACTGTTTTTTCAGGATTCAATTTTTCGTAATACTTCTACCTGGATACATTTATGAAGCGACTCTTACCTTACATTAAACCTTACTGGCCTCTCATTCTGCTGGCTTTGGGCCTTTTGTATGTGATGGCCAGCACCGACCTTGCCCTGCCGGATTACCTTTCCCAAATCATCAATATCGGCATTCAGCAAAATGGCGTCGACACGCCTGTTCCCGAGGTTATTCGCGCCTCTTCTTTGGAAAATATGGCCCTATTTCAATCTGAACAGGATAAAGCGGTCATAGCAGACGCGTATCATCCGGTCGAGCCTGGCAGCGCCGAATATGCTTCCCTGTCCGAACGCTTCCCCGCGCTTGGACAGGAGCCAGTCTACGCCCTGAAACCGCTGGACGCGAGCGCCGCAGCCGCCCTTGAGCAGGCCATGACCAAACCCCTGGTTATCCTGTACGGCTTTCAAATGATGGAGCAAAACCCGCAGCAGGCGGCCGCTCTGCTCAGCCCGGAGCTGGCCGAAAGGCTGAAATCCCTGCCGCAGGGCGCCAACCTGCTCACGCTGCTGACACAGCTGCCAGAAGCGCAGGCAGCCGAAATGAAAAACGCCATCACGCGCCATCTGAGCACTCTGGAGGGAACCATTTTGCGCCAGATGGCGGTGCGGGCGGTCGGCAATGAATATTCAGCGCTTGGATTCAACCTGCAAAAGAATCAGACCAGTTACATTCTGCGCATTGGCGCGCGCATGGTCTTGATGGCGCTGCTTGCGGTCGCGACTTCAATCATGGTCAGCTACCTTGCCTCGCGCACTTCCGCCGGCGTGGCGCGCGATATCCGCGCGGCTGTGTTCGAAAAAGTGGCCGGGTTCTCCAGCGCCGAGTTCAACAATTTTTCTACCAACACGCTGATTACCCGCACGACCAACGACGTCGGCCAGGTTCAGCAGGTCATCTTCATGGTCATACGCATGGCGTTCACCGCCCCGATGATTGGCATCGGCGGGGTCATTCGCGCGATTGATAAGAGCCCGAATATGTGGTGGCTGATTGCCCTGGCTGTTGCCATTCTGGTGATGTTCATTATGCTGGCATTCGCGCTGGCGCTGCCAAAATTCAAAATCATGCAAAACCTGGTGGACCGCATGAATCTCGTCATCCGTGAAAATCTTTCCGGCTTGATGGTGGTGCGCGCCTTCAACAAACAGGATTTTGAGGAACAGCGTTTTGATAAGGCCAACCGCGAAGTCACCGGCACGCTGCGCTTCATTGGTCGGGTAATGACCACCATGTTCCCGATTATCAACCTGATTATGACTGGCTTAAGCGTGGCCATCATTTGGGTTGGCGCGCGCGAAGTCGCGCAGTCCACGCTGCAGGTTGGCAACCTGATTGCTTTCATGCAGTATTCCGCCCAGATTATGTTTTCATTCATGAACCTCTCTATGCTGTTCATCTTCATCCCGCGCGCGGCAATTTCCGGAGACCGCATCGCTGATGTGCTCGAGACTCCCATTCTGATTCGCGACCCCCAAGAGCCGCAGCAGCTTCCAAAGCCGGTGCAGGGAAAGGTGGAATTTATCGACGTTGACTTCCGTTATCCAGACGCGGAAGTGGACGTGTTGCACGACATCAGCTTTACAGCGCTTCCCGGTCAGGTCACCGCGCTGATTGGCTCTACCGGCAGCGGCAAATCCACCGTCGTCAACCTGATTCCGCGCTTCTTCGAGGTCAGCAAAGGGAGTATCCGCATAGACGGCGTGGATATCCGCAGCCTGAAACAGCGCGACTTGCGCGCGCAAATTGGCTTTGTGCCGCAAAAGGGACTGCTTTTCAGTGGAACAATTGACAGCAACATGCGCCTTGGCGACCCCAACGCGGATGAAGCCGTCATTCGCGAGGCGATTGAAATCGCCCAGGCCGCAGATTTTGTGTATGGAAAACCCGAGCAGCTGAATGCTGAAGTTTCGCAGGGAGGGACGAATTTCTCCGGCGGCCAAAAGCAAAGGCTCTCAATCGCCCGCGCGCTGGTAAAGAAACCGCCGATTTATATCTTTGACGACAGCTTTTCCGCGCTGGACTTTAAGACGGATGCCGCTTTGCGGAAGGAACTGAAAAAGAAAGTCGGAGCGAGCACAGTCCTGATTGTGACCCAGCGCGTCGCCACTGCCAAAAATTCAGACCAAATCCTCGTTTTGGAGAACGGCAGACTGGTTGGCCAGGGCACGCATCAGGAACTGATGAAAACCTGCCAGACCTATCAGGAAATTGCCAGCTCGCAGCTCAGCCAGGAGGAATTGGCATGAACAACCAAAAGCAGCCTGAAGTCAAAAAACCAGCAGAAGTCGGCGGCGCCCAACCGCCAGTAAAACGCATCCCCTCGCCTTCCATGCAACGCGGAGGCGGACCGGCCGCCTTGATGCCCGGCGAAAAAGCCCGCAATTTCAAAGCCAGCATGAAGCAGCTGCTGGCCTATCTGGGCAAATACAAGCTTGCCATCCTGGTTGTAATGCTCATCGCCTCGGTTTCTGTGGTCTTCTCCATTTTTGGGCCCAAGATTCTCGGTCAGGCCACCACAGCGCTTTACGAAGGCGTATCGCGGATGATTGCCGGCGACCCGCGCGGAATTGATTTCGCGGAAATCAGCCGCTTCCTGCTGCGGGTTCTCGCGCTCTACCTCGGGTCAGCTCTCCTGGATGTCATCCAGGGTTTCATGATGACCTCCATTTCCGCTGATATTACCTACCGCTTCCGCAAGGAAATCGCGGAGAAGATTAACCGCCTGCCCTTAAGCTTCTTTGACCACATCACCCACGGCGAAGTGCTCTCGCGCATCACCAACGATGTGGATACCATCAGCCAGACCCTTAACCAGAGCCTTTCACAGATGATTACCTCACTGGTGAGCGTCATCGGCATTCTGATTATGATGTTCACCATCAATGTGCAGATGACCCTTATCGCGCTGACCATCGTGCCGCTTTCGCTTTTGATTATCCGCTATGTGGTCAAACACTCACAGCGGTATTTCCGCAAGCAGCAGGAATACCTCGGCCATGTCAACGGACACATTGAGGAAGTTTACAGCGGTCACATTGTCATCAAAGCCTTTAATGGCGAAGCAGAGAGCATTGCCAAGATGAAAGCGCTGAACGAAACGCTGTACGACAGCGCCTGGAAATCCCAACTGCACTCGGCGTTCATCATGCCAACGATGCGCTTCATTGGCAACCTGGGCTACGTGGCAGTTGCAATTTTGGGCGGTTATCTGGTCATCCGTAAAGAATTGAGCATTGGCAACATCCAGGCTTTCATCCAATACATGCGCAGCTTCCAACAGCCGCTGATGAACATCGCGAACATCTCGAACATCCTTCAGCAAACCGCCGCGGCAGCAGAACGTGTGTTTGAGTTTCTCAACGAACCCGAAGAAAGCCCCGATCCCGCCGAACCGCTGGTTCCTGGCGAGATTAAAGGCGCGGTGGAGTTTCGCAATGTGCGCTTTGGATACGATCCCGACAGAATCATTATCAAGGATTTCTCGGTCAAGGTTGAACCAGGCCAGCAAATCGCGATTGTCGGCCCTACCGGCGCGGGCAAGACCACCCTGGTGAAACTGCTGATGCGCTTCTATGAACTCAACAGCGGTCAGATACTCATCGACGGTGTGGATATCACCCGCTTCAGGCGGGCGGACCTGCGTAACATTTTTGGCATGGTGCTGCAGGATACCTGGCTCTACAACGGCACAATTCGCGAGAATATCCGTTACGGCAGCCAGAACGCCAGCGATGAAGATGTGGTGCGGGCGGCCGATACGGCGTACGCGGACCACTTTATCCGCACGCTCCCCGGCGGGTATAACATGCTTCTGAATGAAGACGCGACCAATATCTCCGCCGGCCAGAAACAGCTGCTCACAATTGCACGGGCAGTGCTTTCCGACCCCGCCATACTCATCCTGGATGAGGCGACCAGTTCGGTGGACACGCGCACGGAAGTTTTGATTCAAAAAGCCATGAATAAACTGATGCAGGGGCGCACCAGCTTTATCATCGCCCACCGGCTTTCCACCATCCGCAACGCGGACCGCATTCTGGTGCTGCGCGACGGAGATATCGTTGAACAGGGCAAACACGAAGAATTGCTGGCGCAAAACGGCTTTTACGCTGAGCTTTACAACAGCCAGTTTGTGCTGCAGACGAATTATTAATCTGAGAGACCGTTCGCAAATCAGGCGGGGGTTTGCCAATTCAGGGCAGACCCCCGCGTTTTTCAAGTAAAATATTGGCATGATCATCACGCTCACCCCAAACCCAAGTGTTGATCGAACCCTGAAAATCGCCCGGCTTCGTTTTAATGAGAACCTGCGCACCCACGATATTCGTGTGGATTGGGGCGGAAAGGGTTTCAACGTCTCGCGCGCGCTGCGAATACTCAACCAGGAAACATTGGCTCTGGCCTGGGTCGGCGGCGGAACCGGCAGGATGCTGGAAGAGGGGCTGCAAAAGCTTGGTATCCGCACAGACTTTGTCTGGGTCCCGGAAGACACCCGCACCAACACCCTGGCGATGGAAGACGCCGGCGAATGGTATATCAGGCTGATTGAACCCGGCCCGCATATTCCGGAAGCCGCGATTCAGGCGCTTTTGGATAAAGCCGAAGCCTACGCGAACCCCAATGATATCTGGGTGGCTTCCGGCAGCTTACCGCAGGATGTGCCAGACGACTTTTACGCCCGCCTGATTCGCCTGCTCAAAGAGAAAGGCGTGCGTTTGTGCTTTGACACGAATGATAATCCCTTCAGAATCGGGGCTGCCGAGGCTCCTTTTTTGGTAAAACCGGACCTGGCGGAAGTCGCGAATATCACCGGCATAAACGTCGCCAATTACGAGGATGCCAAGCGGGCCGCGCTGCCCTTCCTGCGCATGGGCGTACAGCACGTGGCTATTTCCATTGGCAGCCTGGGCGTACTGTTGGCATCTCAAAACAAAATTGTCCTGGCAATGCCCCCAAAAATGGCCCCGCGCAATGTGACCGGCGCGGGAGACACGATTATGGCAGGCCTGGCTTACGGGTTTTCACAAAACATGCCGCTGAACGAAATCGCCCTGTGGGCTGCCGCTTTTGGAGCGGTGGTCATTTCCACCGAGTGGCTGGCTTCTGTTTCCCCTACGGACTTGCAGGAAATGCTTCCCCGCGTGGAAGTGCGCACAGTCAATGTGATGTAAGCCCTTTCCTTTCTCAGATTTACAGCGATTCATAAAACCTGGGGCTTCTTTTATTCCCGCCGCCAGCGCCCTTGCAAGAGATGCGTAAATCAATCGCCGCCCCGCGCGTCTGACTGTTTCGGCCAGGCCAGCGCCAGCTGCCTGTCGCGTTGCTTGCTTCGGCGCGTTTTCCCAATTGACTTTTCATCCCACGTAATTTTTATGAATCGGAAGATTTCCAGAGGCTTTCATTTTGTTTAAAATCTATTTATTTCAGTGATTGACAAAAATTAGATTCTGATATATACTTTTATTATTGAAACGCTATTTCACTGTGTGAAACTACGCTAGTCCATCATGCCGTTCTTGAAGAAATTTAACATGCCAGACGCCAAATTGCCGGACCGCAAGACTTCCGCTCTCATCCACCTCCAGGCCTCTTAAGCTTAGGAGACCAAGACCAAAGGAAAGCAGGTGACGATTATTGAAGGTACCGAACCCTACGCATCCCAACAACTCATTTTAAATTCAAAAAAGGAGATTTCGAAAATGAAGCACAAGTTCATCATTACCTTTAGTTTGCTGCTCATTGCAGCCCTTCTAATCTCTGGCTGCGCAGCCAAAGCGACGGAAGCCCCCGCCGCCGCTACAGAGGAACCCGCGGAAGACACGGAAGTCACCATGATTCCAGCCAAACCAGGCGCCCCCTTCGACATCAAAGGCAAGAAAGTCTGCTACATCATTCCGTCTCTTGCCAATCCATTTCTGAACGGCGTCGCCACCTCTGTGACCGAACAATTTAAGGCCGACGGCGTGGAAGTTCTGGTTTACGGCGCCGACGAAGGCGGCTTGAATCAGCAGTTTGACCAGATTGAGAACTGCATTTCTATGAAAGTGGACTTCATGTATGTCATGGCCGCCGGAGAAATTGACCAACTGCTGCCCGCGGTTGAGCAGGTGAAGGCTGCCGGCATCCCTGTGATGGGCGTTCCGCCTCAAAAACTGGCTCCGTTCGATGCCATCATGCACACCAGCCAGTATGAAGACGGTCAAAAGGTCGCCAAAATGGCCTGTGATTTCATCGAAGCCGTCTATCCTGAAGCCGCCAATGGCACCGTCGAAACCGCCATTATTGGCGCTCCCAGCTCCAACGTCGGCATGAAACTGCGCGACCAGGGCTATTCCACTATCACCGACATTTGCCCGAAAGTGAAGCTGGTGGCGCATCTGGATATCACCGGCGACAGCATCCCTGTCGGGCAGGCCGCGGCCGAGAACGTCCTGACGGCCAATCCCAATGTCAAAGTTTTCATCGCCCAATCTACCGCCCATGCCCAAGGTATTGCCAATGCCATTAAGGCGCTGCCAAACGTCGACCTGGCGAAGTACGGTGTGTTTGCCGGCGACATGGACCCCTCCATGATTCCAACCGTCACCAGCTGCCAGGACCCATATAAGGGCTTTGTGGCCATTGGTGGAACAGCGCTTGACGTAGCCACTTATGAGCAAATCAAGAAGATGCTGCAGGGCGTGGAATACCCCAACATCATTAATGATGCCCTGGAGCCCATCCACTGCGACTTTTCAACCCTGAAATAGTACCAATCTGTATTGATAATTACCCTGACTGAAGGGGAGAGATGGAAACACTCCACGCCCTCCCCTTCAGTGGAAATTGAGGGAAATTGGAATGGACGGCAAGGTCGTTTTATCCCTGCAGAATATCACCAAGAGGTATCCTGGCGTTCTGGCGCTAAATAATGTCTCTGTAGACTTCCTGGAAGGAGAAGTTCACGCCCTGTTGGGTGAAAATGGCGCTGGTAAATCAACGCTTATCAAGGCGGTGGCCGGCGCGATTGAGATTGATTCAGGTACCATCACCATTAACGGTCACATTTTCCAAAAGGTGACGCCGCACGTCTCCCGCAGCCTGGGGGTCGAGGTCATCTATCAGGAATTCAACCTGGTGCCCACCCTCTCCGTAGCCGAAAATATCTATCTGTGTGAAAAAAGCCCGAACTCAGCGCTTTATAACGCTGATGAGTTTGTGAAGAAAGCCTCCGCGGTCCTGGCGCAATTTGGAGTGCATATTGACCCGCGCGCGATGGTCCAGGACCTTTCCATTGCAGACCAACAAATCGTCGAGATTGCCAAAGCCGTCTCGAAGAATGTGAAAATTCTGATTATGGACGAACCCTCCGCGCCGTTGAGCGTGTCTGAGGTCGAAATGATGTTTAACATCATCAGACAGCTGAAGGCGCGCGGCGTCACGGTCATCTACATTTCTCACCGGTTGGAAGAAGTTTTCCGCATTTCTGACCGTGTGACCGTGCTGCGCGACGGCTGTTACATTACCACCCTCAACACAGCCGAAACCAGCCGGCAGGAATTAATCAAACTGATGGTTGGGCGGGAATTAAAAGAAAGCTACCCTGCCCGCAAAAACCCGCCCGGCGAAATCGCCCTGGAGGTAAAGCACCTGACCGGAAATGGAAACCGGGACATTTCTTTCACAGCCCGGGCTGGGGAAATTTTGGGCATTGCAGGATTGGTCGGGGCCGGGCGGACGGAACTGGCACAGCTGATATTTGGAGCCGTGCCCGCCGAAAAAGGTGAAATTCTCATCAGCGGGAATACCGCCCAAATCCATTCCCCCCTGGATGCCATCAGACACAAAATTGGCTTCCTGACAGAAGACCGCAAGGGTCAGGGGCTGTTCCTTGAGATGTCCGTGAAGTGGAATATTATTTTCCCAATTCTCAAGAATATTTCAAAATACGGCGTGGTAGATACCAAAAAAGAAGACCAGATTGCCGGGCATTATAAGGACAGAATCAACATCAAAACCCCCAGCCTGACGCAAAAGGTGATAAACCTGAGCGGCGGGAATCAACAAAAAGTCGTCCTGGCAAAAGCGCTGGCCGCGGAATCAGACATCCTGATATTTGACGAACCCACCCGCGGCATAGACGTCGGCGCGAAGCAGGAAATCTACCATCTTATGACCGAACTGGCAGACCTCGGCAAGACAATTCTGATGATTTCTTCGGACATGGAGGAATTATTGGGGATGTCGGACCGGATTATCGTCATGTGCGAAGGAAGATTAGCCGGGGAAGTTCAAAAAGAAAATTTTGACCAACATTACATTCTCGACCTTGCATCGGGGACCAATTAAACACCGGAGGAATTCTCAATGACCGAACGCTCAGTTGCAATCAATTCTTTTGGCAGCAAAATAGGCTCCTTGATGAAAAAGAATGTGCCTTTCGTCATTCTGATTTTCTTATTAATCCTGTTCTCATTTATCGCGCCCAATTTCATGACATTCGGTAACATTCGCACCCTGGTTCGCCAGATTTCCTTTGCCGGCATCAGCGCGGTAGGGCTGATGTTTGTGATGATTAGCGGGGGCATTGACCTCTCCATCGGGTCACAGATTGTCTTCAGCAACGTCCTCCTGGCCATTATGCTGGCTGATTGGAAATTTCCCGTCGGGCTTGCCATTCCCCTCATCATGCTTGTCGGGACGGGCCTCGGCCTGATTAACGGCCTGCTTTACATCAAACTGAAAATCGCTCCTCTGATTATCACGCTTGGGACCTCAGCAATATTTAAAGGCTTTGGGTACATCATCAATCACTCCCGCAACATTATGGGCTTTCCGGATTCATTCCGCTGGTTCGGGCAGGGATACATCGGGGGGATACCTGTTCCGGTCATCGTCATGGTAATTGTCGCGCTCATTGGCTCATTCATCCTGACGAAGACCTATTTTGGCCGGAAGGTTTTCGCCCTGGGCGGAAATGAAGAAGCCGCCCGCCTGGCGGGGGTCAACGTCGACAGGATGAAAGTAATCCTGTTCATGATTTGTGGTTTTGTCTCCTCCATTACCACTGTGCTGCTGCTCTCGCGGGTCTTCGCGGGTCAGACCATCACCGGGCAGGGCCTGGAATTCGACTGCCTCACAGCGGCGCTGTTGGGCGGTGTCAGTTTTAAAGGCGGTGAAGGGACCATCTTCGGGCTGATGGTTGGCATCCTGATTATTGGCGTGCTGAACAACGCCATGCAGCTGGCGAGTTTCCCGGACTTTTCTCAGACGGTGGTCAAGGGTACCGTCCTGCTCATCGCGGTCGCCTTTGACGTCTATCAGAAAAAACGCAAAGCCAAAGTTATCGTGGCGAACACAGCCTCGTAACCTGCTCACGTACCAAATCGGACAGCATCCTGAAAGAACCTCACACTCGTGAGGTTCTTTCGCTGCCCACAGGGGGAATTACCGCTGGTGACAAGACAGCCTGCCAGATAGAAGATGAATCGCATCTAACCCTTGTCAAATCTATCAAATGGACTAAAATAGTATTCAATAATATGAATACGATAGAAAAACAAGAAACGATGACCCGGGATTATGCTGCGCAGGCGGCTCTGCTGAAAGCGCTCGCCCATCCAACCCGCCTGGCCATCCTGTACATACTGCGGAATGGCTCGCACTGCGTGTGTCACATTGAATCCTGTCTGGGTCACAGGCAGGCCTACGTCTCGCAGCAGCTTTCGGTCCTGCGGGAAGCCGGGCTCGTGCAAATCACCCGCACAGGTTGGAATATTTACTACGCTGTCAGCAACCCCGCGATATTTTCAGTTCTCGAGCAAATACAGGCAATAACCGGGTCTGAGGTCGTCCCGACATTCACACCCCCCCGCCACTGTTCCTGCCCGGAGTGTCAAACCACCAGCAAAAAATGCTGATTATCAACCATCTTAAGGAGAAACCAATGTTAAACATCAAAATTCTTGGACCCGGCTGCCGCAACTGCCAAAATCTGGAAGCCATCGCCCGCCGCGTTGCGGAAGCCAATGGAATTGAAGCCGAATTTGAGCATGTCACCAGCCGCGAGGACATTATGTCCTATCATATTCTGGCGACGCCCGGCCTGGTGGTCAACGGCAAAGTTGTTTCTGCCGGCCGCATCCCCACCGACGAGGAAGTAGCCGGTTGGCTGAAAGCAGCACTATAATAGCCGCGCGGCTGCTGCAGCCTGGCAAGCCTTGTTAGCACTCCCCACACATATTATCCACGGAGATATTGGAAAACCGAGACATCTATGTTTGACACCTTAGAGTTCACTATCGACAAATTCACATTCCGGGTTCGCACAGACCGCCTTTACACAGACGAAGGGCTGTGGGTTTTGGAACAAGACGGCACATTACGAATCGGCTTATCGGATTATTTGCAGCAGCACAGCGGAGACGTCGCTTTTGTAGACGCGCGCCCTGTTGGCACGCGTCTGGCGGCAGGAGACACATTGTTCACCATTGAGACAATTAAAGTGACCTCCGACCTTCACAGTCCGGCTGCCGGTGTTATCAGCGCAGTCAACCCGGATATGGTAACGGCTCCGGAAAAGGTAAACAGCCAACCGTACGAAGAAGGCTGGGTTTGCGAACTCAGTCCCGAAAGCTGGGAATCCGCCCGCACGCAGCTGCTGCGCCCTGAAACCTATTTTGAGAAAATTCAGCAGGACGCCGCGAAAGAACTGGAAAAAGATGGCGACTAAGAAGGTTGTTATCATCCCTTGCAGCGGCGTCGGAAAGCCTTTTGGTACGATAACACGCGAAGCCGCCTACCAGGTTACGGAAGACGACCGCCCGGAAGATACGCGTCTCGTCCCGCTCTCTCTGCTGGTTCTGGGTGATGAAGATGCCCAGGCCGCCCTGACAGAGGCGGAGGTCATCAGCATTGACGGCTGCGCGCTGATTTGCGCTACAAAAATGGCGCGGGAATCAGGCGGGCAGGTCAGCCGCGCCTTTAACTCCATGGATATTTACCGCGCCAATCGCGACCTGAAACCTAAAGGCATCGCCGAGCTGAACGACGCCGGCTTGGAACTGGCGCGCAAACTGGCCGCGCAAATTGACCAGGCGGTTGATGAATTAACCGGAAAGGCGGATGGAAATGCCTGAGTTAAAACAAAAGAAAGTTGGCATCGTCTCCTGTTCCGGTGAAGAGCTGCCCGAAGGCACAGTATCGCGCCTGGCCGCCCTGAAAGTGCTGGAGGAACTGCGGCCGGGGGAAACCGTCACCATCTGCCTTCCGCTCTTCCTGGCAGGAGGCGAAGGTGACCGCGCCTTCGCGAAATTCTATCCCACCATCGCTATAGACGGCTGCGATAAACGCTGCGCTTACCGCGCGACGGAGAAATATTCCAATACCCCCGCGGCTGGTATCGTCATTACAGACCTGATTAAAGAGCATGGGCTGCCAGTCCCAACAGGCTGCCGCCGTCTGGACCAGAACGGCCTCGCGCTGGCGGAGCTTGCCGCCGCGCTGGCTGCTGAACAGGTTGACGCGCTGCTGGGAAAGCAGTGGAGCAGCAGGCAGGGGCAGTTCCTGCAATCGGAGGACAGACCTCAGCAAAGCCAGGAACCTATCCAGGCCACCTGTTCCTGTGGTTCAGGCATCCCTGTCCAAAAATTAATGCTGGACGGTCAGGAAGTGACATTTATCGCGCTGCCGCTGATTTTTCAGCAGTTTGCCGAAAATCAAAAGGCGCCTTCGGCGCAAGTGCTTGACGAACTGATGAACACTGTGAAGCTCTACAACTCCCTTTTTCCGGAACTGGAAAAGTCCGCGCGCGCTGAGATTGCGAATGCATACCAGATATATTGGAACGCTGAACGATGTCAAAATGGCTAAGACCGCTGTTTACCACACGACGACCACCTGGAAAGGCGAACACTGGGGGCATCTTGTCTTAGGGAACGGACCGGAAATGGACTTTTCCGCCCCGCCAGAGGCAGAGGGCCACGCCGGCGTGCTCACGCCTGAGGATGCCTTTGTAGCCGCGGCCAATACCTGCGTGATGCTGATGTTCATCTGGGCTGCCGAACGATTTAAGCTTAAGTTAATCTCTTACGAGTGCCGCGTGGAAGGCACCAAGTTGATTGAGCTTGACCGCACTGAAATCTTTACCCATCTACGGTATTGGCCCAAAATAAAAGTGTCCGCTGCTGGAGAACCACGCGAGCTCGTGTTGGCGCGCACCGAACGCGCGTTGAAGGCTGCCCAGAAGTACAGTCTGGTGGCGAACTCCGTAAAATCGGAAATTATCATCGAGCCGTCCATCGAGATTGTGGATTAACCGCTGCTTGAATCGAGGAAATGATGAACCAAAATGCCGCTGACCTGTACCAGGAGCTTGAAAAAGGCTTCGAAAGACTGGGCGCTGAACTGCCCGGACCGATGTCCGGTTTTAATCGCCTGCACAACAAAGCCGTCGAAACGAAAGCGCTGGATAAGAAGACTAAGGAGCTGATGGCTCTCGCGATTGGCATTGCCGTGCACTGCGAAGGCTGCATCGCTTACCACACACATGACGCGGCGGCCGCCGGCGCGACCTGGGAAGAACTCATGGAAACCATCGGCGTCGCGGTGATGATGGGCGGGGGTCCCGCGGCGGTTTATGCGGTCAAGGCGCTGAATGCCGCGCAGGCCTTCTGCCCTGAAAACAGAAGTGAACTCCCGAAGGCAGGCTGAGCAAAAAGCGGATATTGATTTACGAACATGAGGCGCAAACGCACAACAGAGCACAGCCAAGGAAATTGAGAGTCGGAACGGATGGCGCAGCCTGACTTTGCCGATGAAACTGAAGCGCAAATGAACCAAAAAGATAAGCCTGTTTTCCCCCTCAGTGTGATTGAGTCCCAGATTGTGGAGGAATTTGAGCAATTACCCACGCTGGATGAAAAATACAGCCGCCTCTTTGAGCTTGGCAGCGCGCTGCCGCTCATGGATGAGGCTTTGAAAGTTGACGAGAACCTAGTCAGGGGATGCCAATCGACCCTTTGGTTCTACCTGGACTGCTCGGACGGACGCTGCTCGCTGCAGGCGGACAGCGATTCCATGCTTATTAAGGGCATTTCCGCCATGCTGGTGCGGCTGGTGGAAGGTCGCACAATTGAGGAAATCCGCGAAATCAATCTGGATTTTTTGGATAGAATCGGTTTGTGGAAAATGGCTTCGCGAGCCAACCCGGGCCTAAAGGCAATTGTCGCGCATCTGAGAGAATCTTCTCTTCGGGGCGCGCAAACGAGGGAATAAATGGATAAACTTAGCTACCAGCTCGTGATGATAGATGGCGTGCCGGCCGGCCTGTTAGGCCTCAGCGAACTCTTCGAGCAGCTCTACCAAGAGGGCGTTCTGCCGTACGATTCAGAGCTGGCGGGCAAATTGGTCGCGGGCGTTCGCAAGCACAACTACATTCCAAAAGCCGCCATTGAATCGTATCAGGAAGCGCTCAAACTGGAATATCTGCGCTTCTACCATCAGCGTAAAAGCGGCAAACCCCTGGCTCCGCGCGATTACGGGTTATGGGAGGGCCGTCCCCGCGAGCAAATACCCTGGTTCCCGATTGTATCGAGAGACTTGTGCAACGGCTGCGGAGCGTGCATCGAGATATGCCCTAAAGGGGTTTTTGTCAAAGAAGACTCGGGCAAAGTTTTTGTGGCGGACCCTTTTCTGTGCATCGTTGGCTGCTGCTTTTGCAAAAGTGCCTGCGAACCGAAAGCAATCCTGATGCCGAAGCAGGATATGTTGAACGCCTACCGCATCTCGAAAAAGTAAAAGGGAAACTACAGCCCGTGCCTTCAACGCTGCAGATTGACGAAGATGGAAAGCTGAATCTCCCGGAGGATTTGAAGAAACGGCTGGGGCTGGATGCGGGCGGCCTGGCGCGCCTTGAGAGTTCGCCCGACGAAGTGACTGTTTCCCGGTCAATCAACCACCTAAACAAGGTTTACATAGAACCAACCAACGCGTGCAACCTGACCTGCTCTACCTGCATGCGGAACGTCTGGGATGAACCGCTGGGCTTTCTCTCCAAAAAGACTTTTGAACGCGTCCTTGAGGGATTACGCGCCTTCAACCCTATTCCGAAAGTTTTCTTTGGGGGGTTCGGTGAGCCGCTTTTCCATCCCCGAATTCAGGAGATGGCAGCCGCGGTAAAACAGCTCGGCGCGGAAGTTGAATTGATTACCAACGGCATCCTGTTGGATGATAAAGTGTCTGATTGGATGGTCGATTTGGGCGTGAACCGTATTTGGGTATCCATTGATGGGGCATCGCCTGAAAGCTACGCAGATATCCGTCTGGGGGATGAACTGCCTCTGGTGTTGGAAAACCTTTCGCGCTTGATGAAAAAGAGAGCCGGGCGGGAGCGCGCTTTTCCACATCTGGGGATTGCCTTCGTGGCTATGAAACGGAACATCGCGGACCTCCCGAAAATTATCGCTCTGGGGAAGAAACTTGGGGCCGACAGCTTTTCCGTCAGCAATGTCCTTCCTCACACGCCGCAACTGCGGGATGAAGTGCTTTATCGCGAGTCGCTCTTCTATGCCGATACGCCTTCAAGTTCGTACAACTGCACCATTGACTTGCCCCGCATGGATATGTCTGAACGCGTCAGTTCCATCCTGAGCGAGGCGGTGAAAGCCACGGGGAAAGTCGCCATTTCCGGCAGGAACCTGACGCTTGGGGATGACACCTGCCCGTTCTCGCGGAAAGGCAGCATGTCAATTCGTTGGGACGGCGAAGTGAGCCCCTGCCTGCCTTTAATGCACACACACACCAGCTTCATTGAGGAAATTGAATGCACCACCTACGCCTGGTCTGTCGGGAATATTAACAGGATGAGCCTTTCCCAACTCTGGAACCGGGAAACTTATGTCAATTTCCGCAAGAAGTTGTTCGCTTTTGATTTCCCGCCCTGCAGCATTTGCACGACAGCCTGCCATATGCTCAAGGACAACCTCACAGACTGCTGGGACAGCCCCCACCCGGCCTGCGGCAGCTGCCTTTGGGCCAAAGGCCTGATACAGTGCCCCTGATATCGACCTCCCCTTCCCGAAATTCAGCGTAGGTCACGGCACTTAACCAATCCTCAAAAAATACAGCCGGATAAAACTGAAAAGGAGCGCCAGTCGCTCTGGCAGTCATGCTGTCAGGCAGATTGGGAGCAGGCTTATTGCTCCTGTGGCAGCGCTTTCGCCCCCAACGCCTCCGAGAACCAGATGCGGCCGCTGAGGGCTGCCATTGCCAGCAGCCGCAGTGAGGCTTCAACCGCGCTGCCCGCTTTTGCTTGCTGCCCACTCAGCTCCTCCCAATACTCCCGCGCAAGTTCAGAGCTTTCAGGACCCGCCGCCGCGATTCCATAGCACGCCAACAGACTAAACGCGCTCAGGGTTTCCGCGTCAGGCAAATCAGATTGCGTTTCTTCCGCCGTGCTCTCCCGGATTTCTGACAGAGCCTCCTGCAGAAAACCCGCTGGCAGCGCGGCCAATTCCCTGCTTTCAGCAGGCAAACCTGCGGGGCAAAGACCCTGAGCAAGCCCTAGCCCGGCAGCTTCAATCCTCAGTTGGGCGTCCATTCCGGAAAAATCAGGGTGTCGTTTCCAAAACGCGACTTCCGCCTTTTCAGCCTCCGCCGCCGCTTTTTGCCAGGCGGGGGCGCCGACGCGCGAGAATAAACGCGCGAGCCGCGCGGGAATTCGGGCGTATTCCGCGGAAGCAGAGAGCGCCTGACGCAGTTCCAGCAGGGCGTCCAGCCGCTGCGCTGCCAGTCGGGCATAATCGAACCGCGCTGAGCGCGTCCACTGAGCGGCCGCGCAGAGCAGCGCATACGCCTGCCATGCCTCGGCGCGCGGGTCGGCGTTCAGCCGGGCCCCAGGCACAACATCCGGCATCACCTGCCAGCTCATCAGGTCGGGGTGGTCAGCCGCCGGCCGGCTCAGGCAGAACGCCAGCAGCGCGTCAAAGCGGGTCTGCGCCAGAGGGTCTGCTCCAGCCATCAAAACGCACAGCAGCATACCCAGCGCCTGCGTGAAACTGCCAGCAGTCAGCTGGTAGCGCAGCCAGTGCCGCGCAACGCCGGCGCGCACAAAAGCGCGCCCCGCCTCCGCGTCTGGCAGCAAAAAAGCCTCCAGCCAATGGCTGTACGCGTCTCTCAGGGTCGCGTCCAGGGCTTCCTGCGGTGGGAAGAAGTGCCCGCCGGCTGGCGCTGGATGAGAGCTCTGGGGAAATGGGAAAGCCGGCGCGCAAGTTTGCACGCTGCCTGCCAGCGCGCGGCGTTTACGTACCTTTTCTATCAACAAAAAAACAAGCGCCGCCAGCAGGAGGAGCAATGCGGTGCCTGCGATGAGCTGCACATTCAGCAAGAGTTCCGATTTCACCCGTGCTCCTGCGTGGACGAGCCGCCACCCTGCCCGCCTTTGTTTGCGCGCGGTTTGTAATTGCGTTTGGGCTTATTGCGGCCGTCCGGCTTTCGATAGTCCGGTTTGCCGCTTTGCTGCCGGTTCTGCCGCCCCGCGCTTTCGCCCGGTTTCCAATCCTTGCGCTCGCGGTATGGGCGCTCCCCGCCTTCACGCGGCGGGCGGGCTGTGCTGGGCGCGCCTTCGCGCGGTTTCCAGTCCTTGCGCTCGCGGTATGGGCGCTCTCCGCCTTCGCGCGGCGGGCGGGCTGTGCTGGGCGCGCCTTCGCGCGGTTTCCAGTCCTTGCGCTCGCGGTACGGGCGCTCTCCGCTTTCACGCGGCGGGCGGGCTGTACTGGGCGCGCCTTCGCGCGGTTTCCAATCCTTGCGCTCGCGGTATGGGCGCTCTCCGCCTTCGCGCGACGGGCGAACTGAAGCGGCGCGGCCGGTCTTTTCCCCTCTGGCAGAAGATTCCGCCCGGCTGCGCTGGCGTTCCTCCCATCCTACGGGAGGCTGATTATGCAAAAAGCTGCCAAAGTCGTCGCGAACCACCCGCACCGCCGGCTTTTCTTCCCCGATTCCCAGCGGCTTCTCCTCACGGATAAGAGGAGCCCGCCGCGTTCCTCCGCCTGTCTCCGCCAGCCTGGGTTTCTCCGCACGCGCGGTATCCGCCGGACCAGGCCTGGCGGCCGGCTTTACCCCTTCCGGACTTCCGCTGCCGCGTTTATTATCCCAGCCCGTAATGACAGCTTTTTGGCGCATTTTACCAGTCTGGCTTTTCTCCACAAACAGCGGTTGGCCGGTGAATGGGTCTTTTTCGGTGTAGTACATCAGGCTGGCATATGTGGAGGGCGTCGGCGTAAAGATTTGCACCTGTTCCGGCAGCACGCCCAGTTTTTCACTGGCAAACTGCCGCAAGGAGAGCATGTCACCGTCGGTGCAGCCGGGATGCGCGGCAATCAAGTAGTAGGTTAGATACTGCTCTTTCCCCAGGCGCTGGTTAATCGCCTCAAATCGCTGTTTGAATGCCAGCAGGCTTTCGGTGCCCGGTTTGCGCATATGCTTTAGCACTTCGGGTTGGGAATGTTCGGGCGCAAGCTTCAGCTGTCCCGAGACGTGGTGCCCGACCAGTTCTTCCATATAGCTGCCGCCGTGTTCGTCATCCGCCATCACCAAATCGTGCCGGATGCCGGAACCGATGAAAACTTTGCGCACCCCTTCCACCTGGCGCAGCGCTTTCAGCAGTCCTGTGTGGGGGGCATGCGTGAGCCCCAGCAGCGGGCACACCTGCGGGTAGATGCAGCTTTTATCCTGACATGCCCCGCGGCGGGCTTTGAGCTGGCACTCAAATCCGTACATGTTCGCGGTCGGCCCCGAAAGGTCGTGGATGATGCCGTGAAAGCCGGGGCGGTCTTTCATTGCGCGGGCCTCCGCCAGGATGGACGCCTTGGAACGCCATGCCACCCGCCTGCCCTCATGCACCGCGATTGCGCAAAAGTTGCACTCGCCGTAACAGCCACGGTGGGTCGGGATGGAAAACTGGATTGTTTCCAGAGCCCGCACCTCGCCCTGCGCAGCGTAATAGGGATGCACAGCGTGCTCAAAAGTCAGAGCGTAAACTTCATCCATCTCGTCCGTTGTCAGTGTGGGTGCCGGCGGATTTTGAACCACATAGCGGTCCGCGTAACGCTGCGCCAACCCTTTCGCGCTTATGGGATCGTTGTTTCTGTAGAACAAATGGAACATCGCGATAAACTGGTCTTTATCCGCGCAAACCTCTTCGTACGAAGGCAGTTCCAGATAATTGGCGGGTTTTTCGGCGCTGGCATATACCAGCCCGCGCAAACCGCGCGGGTCCTCGCCTGCGCGCAGGGCATCCGCCAGCGCGAGGACGGACAAATCCGCCATCCCATAGAGGAGAAAATCGGCCTTGGCATCCAGGATAATGGACCGGCGGAGCGAATCCGACCAGAAATCGTAGTGCGCCACGCGCCGCAAAGAAGCTTCTACCCCGCCCAAAATAATGGGAGCGGTATGCTTAAAATACTGGCGGATAAGATTGGAATAAACAATGACTGCGCGGTCCGGCCGGCGGTTATTCAGCCCGCCCGGTGTGTGGTCGTCCGTGCGGCGCGGTTTGCCCAAGGCGGTGGTATTGGCCACCATAGAGTCCACGGTGCCGCCCGTGACGCCCCAAAAAAGGCGCGGTTCACCCAGACGGGTGATATCCGCGGCGCTTCTGATATCCGGCTGGGCGATAATCCCGACGCGGTATCCGCGGCGCATCAGCTGTTTTCCAATCAGCGCTGCGCCGGAAAATGGGCTGTCTATGTACGTATCTCCGCTGACCAGGATGACATCAAGCTCCGGCCAGTCTAGTGCCTTGAGTTCTTCGGGGGTAGTTGGGATGAACATGCTGTAATGATAACCGATATTCGCGCGGTGTTATGCCGGCGTACCAGCCCGCGCGCAAGCCTCCGGGGCGCCCCGCCTCCGGAGTGATGGGCACACTACATAGAGAAATGATTAAGCCAGAGCGGTTTCCTTTTCAAGGAAGAATGCGCATGGACGCAATCATCGCGTCCAGCACGTTCAGCGACGGAGTAAAGCGGTCCGGCGCTTCGGAGTTCAGTACCGCGCTGGTCTCTGCCAGATATGTGCTGAAATTATTGATGAACGCCTCATAATCAGCGGGGTCTGCAGCGTGCATCGGCAGGGCCGCGCTGTTGATGGGAAGCACCATGCTGATATAGTACGTATTGTCCGTGCTGATACCCTGGTAGGTGAAGAAAATATTATAGTTATCCACCGGGTAAACAGCCTGCGCGTACATGGAGAGGAAGCGGATGCCGGAACCCGACTTAAAGTCAACGAATTTTGCCTGCGCGTTGAATACCTGGCCGGCATTCCAGAAGGGAATGAACGGCAGGACGGTATTATAGGAAATATTGACCGGGCGCGTCTGCAGCAGCGTGTTGAGATGTTCAAACTTATCAGTGGCCGCCTGACTAATTTCCATAAAATCCGCTACGGGATAGACGCGGATTTCCGGGCTGTGAAAAGCGTCTGGAATCACATAGCCGTCAAAAGTGATGCTGAGATATTCGGGCTGGATATCCCCGGGGAAAGCGTTATCACCCTCCAGGACAGCCGGCACAATGGTGTAGTTTACGTCCTGGGCGAGATAGGCCGGCATATCAAATTGAAAGTTTCCAAAAACATACCGGACCGTCCCTGGCGCAGGGGGCTCTTCTGTCGGGCTGGCTGTCTGCGCGGGCTCTTCAGCGGTCGGCACGGCGGTATCGGTTGGAATCAGCGCAACCGCGGTTTGTGTGGCGCTTAAGGCCATTTGCGTCTGGGCAAGGTCCTGCGCGGCCGTGGCGACAGTGTCTGGCTCAGTGGTTCCGGAAAATGGCAGTTGGCAGGCTGCCGCGGCAAGCGCCATCAGCGCAAGACATGCCAGAATGCAGGCAATTTTCCAATTCTTCATCGCTCCTCCAATGTGAAAGAAAACGGGACTTTTTTATTATACAGGATTTAGGTGAAAATTAAGCGGCGCGCAGTTAAAAATCGCGCGCCGCTTTTTTCCCGACCTTATCACCCACCCTTACCGCGCTGAATCCGTAAATGCGCAAATAAACGGCTGCGCTTCAATCAGGATTCCTCTGCCTTCCGGAAAATCCTGCAGCGGATACGCTGCCAGCGCATCCGCGCGGCTTTGATAGAGCCGCCCGCCAGCGGCGCGCGACGCATGCCAGGATGCCCAGAACGGGGAATCCGGGTTGTTTTGCGCGAAACGGGCCGCTCGACAGGACAGCGCGAGCCCCAGCGCGTCTTTCAGCTCTGGAGTGAGTGCGGGGTCATCAAATGAAGCAAACAGCTCAGGCGTTGCATCCTCAGAAAGCGCGGTTCCTGCCAGATAAGCGAGGTCCAGCGTATTTCCGGCCTGGGCGTGCGCCAGGTTCTGCCGCGCGATTGTGCGGTCCACGTTGAGAAAAGCGAGTGTGAGCCCAAAAGCAAGCACCAGGATGAGCAAAACAGCCGCCAGGTATTTGTACGAGCGGGTAATCTCCAGCGCGGCCGAAATTGCCAGAATCAGGCCCAGAAAAATCATGAAAACATGCGCCGTCAGGCGCGCCTGCGTGAAGCCGTAGGCGGCTTCGTAAAGGCTGAGGCGCTGGAAGGCCGAGAGAAGCACCACGCCGGTTTGCAGAAGGAGCAATGTGGCCAGGATGGAAAACAGCAGCCTGCGTTTGCGGTCTTCCCTGCGCGTGAAGGATGCCAGACCGTAATGCACCAACAGCGTGAAAACCGCCGCCACCACCAGCTCAAAGAAACCGCGCCGGGCATACTCGGCGTAGGTAAAGCCTTCCACGTTGATATTTTGTTCCCCCGCGAAGAAATACTTCACCTGCACGAGCACGAAGACGGCAAACAGCAGGTTCAGCGCCGCCAGTATAATCGCGCTCTCGGTCATCCCAAGGAAGGGCTTTATCAGTGGCTGGTCCGGTTCGAGCGGCAGCCTTTCCTCCGTCCTGGTCAGGGCATGCCAAACCAATCCGAACAAACAGTAGCTCAGACCGAGCACGAATAAGCCGCGGAAAACAAATTCCTCCGGTCTCTCAATTTTGATCCACTCCAAAAGCGCTGAAAGCCGGCTTGAAAACACAGCGTCGGCAGACGCGAGCAGCAGACCGAGCAGCGCGACCAAAGGCAGCGCGATCAGGATTCCGCGCAGCACCGCGCCCGAACGCAGCCCGCCCCGACTGGACGGCTCCGCCCCCTGGGATTCCTTACCGCGCTGCGCCGATTGAATCAACCCGGCCGGCAGACCAACCAGCGCCGACGCGGCCAGCCGCAGCCCCTGCGTGACGTATTCCCGCAGGCGGTAGACAAAACCCTGCCCATTAAGGAAGCTGACTGCCAGAAGAACGGTTCCCAGGAGGGAAAAGAGCACCAGCGCGGCTGTGGTAAATCCCTCCGCGCGAAACATGGTAAGAACGGCCGACGCGCCTGTCAGAAGCGCGAGGAGCATGCTGGAAAGAGGCACCCGCTTATGTTCCAGCGCGGCGGAGAGAAAAAGAACTGCCAACAGCAGATTCACAGCAATCGCCCACTGGGCTCCGGGCTGGCGGTAAAAAACAATGCGGTCCACCAGCAGCGCGAGGGAGAATACCAGCAGCAGCACCCATAAAGGCTTGCGCAGCACAGCAGGCGGATTTTTCAAGCTCTCAGGTCCTCTGCCTTCCGCGCCGCTGTCTGAGTTTTGGACTGGTCCGGGCGCGATTCCGTCAGGTAATTCGTTGTCTGTTGTGAACGATGTTTGCATACAAAACTCCTTTAGAACGTGAGAATTTCCCGGAATTATATGGAGGGGCTTATCCCAATTGCCTTCAGCCGCTCTCACGTATTTTCAAGAACTCTCAAAGTCTATCAGAAAAGAAGCTGCTCTAACAACCGGGCAGGAAGTTACAGGCCTTACCGGCGTCTGGAGAGAACGGCTCTATGAAGCATAATGGGCATGCATGCGGCGCAAGAAGAGTGTGTTGCTGCCGCCCGACAATTGTGTAGAGAGCTTCCAGGCAATCTTTCCGTCGGCATGCTATACTTAGCTCAACTTCTCAAGGAATGAGGAAAATATCATGGGAAAAATCATCATCACGACAGATTCAAGCGCGTACCTGCCGCAGGAATACGCGGAACGCTACAACATTTCGGTTATTCCGCTCACCCTGAACTGGGACGGCAAAACCTATCGGGATGGCATTGACATTGGGGCTACCGAGTTTTACACACGCCTCTCTAAATCTCAGACACTCCCCACCACCAGCCAGGTGACTGTGCAGCAGTATCTGGACTTTTTCAAGCCGCTGCTTGAGGCTGGCCATCAGGTGCTCCACACCGGCATCTCCACCGGAATCTCAGCCTCGATGAACTCCGCCCTCATCGCGAAAGAGGAATTGGGCAACCCGCAAGGTCTTGAAATTGTGGATTCCAAGCTGGTTTCCACCGCGCTTTCTTTCCTGGTACTCGCGCTGGCACGGGCCTCCGAAGAAGGCGCCAGTATGAAAGACCTGCTGGAACTTGTTCCGGTGGTCTATCCAAAAATTGGGGTTTACTTCACGGTGGACACCCTGGAATACCTGCACAAAGGCGGGCGCATCAACACAGCCAAGCGCTTTTTGGGCACTGCGCTCAACATTAAACCGCTGCTCGAGATCCGCGACGGCAAAATTGAGGCAGTGGAAAGCGTCATATCCCGCAAAAAGGCTATCACCCGTATGCTTGAACTGGTCGAGAAACGCGTTGGCGACAGCACCCCCGTGCGAATCGGCCCATTCCACGCGCTGTGCGAGGAAGAATGCCTGGCATTGGAAGCGCGGGCTGTGGAAATCCTGCATCCCATTGAGGTCATCCGTTCCGAAGTCAGTCCGGTCGTCGGCGCGCATGTCGGCCCCGGAACCCTATCCCTGGCCTGGATGGCTGGTTAATACCACGTGTTCTTAATCCAAAAACAGCCGGTCTCTTAAGGCCGGCTGTTTTCTTTTAGCAAAAATCTCAGCGGGGGTCTGCCAAACGCCCCATAAAGAGAATTGTGTTGGTCTGAATGTTGCGGATGAAGAACAAGAACGGGTGGTCGAAGTCAATTACATAGCTCTCCGCCGGCATTGAAGTCTGCCCGACCACAACGGCCGTGGCGGCTGCCGCTTCGGTGCCTTCTTCGTTCACATCCACATAAGCCTTGTGCAGCAGGTCAGAAATGTACAGGCTGCGGGTGGCTTCCATCCCCGAGAAGTCCGCGCTGCCGGGCTCGAAGGCGTCCACCATCCCCAGCGCCTTCATCGCGTCGCTGAGTCCGAAGGCGCTTTCGAGTTTGAACTTCGGCATGCTCAGCGTCACCGCGGCGCCTGATAATTCGTTCAAAATCGCCTCGAACCGCTCCGCGTCCAGGGATTTTTCAAATTCCGGCAGGCTGCCCTGGGCGGGCATCAGCAGTACCATCGAATAGGTCCCGCCTTCGTAGGGCAGTTCTACGGCTTTGAGGCCTTCATCGACGTAAGCGCGCATGGTTCGTTCCGCGTGCATCATGGGAACTTCGGCGCTGCTGCCGTCGGGCAGGCTAAATGCGCCCTGTGAGGTCAGAGCGGGGTCAAATTGATTCATCCAGGCTGCTTTGAAATAGACCGCGTTGGTCAGCACCAGTCGGGTCAGCGCGTTCAAAACCCCGGCGGGAATCAAATCTTTGATTCTGTCGTTCGTTTGGGCGGCCACCCACAGATTGATTAACGCCCGGGCGTTCTCAGAATCCGCGAAATCTACCGCCTTCAGGTCGGCATTGTAGTAAGCCGACAGCGTATTCAGGAACTGCTCCGAAAGAACAAAACCTTTCTGACCCCACAGCTGATTGGCGACATTAAAAGCGAACGCAGGTTTTCCATTAAACTCACTATCCTGCCCGAGCTTCAGGTTCAAGGTGTTCAGCGCGGCGTGTATTTCGCTATCAGGGAGTTCGACTGCCAGTGCTTGTTTCATCTGCTCCGCGGTCATTCCGGCCGCGCCGGCGTAGGTCATCATCAGCGCGGTGTAAATGCTGTAAGGGGAGTAAAAAAGGTTTCCGTCAGTGTCTGCCAGGTGCTGATACAGCGCGAGCGCAAAGCGGTTATTGCTGGCCGCGGCGGCGCGCACAGCCTCCGCGCTTGCCTGCGGGTTGGTAATGTAGGCTTCTTTACCGGTAAATTGGAAATACTCAGCTTTCGGGACCTCCGGTTTTTCTGTGGGCGCAGGCGGCGTTGGCTGCGCGGGGACTTCTTGCAGCGGGGCGCATGCGCTCAGAATCAGCGCGAGCAGCAGCCCAAAACTGACCAGTTCTTGTAAATGTTTCATAGCATCCTCCGTGCTAAAGGCTGTGAATACCAGCTCTGCCCAATAGACGCGGAAAAAGCCGCGAATGTTCCTCGCGGCTTATTCTGTCTATACGCGGAGCCTGAACAGAGCGCCGTGTTTTCGCGCGTCTATCCTCAGCGCAGCAGCCCGGAAAGTGAGGGCAGCTTAATATCCAGCGAGTCCCACAGGAATTTGACCCTGTAGAAGAAAATCCCCAGATATTCGCGCATAATCAGCGTCGTCTGGCCGAAAGTGCTGCCGTCCGGCATCACATGCGTCAGGATGGTCTTCCAATCCCAACGCATCAGGTCTTCCCACGAGCGCAGGGTGACGGTATAGTCCACGGGCGCCGGGATAAGGCTGATTTCAGGCGAAGCAAACATCATCAGCGCCCTGGGCATGTGCGCGGCTGAAGTGACCAAAATCACCGTCCGGATTTCCTTTTCAGCGAAAATCGCTTTGGTAAAGAACGCATCCTCGGCGGTATTCTGAGACTGCTTTTGCAGCACCAAAGCTTCCTGCGGAATGCCAAGCCCAAGCAAGAAGGCCTGCATTTCCTCTGCGGGCGTGGTGCCGCGCGCCTGGCTGTAGCTCATATTCCCGCCGGAGAGAATAATCAACGGCGCGGCCCCGGCTTTGTACAGCTGCGCGGCATAGAGGACCCGGTCGCCGGCGGAATTCACTTCCACCATCTGACGGGGCGTATCCGCCGCTTCTGTGCCCCCACCCAGCAGCACAATGGCATCCGCCTTAATCTCCGCTGCTGGCGGCATGTAGCGCCATTCCAACGAGCGCGTGAGGAAAGCTGAGAAATACGCATTGCCAGCGGCGCTGACAAGGATGAGGCTGATAAGTACCAGCCAGATAGCAGCCTTGGGCTTCTTGCGAATCAGGAACAGCGCCAGGAAAAGCAGGATGGCGGTAAGCCCGGCTGGCAAAACAAACTGCGGCAGTACTTTTGAAAGGTAAGCGATCATATCCAACTCCTTAAGAAAGCTCTCCCTTATTATGTTGCAAGAAACAAGCCCGTTTTTTGATTAACTCCAACAAAAAAAGCGCGGAGAGTATCTCCGCGCGGCGGTCGGCCTGGCGAACCCCAACTCTCAGACCGGAAAAATCCGGTCAAAGATTTCCGGGCAGTGTTTCTCGACCATTTCAGAGGACAGGCTTCCGGTACGGCAGATTTCGGCGTAGAGGTCGGCGCTTTGCCGGCGCGCTCGCTGCTGCGTTTGGGGGTCCACCGACCAGAGGCCGTATTTCGCGCTCCAGCCCTGCTCCCAGGCGAAATGGTCAACCAGGCTCCAATGGAGATATCCGCGCACCGGCGCGTTATTGTTCACCATGTGCCACAGAGCATGCACATGCTCAATCAGGAATCTGCGCCGGAATTCGTCGGCGGTTTCATCGCAGGTGTTGGCGGTGATGTACATCGGCAGGTCAAATTTCCAGCCCCATTTGATTGCCTCGCGCAAACCGTCCGGGTCATTGGCTGTTCGGCCGATTTCCTGGGCCTCTGCCAGGTCTGACTGCCCGGGTTCCGCGCCTTTTTTCTTTTTCGCAGTCGGGGAGGGTCGCGCGTTTTCGCGCGAGAAATAATCAATGCCGAGGAAATCCAGAGTGCCCTTTAGCTGGGGAAGGTTTTCCCGCAGATTTCCAAGCTCCAACCTGCCGGTGCGGAATGCCAGCGCGAAAGCCCCGCGCGGGAGTTCCGCGCGCGGTTTGCCCTGCCCCACCCCGGTCCAAACCTGGGTAAAGCCAAGCTGCGCTTCCGGCTGCAAAGCATGCACAGCCTGGTGCGCCGCGGCATGCGCTTTTGCCAAATTCATCAGGGCTCTGGCGGCCGCCGTCACATCCCGCTTGCCGGGCGGAAAAGTACCCGCTTGGTAAGCCGCCCGGATATAAGCCTCTGGAGAGGCAAAGCTAATCCACAGCGCGCAGTGCGCCTTAAGTGCCTCTACCACCCTGCGCGCGTAATTCACATAATAGTCCACCGACTGTTCATTTTCCCAGCCGCCCGCTTCCGCCAGCCACAGCGGATTGGTATAGTGGTGCAGGCACACAATCGGGATGATGCCGCGCTGCTTAAGCCCAAGCAGCATGTCGCGGTAGCGGTCCAGAGCGGGTTCATCCCAGCGGTCTAATTCCGGCTGCACGCGCGCCCATTCTATGGAAAAGCGCAGCGCTTTTTGGTAGCTCTCCTCCGCGCGATCAAAATCCTCGCGCCAGCGCCCCGACCACCATTCACAGCCGCGGCCAACGCGGCTTCCATCCGCAATATGACCAGGCTGCTGTTCCCACTCAGACCAATCGCTGGTCGGGCTGGCGCCTTCCACACAGTGCGCGGCAGCAGCGCTGCCCCACAAAAAGCCCGCCGGAAAGTTAAAGGTTGCCTTCGGCATATCCGCCTCCATACTGGTTGCTGCCCTCATTTTAACCGCTTTCTTTCCAGGCGGGCTCACACACAAGTCATACCCGGCGGTTTAACTGCTTTTCAGGCGCGGAGCCCAATCCGGGGCGTTGATTCGCGCGTGCGTGATGAAAAGCGGCGGATATTCCCCTGACTGCAGCCACATTCCCACTGGTACCTGTCCGGGCTGCGCGGGTTCGCCTGCCGGCGTCAGCAGATGGCCTTGCGCGTTCAGTTTCCAAAGCGCGCCTTCCTGCGCTTCCAGACGTTCCGAAAAGATAAGCCTCAGATTCGGGTCGACCTCGCAGGTCAGGCCTGTCAGACGCTCCGTGCCCAGTTCCATCATCTCCTGCGCGAATCTCGCGGCTGACAGCGGCTGCGCGGAGGAGGGCGTCAGAAACACCCCGCTAGCGCAGTCCACCGCGACGCCGCTGAAAGGGTCTCCGATGAAAAGCCCAGCTGCCTCAGCCAGCAGGTCGGTGCTTTGCCAGATAGCGCTCAGCTTAAAGACCAGGTCTGCCGGCACTGAACGGGCTGTCCAGGCGTTGCCGTTATAAATCTTTAAAGTCCCTTCCGGGTAAGACAGCTTTTCATCCACCGCCAGAAGGTAATAATTCGAGGCGCTGATGGCGCCAGTGCGGGTGAAAACCAGCCAGTAGAGCGTGTCCGCGTCAAGCTGGGGAGGATTGGAAAAAGTAAACACTGTCCATGGATAGGCTTCGGAGGCGAGCGACGCGCCGGATATAATCGCGGACGCCAAATCCACGCCGGATGGGCTGCCGCTGCCGTTATCTGCCTGCAGCGCGACTTTAATCGCATCGCCCGGGCTGCCGTAACGCCTCAGGCGGGCCTGCATCTGCGCGGGGAGGGCGGCACTGCCGGCGGTGCGAAAGGACTGCCCTACCCGCTGGAACGAAGTGCTGTTGCCCAGGCTCTGGCTGCCCTGCTGGCTGGAGGTGTTCCCAAAAAGACCTGCGGGCGGCTGGTAAACGCGCCATGCCAGGCGGGCAAACCATCCCAGGCAGTCCAGATACACCGGTCCTTCGGATTCCTCCCGCGGCACTGGAATGCCTTCCTGTTGAATATCGCGCAGAATCATGCGCGCGGAGGGCTGCCCGCAGCAGGCGAGCGTGCGGTCGCGCAACTGCAGCGCAGCGCTTGCGGACATCAGGCCGCGTTCCATCAGCAGCTCTTTACGCCCGAAAACCGCCGCGCTGGTCGTGTCTTCCGCCCATTCCGTCTGATTTACCTCTCCGAAACTTCCGCCGTCCGGACTTAGCTCTGTGTATCTAACGGCAACCCGGTTGGCCATATCATCCAGCGAACGGGAAATCCGACATGCGACTTCGTCTTGCGCCGCGCTGTGAACGTAACCCCACCAGACCAGACTGCCCAGCTGGTTGTAAACACGCACCGACTTGCCTATCAGTTCCGACCACTGCGCAAAGCCGCCTGCGGCATTTTCCATGACGACGCGCGCCCTGTCGCAGCCGCCCGCGGCTTTCCAGGAGAGCATGCTTACCCGCAGCGCGCCCGGAACAAGCACCGGCGTGCCGTCATTTTCGGCTATGAACGCCTGAAATGCATGCCGATTTATCTCCATGCTCGCCTCACAATATCTGCCGGCGGCTGCGCCACCAGGCCTGCAAGCCGATGGAAGCCTGCGTGGGTGCCATGCCGTCCTCATCCACCTGGAAGAAATAAAACCAGGAACGAACGCCGGCGGGCAGCCCAAACCAGGTTCCTACCCGTTCATGCGCGCGCAGCTGCTGCCCGTCAGTGAGCGAAAAGCTTTCGCGCGCGAACCCGTCATCCATCAAACGCGAGCCCGCGGCAAGGCCTGCGGGAAAATTAAACCAGGCAAAATCATCCTGAGGCAGCAAGCTCAGGTCGTCAATATTGATTGTATGGCTTCCGGCAGCCGGGATAAATGCCTGGAGGCTGAGATGAAGCGCGGCAGGCGCGTAGCGCGGACTGAGCGCGCCAAATGGAAGGCGCAGCGGCGCGAGCGCCAAAAAACCGGCGCCCGACTGCGCTGCCGCCGCCGGGGTTTGGCACAGCGCCGGCCCCGCGGATGCACCAGCCTGGCGGAGCTCAAGGCGGAAACGCGCCCCATCAGCCGCAAGGGGAGTTTGAAAACGCAATAGCGGTAAGAACATCCGTCCGCCCAACGCGGCCAGCTGGGAGTAGCTCAGTTCCCAACCCGCCGCGTCCTGCCAGCTTCCGTCTGGCACGCTAAAACGCCCGTAAGCGCCGTTGGAAGCGCCCGCTGATGTGATAATCTCCGCTTCTGCCGCATATTCGCCCTCTAGAGTCAGCAGCGGTTTTTCGGTGCTGGCGCGTTCATGAAACGCGCCCACAAAAAGCTGGCGCAGGCTCTTATTGCTGTTATTGGTAACCTGAAGCCGCAGCGGCGCGGGCAGGTCGCTCTCCAACCCGGCGGTATTGATGTAAAAATAGTTGTCGTTACCGGCTGAGAGGCTGTCATCAAGGTTCTTCAAGCCGACGCTGTATCCGCTGCTGCCGCTGTTCGCCAGGCTGAGCGTCTGTTCCGCGCCATCAAAACAGTTCCGCCGCGTAATCACCAAATCAACGGCCATCGCGCCGCTTTCTTCATACACCAACGCGCCGGGCAGGGTTTGCAGCTCCGCGTGCAGCAAACGGGTATAAACCGGACCGGCGCTTTCAGGTGGAAAGGCGCGCAGGTAGATAGCATGACCAATTCCATGCTCGCTGTTGAGACGCACAAGCTCCGCGATGCGCTCCAATCGGCGTATGACCGCCCGCAGTTCGGCCGGGCTCCCGCGCAAACCGATGCGCAGAGTCTCGCTGACGCATTCAGCCGGCCTGCAAATGGGGTCGTACTGCGTGCCCAGCAGACCGGGTTCCATCGGGCCTTCATGGATGCAGTACCAGGCGCTCTCCTCAGGGTCCGCCAGGTTTCCCAGGTCCAGCCGGCTCATGCCCCACCTTCCTGCCGCCAATGCGGGCTTTCATTCCATTCCCAGGCCCCGAAAGGCTGACTGGATGCGCTTTGCAGCGTCAGCAGCCGCAGCCGGTCCAGCCCCGCGTCAAACTGACGGGAGAGGTGCGCGCACCACAATCGCAGCGTCTCCTCCCGCCCGATTGCGCTTGCAAAGCCGCCCAGCCGTTTTCGCAGGCTGAAGTCCAATGCGAAGGCAGCCGCGCCGCACAAAAGCACCGGCAGGCATTGGTCCGGCAGGGTGCTGACCTGCGCGCTGTCCAGGCCTGCCAGCGTGTACTGCGTGCCAAGGAACGCGTTCATCCCAGCCAGGGCTTCGCGCACAGCTTCGGTTTGGGTATCGGCGGGAATAACAAGGTTCTGGGGGTCCAGAAACTGTTGGTTCAGTCTGTCGCGCAGGTCGCTAAGCGTTGGCATGGCTGCCTCCTTTGGCCGGGCTGGTCTTTTTCCCGCGGCGCAGCAGATGCTGATAATCCGCCGGATAAAAAGTCTGTTTTTTTCCGCTGCTGTCCACAATTACCAGCTCGCCGTTCTCCCGCACCGCGCAGCCAAGCGGGTTTGGCCCTGCCAGCGCTTCCGCGATTGTCCTGATATCCATACGCTCCATTTTTCACACTCCTATGCTTTTCGCGAGAATGAGGTGGTTCGCGGGCGCCTGGTCTTGCAGGCGCCCGCATGCCGCTACTATTCTCTTTTCCCGGCCAGTCCATCTTCCAGGGCGGTGCCCAGGATGTAAGCGACCAGCACTGAAAGGATGCCTGCCAGTTCACCCGCTTCAAGCGGAAAATCCGGCTTCCAGGCCTTGACCACCAACACTACCAGACCCATCAGGGCAGCCCAAAACTTACGGGAGCCCAACAGCACTTTCCATTTTGGCATTTCTCTCTCCTTTGCGGCGCGCATAAATCGCTCAGGCAACATTTGACTTGAACAGCGGGCGGTAATCGTTTACCCAAACGGCCAGGTAATGGCGCACCTTCAGTCGGTGCTCGTCATTGCTGAAAACGGACGGCGAAAGCTCATCTCCCGCGACAAAGATTTCCGGCGCCAGGCCAAAGCGCTCTCCCACAAAAATCGCCGGCACAACGCGCGGGTCGCAGACCGCGGCCCAGTCGCTTTCATCCGACCAATCCGGGACGACCACCGGTACCGCGCTGCCTTTCAGCACATTGTCATAGACATAGCCGCTTTCCCGCACCAACGCACCGGTGCAAAGCTCCATGGCGGTCTTTTGCAGCGCGCGGGGAATCAGGATGAACTTGGGGTTGACCGCCAGGGCGGGGCCGGTGCCCCGTAGAGCGGGGCTGTTCTTAATCAGCAGCGGCTGCCTATAGACGCTGCGGCAGGCCGCGTCCCAGGCATTGGCGCTCAGAGCGCTGGTGTCCAGGTTGGCATGCCCTCCCTCGGTGGTGACAGAGGTGATATTGAAGAGCGCTCCGCCATCCGCCATCGTCGGGCCAACCCCGCCGTTGCTGGTAAATATCGCTGCCACGAGCTTGGAAATCTTGCGCATTCCGGCAGTCGCCAATTCGCGGGCATAACTGCGCAGTTTGCGGGTTTCATCGCGGTCAATCAATTCCAGGGTCAGCGGGATGTAACCGCCGTATTTGGTAAATGAGGCGGTTTCGGGGGAATCCCCGATAGCCAGTTCGGTGTACGCGCCGCCTTCCGCCACAGCCGGTAAATCCCCCACTGTTCCGATGAGCGTGCCGGTGATATCGTGCAGGCTGGAAAAATGCTCCTGCACAGTCACCTGCTTCCACCAGTCGTAACCAGCCCGCCCCAGTTCATCCCAGGTATTCGCCACCAGTTTGTTCAGCGCGTTTTTGACCAGCCCGCTGAAGTCGGAGGTACCAGCCAGCTGCGCCCGCTGAGGATAGTACCCGCCGTGCAGCTCATAATCGCCGGTCAGCGTGAGATACAGTTCGCGGATGCCGCTCAGGCGGGGAATCGAGGCATTTTCAAGCGCTTTAGCGCGCGGCACGCCAAACAGGTCATCAACCGCGGCCTGAAGGCGCTCCGCCGGTTCCACCATGCCTTCAATTCTGGCAGGGCCCTGGACGATTCTTCCGTTATCCAGCTCGCTCAACAAAGCGCGCGCTTCACGGATGGCTTGCTGCAGTTCCCCCGGCGCGAAGGTGCGGTCCTGAAATTGCTGGCGGATTCGCTCTGCCAGCGGAAAGGGCAGGCTGCTGTTCGCCAGGCTGGCGTCCAGCATCATGGCGCTCATCTGCTCCCGCTCAAGGCGCATCTGCGCCAGCTGCCTCTGCAGGTCCCGCGTGATGTCATTGGTATCCGCGCTTTTCTCAAGCGTTGGGGTGCTGCCGGTCTCCTCTTGCATAATTAAGTCTCCTTTCAAAATCGGCTGGATGCCGAGCGAATTCATCGCGCGCAAAAAAATACCTCCGCGCGCGGGGTTGTAAACCAGGTCCACGGAAAAAATCTTGAGGATTTTTTCCACGCGTTTTCCGCGTCCGTTAAAGAGGACATCCGCCGAGAAGCCAACGCGGACTGCCGGCGCGTCCCGAATTTCCAGTACCTGCCTTCCGATGCGCGAAAGCAGCTCCGCCGAAGGTCCAAACGCATGCAGTTCGGCGCGGATGCCCTGAGCCTGTTCATCCCAGGCGGCTTTGCGCAAAACTCCCGCGATGTCCCGCACGGAGCGCGAGGTCCAATCGTGGTCCACAAAGCAGTTCACGCCTTCCCACAGCTGCAAAGACTCGCGCAGTACTTCCGGCGGGAATTCCCAGCCGTTAGCCGTTCCAGCGGTTATCGCGAGGATTTCAAACTTATCTGCGCTGATGGGCGCGGCCTCCAGCGCCAGTCTGCGGCGTTCCTCCCAGCGCTTTGCGGCAGGTTCTGCTGGTTTTGGTTCAATCATTTCAGTCAAGTGGTTCCTTTCTGCTTCATAAGATTTCGCCTTTGCTGAGCCGCACTTGCGGCAGCCATTTATGGTATTTCTACATACTCGCCTCCTTCTCCAAGAAACCGATAAATCAGGCGCAGCAGTTCGGCCTTGTCTATCAAACCCTGGGCGTATAGCTCCTGCGCCACCGCGGCGGCCTTACTGCCGGCCTCTGCCAGCGCGCCGTTATCCCGCGCGGAAATATCGCCTGCCTGCACGTGAAAAGATGCCGTGGGGTTCACGCTCGCGTCAACGCGCGCCCGCCGGCGCAGCGCCGCACGCAGAACATCCTCAAGAATCCAGCGCAAGACGCGCTGGCGCTGTTCAAAGCGGCGCAGCGTCGGTCCGCCGGAAGCTTCGGCAGTGGTGCGCGTGCTTGATTCCGGTTCGGCCAGAAAGTGCAGCGGGAGCCCGACCCCGGCCGCGATCATCTTCTTAATCGCCAGCCCATCCGTCGAGGCGTCCAGAGCTTCCAGGCGCGGCGCGATTACCGACCATTCCTCGCTTTCATCAGTAACCAATACGGAACCCGAGGCAGGCGGGTTCGCGGTGAGTTGGGATTGCCGCGCGGCCCGCGCGCTCTCGCTGGCAAAACGGGCCTTCACGATGTACATAAAGGCATTTCGGAAGCGGTTCAAACGCACCCTGTCCTCCAACCAGGAGGCGTAGCGGGAGAGCCAGCGCAATACCGGCGCGAGGTCCGATTCTCCCCACTGGGCGCCGGCCGGGCGGTTTACCGCGTAATGCAGCATCACGGGCGGCATGGCCGGGTCGTCGTCCAGCGGATTGTAGGCCGGGTAAGTGAGCGAAATGCCGTTCTGGTCCGGGCGCGTGTGATATCTCAGCTCCTGTTCCACGTCATTTGGCTGCGAACTGATGCGCTCGATATCAGCCGAAGGCACTACGCGCAGGTAAGACATGCCGCCCGGGTCTGTGGAGAGCAGCAGAAAAAGGTTTCCGCTGCGCGCCAGCTCGTCCGATAATTCCGCCAGGCGCGCGTCCATTCGGTTGAGCGGATGATTCCAAAACGCCAGCAGAAATTCCAGCGCGCGGCTCTCCGCGCAGCTGACCCGCATGCCGCCTCCTATCACGTATTGGGTGGTCAGCTCAATAATCCGGCGGGCCAGTGGATTAAAACGCCAGGCGTCCAGGCAGTCATCCATCACCTGCAGACGGTCGTAGACGTGCCTGTCGCGCGCCTGCTCCCCCAACTGACTAACCCCGACCAGAAAGCTGCTGTCATCTTCGACCAGGCTCAATCCTGCTCGCAGCGCTTCATTCGATTTTTCCGGGGCAGCTTCCCCGCTCGCGTCGGTCCGAAGTTTTCGGTTAAAGATTCCCATATTTATCCTCGTTTTCTGTTTCTCTTTCGTTTTGCGCGTTCGCTCCAAAGGCTCGCTGGCAAGTCTTGCCGTCCACAGGGCAGACTGCCGGCGCCCACTGCTTGCTCCTCCCAAAATATGCCAGCACATCCTCTTCAGACCCAGCCCAGCGGTTGTAGTCCATGTACCAGCCCGACCCGCCGATTGCCGGCGCGCGTTCCGCGGTTTGGTGGATCAGCCACTTGGCCACGCCTTTGGGCAGGCACGGCGGGCAGGGATATTCCGGCGTGAAGGCCGGGTATTCCCGTCTGGCATAGTACTGCGCCAGCCACCAATCCAGCCTGGGCAGCTCCGCGGCTGATAGATGCTCATCCACCCACGAAGCGCGTGAGTACACGATGGGATATCGGCCGGTTTCCTCCAGCAAAATCTCGAGGCACGTGTTCAGGGTGTCGGTAATCCGGCGTCGGGATTGCCCATGGTCCAGCTCCAAATCCAGCACCAGGCGCAGCTCATCCAGGTCTTCTCCTTCCAGAATTCCAAGGAAAGCGTCCATCTGCCTCGCCGCGGACTCGCCGGGGAATACCACATGGTACGGCAGCGCGCAGATTCCCAGCCGCTGCGTTTCCTTCAGATAAAATCCAAAAGCAGGGTCGCGGTAGCCCCAGGACTGCCCGGCGCGCAGCGCCGCGAACGCGACACGCGGTTGGTGCGCGGCAATTCTGTCAAAATCCGGCCGGCGTTTGCCGTCCGCACTGCCGTTGTAGACCGAGAGGTCTATCCCAAACGCATACTGTTTGTTGACGTTGAAGTAATCCATCAAAAATCTCCATCCATCTCGCGCAGTGGGTCTTTTGCCTGAATAAACAGCGGCGCGCTTGTTTCGGTCCAGGTCTGTTCATCCAGAACAGCCGTCATCGCCGCCGAAAGGACTAAATCGTCGTGCAGGTGCGTGCCGTCCAGCGGGTCGCGAGCGCTCTCCGGAACGCCCCAACGAATGCTGCGCTCCGGGCTGCTGCTGACCTCATAAGCAACGGCTTCCAGCTGGCGGTAAAAAAGCGCGCGCAGCCGGCCCTGCTCGCCGTGCTCGTCCGCTGGCAGGCAATCCTGAAAGCGGCCGGTATCCACCACTGCCAGAAAACCCCAGCCCAGCCGGGATTTCAGCTGCCGTGTAAAAACCAGCTGAATCACGCGCTCGCCCAGTTTGTCCGCCAAAAAAGAAGCCACGCCGGCGCCCACGCCGCTGGCATCCACCACCACCCGGCGCGGCTGCCAGCGCTCTACCAGCGCCAGCAAACGCGCGTATTGGGTGCTGTGTTTCTCGCCAGTCCAAAGCTCTCGCCGCGCGACCCGATAGACCGGCTTGCCGGTCAGGTCGCCTTCCCGCGCGCGGCTGTCCACCTCAACGATTGTCACTGCGCTCGAATCGCGGCCGGGGCTGCCCAGCTCCACCTGCCCGCTCCCATCGGCATTCGCGCGCAGTTGTTCATCCTCGCCCGCCAGGTCCACCAGCAGCGCGTAAACCTTTCCCGCTTCCGGAGAGCCTTGTGGTTGGTGGCTGCCCTGCATGAGTCCCGCGCGCGCCGGCGGGAACAGCCCGATTTCGGAATCGATTTCCTCTCCAAAATACTGGCTGCGCACCATGGGATGGGTTCTGCCCAATCGAGCCACCTGTTCGTCAACAAAAAGGCCGTAGGCAGGCACTTCAGCCCGCACGGCTTCGGCGCCCAGGCAAAAAACGCGCCTGATTCCATCGCGCCGCTCCGCCTCCCGCGCCAGGCGCAGTTCGCGCGCCAGCAGCGTTTGCCTCGTCCAGGCGGTTCCCCAGAACACGCGCGTGGCATTGGTGGAAGCCGCCATCGGAGCGATTTGCTTGTCGTATTTTTCAATTCCGATATCCTGCGCTTCATCCAGCTGCAAAAGCGCGGACGCTGTCGCGCCAACCACGTTGGATTCGGGCGCGGCAGAAAGAAAAGTCAGATGGGCCTTGCCAAAGCGGTAATGATTGCCTGCGCTTTTCTTCCAGTTATCGCGGGTCAGCCAATTGGCCTGCAGCGCTGTTTCAAGCCGGCGCATGGCGTTCAGGCTCTGCGGCTGATAAGTGGGAGAAAACTTGACCATTTCCGCGCCGCCGCGCGCGAAACGCGTCATCAGGTACACTTCCAGCTGGGCCTGCAGCATGTTCTTGCCGGACTGACGCGGAAACATGACCACAATGGAAAGTCCCAGGTTCTCCAGCACGGAGCGCGCCACTGCCTCGCCAGCTTCAGCCTGATAAGCCCGCAGGCGCACGCCGCCCAGAACCCGGCAGTAAACCTCCAGAGTGCGCAAAGAGCGCAAAAAATCCGCCCTGCCTGGCGGATTCAGCTCCTGCCGGCCGCGCGTCAATTCCAGGTTCTGCTGGCAGGTTAAACGGCGCGCCGGGCTGCCCAGCGCGGAGCTAAAGGGTGCGACCGTCATCGTGCTTTCCATATTCACCTCCCCGCGGGGGAATAAACCAGCGCGCGCCTGTCCTTTCGCCGCCCAGGCCGCGCTTGTGATAAGAGCCTTCTGCTGTCGTTCCGATTAAAATGCGTCATTCTGCTCCTTTTCTTCAGGGTCAATGATTGCCAGTTCCGCCAACAGTTTTTCAGTCAACGCGTTCTGCCCCGCGTTCTTTGCTGCGCCTTGCAGGGCCTGGTTAATCTTCAGAATGTTTCCCAGGCGCGAGCAGCTCAAGCCCAGCAGGTTCAGTGCTTCTCCCAGCCTTTCAATGGTCTCCGGGCTTTCATCCGCGCGCACCGCCTGGAAAAAAGCCTTCATCGCGGTCCGCAGCATCACCACTTCCGCATCCAGTGTTTTTAGGGCGGCAGCGGCAAGCTCCTTGCGCTGGCCGCGGTTAAAATGGCCCAGGTAAAAATTGACATCCTGGGCGCGTTCGTCTCCCAGGAGCGCGCGGATTTGCTCCTCGGCAGCCGGCAGTCCCCCTGGCTTTGCGGATGGGCTGCCTGCCCTGACAGGGCAGGCAGCCTCGGAGTCAGGCGTATGCGCGACGTGAGTATTATTGAGTTGGTTCATCCTACGCTGCCTCCTGTATAGAACTTTTGTTCTATTTATGCCATATCATACAACAAAAAAACCTCTTGAAAAGAGGTCAAAAGCGGACATTTACCTTAAAGTTTGTCCGGAATCGGACATTTTTAACATTTAAGTCAGGTGTTTATTGGATGCCCCCGTAAAAAAACGCGCCGGCAAGGCGGCTGCTTTCAGGCCAGCGGCGGCAGTTCAGGGCCGTGCTTTTTCAGCCAGCCGCGGGGAATCATGTATGAGGGCAACATCTGACTTACCAGCTGCCAGAAACGCGCAGAGTGGTTGTGTTCGCGAGTGTGGGCCAGTTCGTGCACGACCACGTACTCGATACAGGCCGGCGGCGTCAGCGCCAGGCGGAAAGAAAAATTGAGGGAATTCGCGCGGCTGCAGGAACCCCAACGCGTGCGCGCGCTGGTAATCCGCACCGCGCCTGGCGCGAAGCCGTCCCGACCAGCATAATAGCGCACCAATTCCTGAACGCGCCCGCGCAATTCCCGCTTATAAAAAGCGCTCATCAGCGCGTCGGCCTGGTTTCTGCGCGATCTTTCCAGCAAAAAGCCCCTGCCCGGCAAAAAGGCCAGTCCGCAGGACACTTTGTCTGCCAGATGCAGCGGGTACTTTTCCCCCAGGAACCACAGCTGCTCTCCCTCCTCATAGCGGTACCCCCGCGGCTGCTGGGCGGCCTGCTGCATTTTGGCTTGCGCCGTCTGTATCCACTCCGCTTTCTCGCTTAAAAAGCGCCGGATGACAGCCTGGCTGGCATGCGCGGGCGCGCGCACAACCACTCTCCCTCCGGGGAAAACCGTTACCGCGATTGTCTTTCGCCTGCTGTAAATAATCTCATCCGGCTCAATTATGCCCATACCCCTGATTATATCCAAATCAACGCGCGGCCGTCCTGCCGCCTGCCGACGCCCGTTTTCCGCCAGGCGGAGAAATATGAGATAGAATCTAACTATGGCGCGTTCTCTCCGTCTCTTTCAGCTGCTTGCAGCGTTCTTGCTCATCCTGGCGCTCTGCGCTGCCTGCGCGCCGGCTTCCGAAGAACTGTTTCCGCTGGAAAGCTATCAACAGCCAGACGGCCTCTTTGAGCTTTCCATCCCAAAAGGCTGGCTGATTGAAAGCTCCGCGGACGGCACCGTGTTCATACTCACCCCGCCCAATTACTCCGGAAGCGAAACGGAACTGCGCGTCCTGATTTTCCTTTCTTCCACCAATACAATTGACACCGGCGAGCATGTGCAAGAGGCCAATCAGCTGTTCCAGCCCTTCCTGGAAAAATACCTGGATGATTCTTACGAGGTCATTAACCAAGGGGAAACGAAGGTGGCAAAAGTGCCCGCCCTTCTGATGGACTTTGCCAAACCTTACGAAAACACTTTCCTGACCGGCCGGCTGGTCATGGTGGCCGTGCCGGGATACGCGCTTGCGTTTCTGGGCAGCGCGGAACGCGGCACCTGGGACGCCTTCCTGCCCACTTTCCGCGCTATGTTGGCTGATTTCCATTTGATGAACGCGGCAGAAAGCCAGAGTTATCCGTGAAAATGCGCTTGTTCATTGTCTTTATGGTTTTCGCGCTGCTGCTTGCCAGCTGTAATTTCCCCTCGCCGGCTCTGCAGCGGGAAGACGTGCCGCTCTATATCCCGCCGGTGGGTCAGGTTTTCTTCCCCGCTCCCACTCCCACTCCGGACCCTACCGCATTTATCAAGCTGGGCGATGAGGTTTTGCTGCCGCTTGGTTCGCTCGCGTTCGCGCCGCTGGCAAGCGTGGACAGCAGCGGCCAGCCTGTGACGCTCAGCCTGGGAGAAGATAAAGCTGTCTTGAACAACGCGGATGAGACGCTTTTCTTCAGCATCACCAGCGAACCAGCAGGTATCAACGCTGACGCCTCGGCCTGCCTGGCTTACCTGCTGAACCGCATGCGAGCCGATATCCCCGGCTTAAGTGTCTCAGAGACCGCGGAAGTGAGCGCCCCCGGCCTCAGCGGGGTGCAAACAGAGCTCTCCGGGACTCTCCTGGATGCGCCGATGCAGGGAAGGCTTGCCGCTTTCCTTGTGCAAAGCCGCTGTCTGAGCGTGATGGGCGCTGCCGTCCGGGAAAACCCACAAGAGCTGTGGCTGGAAACCGGGCAGTTCGCCTTTGAGAAACTGCTCGGAGGGCTGAGAATCCTGCCGCCCGGCAGTGCGCCAGCCTGCTTGATAGCGACGGACCCCGAGTACGCTTTCAGCCCGGATAATCCCATTCGGGTGGGTACTGTGAATCTCTACGACGGCATCTCCCGCATGGAAGCCTACCTGAACACCCTGCGCGGTCCGAATATGGAGGAAATCAGTTATATTCGCCTCAGCCCGCAGTTCAACGCACAGGATGAAGTGGTGGACGCCTATCAAATCACCTACTCGGGTTTGGATTCGCCCGTCATCCTGTACTTTTCCATTTATTCCTACAGCACCCCAATGGCTCCGCTGGGCTTCACCTGCGAAGCCGCCTTCCCGCTGCAGCAGCCCTGAAACCTGAAAGCGCGTTTATTACATTAAATCGCTCCTGAGTGCACGGATGTGATAGTATTAAAAGGTTACACTCTCTAATCGGTGAACCGCAGATGCCAAACTCCCCCGCCCGCCGCCATTTTTCCTCTCAGTTCTGGTTAATGTTTTCAGGCCTGATGCTCTCATCCACCGGCACCACGATGATCTGGCCTTTCATGCTGGTCTACGCCAGCGAGAAGCTTGGTCAGCCCCTCACCGCCGTCACCAGCCTGATGACCATCAACTCAATCTGCGCGTTGATTGCCGCAGTACTTGCCGGTTCCCTCGCGGACCAGGTTGGCCGGAGATTTGTAATGGTGATTGGCCTGCTTGGGCAGGCGGTCGTCTATTTGCTGTATATTCCCTCACGGGAATTCGTGTTCTTCGCGCTGTTAATGGGTTTGTCGGGATTCTTTGTGCCTCTTTTCCGCGTGGGTACGGACGCGATGCTGGCAGACATGTTCCCGCCGGAAGACCGCGCCCAGGCTTACGCCCTTGTACGCATGGGCCGAAACATCGGCGTGGCGCTTGGCCCCATCCTGGGCGGCCTGGTGCTGGCAAAATCCTACAACATTGGGCTCCTTTCTGCCGCCGGCACGCTGGCAATTTTTGGTCTGATTACCCTCTTCTTCCTCAAAGAAACCCGCCCGGTTTCAAGTGCCGCCTCCACGGAAACACTGCGAGACCAGCTCCGGGTTTATAAAAGCGCTCTGCAGAATAAACTTTTTGCGCGCCTGATTGGCGCCCACACCCTGATGGAAATCTGCGGCACCCTGGTCTGGGCATTTTTGGTGGTCTATCTGAAACAAAACTTTGCCATCGGCGAGGCACAGTACAGCTGGCTGCCGACAACCAACGCGCTAATGGTTGTCATCCTGCAGGTATTCATCACCAGGCTGACCCAAAAACATCGCTCCACCAGCATGCTCACGCTGGGTTCGGCGTTTTACGCCGCAACGATGCTGATTATCGCCCTCAGCAGCCGCTTCTGGGGATTCTGGACCGCGATGGTGGTCATGACGGTCGGCGAACTGATTATCGCGCCCACCGCCACCACCTTTGTTTCTGGCATCGCTCCGGAAGACCAACGCGGACGTTACCTCAGCGTTTTTGGCCTCACCTGGAACCTTGGCATGGCGGTGGGTCCGCTTTCGGCCGGCATTCTGACGGATGCCCTGGGCACGCGCGCGCCGTATTTTGGCGGCACCGTCATTGGCATTTTCGCCGTGCTTGCCTTTCTGGCGCTCGACCGCCTTTACAGGCGGGAAAGCGCCCAGCAAAACTAAAGCCCCCGCGCCAACTCTCACAGCCACCATCCCATCTTTGGCTTGACAATCTAAAAATCCGCGCCGATAATAGAACATATATTCTACTATGACAGCGGAACAGCGCCTTACACAAGTCTATCTATTTGGGTCCCGCGATAACGTGCGGATTCTGCACATCCCGCGCGCTCCGGAAGAAATCAGGTCCGCGGTAAACAGAGGTAATTGGGACCAGTATGTGGGGACCGCGGAAGACCCGGCGCCAGCCTGGCAGGCCTATCAATCCGGAAGAACCGTGGTTATTCTTCCCAAGGAAGAAACGCCTGAGCCGAGAGATATTCACCTGACACGGCAGGAAAAAAGGGTCTTGCAGTTTCTGGTGAACGGCTGCACGCCTGTGGAGATTTATCACGCGCTGCACATCTCGGAGCGTTCCGTGCGCAGATATATGAACAGTCTCAAAGACAAATTCCGCGCGAAATCACTGCTGCACATGGTCGCCATGGCGGTTGCGCTGGAGATTGCCCAGCCGGATATGTCCGAGGATTTGGATTGAGGTCGTTAAAATGGAAGAGGCCGATTTTGGTCGGCCTCTCTTGCCCCCCTCCAGTTTACTGCAAACATAGCCACCCTTATTACCGGCTGTCCAGACCGGATTGCAGTCAATGAAAATCCGCTGCACAGGTATCCCTTGGGATTCGATGTACTGCAACTGATATACAGCGGACGCGTCTTCTGCTAACGACTCTATTAATATACCACAAATCCCAAAATTTGTGTCAAATCGGAGAAAAATTGCAGAGTCTTTTATTAGGAAGATTGACAAGGCCCGCCTCTCGGCTGGGTCATCAACGCCGCGCCTGCCGCAAAGGCTGTCCCTCTCAGCCGCCTGCCGGGACCTTATAAAAAAAACACGCCGTCGGTTAACGACGGCGTGTAATTTATCATGAAGCCTTACGCTTCAATGGTGATAGCGCCTTCCGGGCATTCTTCTTTGGCTTCTTCCACTGCGTCTTCCATGTCAGCAGGAATGGGGTCCAACAGAACTTCAGCGTAGGGTTCACGCTGCAGGCTGAAAACCTCGGGGGCGATACCTTCGCATACGCCGCAGGCGATGCATAAGTCTTTGTCAACAATAGCCTTCATCTTTTTCTCCTTCAATTCTAGTTCAATATCATCGCGGTTCTCATCCGCGAATTCTTCCACAATAATATCACGCTCCGGGCTTTCCTGCTCCTGGTGAGGCGCGCTGCCTTCCTCCACAAGAATAGCGCTTTCGGGGCAGTCCGCCGCGGCCTGACGCGCCGCCTCCCGCATATCCTCAGGCACAAAGGAGAGCAGCACTTCCGCTGTGGGCAAATTTTCCAGGCTGAAAAGCTCAGGAGCGATGCCCTCGCACACACCGCAGCCAATGCACAAATCTTTATCGACCGTTACTTTCATGTTTTTATCCGTTCAATCAAGGCGCCGCGCTGCCGCCTATCCATGATTCAGTGCTTCGCGCGCGGCGCCCAATCAGTATATCACGGCTGTGTCATATTGGTGTGTTAAATTTTCGTAAACCTACCTGCTTACTGCCGTGAACTTTCTCCCGCCGCCCGGATGGTTTTGGCAATCGCGCTGATGCTGCCTGCCACCAAACCGAGGAATGTGAGCCCTAATAACAGCCTCCCGAGCCAAAGCTGGATAAGGGGAACATTCGGGTTGAACAGGTTGGGCAGCTCCACGCCTTTTGCGGCGTCCAAAAACTCCGGGCTGAAAAGTTTTGGAGCGGAGAAAAACGCCCACGCCAGCAATCCAGTCAGAAACGCGTCCAACAAATGCGTCAGGAGGACCGGCACGCTGTACCTGCGTTCCACCAGCATGGTGATATCGTTTACAATCCCGACCCCCATACTGGCAATCAGCAAAGGTTTCAGGTTCCGCAGGAATTCAGGATTAAGCAGCGGTATCAGCCCGCGGCCCTCAATCCAGATTGGAATATTGCGCTCCGGCAGGACGATAAAAGCAAGCGCGAAGAGCACCGTGAAAACCAGCCCGACGATGCTTTCAGCGGCCGACACAGCCCGCGCGGATTCCGGCAGTTCCGGCAGGTCTTTCAGGAAGTCTTTCTCTTCATCAAGCTTCACATCCAGTCGGTAAAAAAGCGCGAAAATCAGGGTGACATAGGCGAAGGCCTGTATACCCGCCGAGAACAAACTGAGCAGCCATTCCCCGAACTTTACCAGGTAATTCGCGGGTGGAGCGCTCACCAGCTCCACCACCATTGCCACGCTGAGCCCGAACAATGTCGCGGCCAGCACGATTTTCAGCACCAATTGATACACGCGGAAGTGCGGCTGTCCAATCAGGCAGTTTTGGCGCTGGGGCAGATATTTCTGCGCTAATTCTTCGGGGCGCCCCAATTCAATCAGGACCGCGCGAATGTCCTCTTCGGCGGCTTCCCGCTCCCCGCAGCGCTCCGCCAGCATATCGGCGATGAGTGTGCGCAGTTCCCTGGCTGTATCCTCCCGCGATTTTTGCGGCAGCTGCCGGCTGATGGCGTAAATGTACCTTTCAATTAAGTTATCTGATTTCATGTGAGTCCTCCAACAGGCTGTTTAAACTCTGACTGAATCGGGTCCATTGAACCCGCCAGCTGGTATATACCTCCGTGCCCAATGGCGTGCGCTGATAGTACTTGCGCGGCTTGCCTTCGCGCATATCCCAGTCGCTGCGCAGCAGTGCCTGCTCTTCCAGGCGACGCAAAAGCGGGTAGAGCGTGTTCGCTTCAACCGGCACGCCGCTTTCCGCCAGGTCGCGAACCAATTGGTAACCATAACCCGGTTCAGCCAGACGGCTCAGAACTGCCAGGGCGATCGCGCCGCGCCGCATTTCAGTGACAAAACTTGCCAGGATTTCTTCTTTTTGCTCCATAAACTCTCCACAGTATTATTTATCGAAGTATACTGTGTATTACACTATAATGTCAAGGGTCAATTTGCAGAACGCACCAGCGGCCAAGGTCTGTCCTCCGGCCGCGGGCGATTACCACCCCGCCGCAAATAAGGGTAAAATGATGCAGCGCTTCTCCACTGGCGAAAAATTACATTCAGCAAAGGGACACGATGATTTATCACATCACAACCATGTCTGCCTGGGAAAAGGCTCTTTCTGCCGGGGGATACACCCCCGAAACGTTCGTGCGGGACGGCTTCATTCACTGCTCAGACCTTTACCAGGTGGAGAACGTCGCGAATCACTTCTATCGGGAACTGTCAGATTTGATTCTGCTTTGCATCGACCCCGCGCTCACAGGCATCCCCCTGGTGTATGAGAACCTGGAAGGCAAAGCCATGCAATATCCCCATCTCTACGGCAGCCCTCTCCCCCTGAACTCCGTGACGGCTGTAATAGCCCTGCTGCGCGACGAAAAAGGCGATTGGCGCCTGCCGCCTGCCCTCCGCCGCCCCAAGCCTCCGCTGATGAACGAACTGCCCCTCCCGCTTCCCGGCAAGCTTTACCGTTCTGTGATGCCCGGCAGCCGCATGTTTGACCCTGAGGATAAAGTCTTGAACCTGTACCAACAGGCCGGCATCGAGGTGGTTGTGGTCCTCACTCCGGAATTTGACATCCGCGAATATGCCCAAAAGGACCCGCGCGAACGTTATGAACAGGCTGGCCTGACCCAGATAAACGCAGCGGTGGCGGATTTTACCGCTCCGCCTTCGGGCACCTGGAACAGCGCGATTCAGGAGGTTGCCAGCCTTCTGCGCTCGGGGAAGAAAGTCGCTGTGCACTGCCACGCCGGTATCGGCCGCACCGGCATGTTCTGCGCCTGTCTGGCTCAGGATTTGTTAGCGCTTTCTCCCCAAGAATCCATTGAATGGGTGCGCGGCTACATCCCCGGCGCCGTGGAGACGGAGTATCAAAATCAATTTGTGCTCGAATACCCGCGCTTTCGCTGAAATCACCGCGCCCGCTAAAAAGCGGGCGCGGCTTTTTTTATGGTTTTTCCTACTAGCGGATTTCAATCGGCAGCGAAAAGTTCAGCGGGCTGCCCGTCAGGTTTACAACCGTAATGATATAATCCCCCGCTTTTGGAAGCATATCGTTGTAGCTGGCCGCGCCCGCGCTGGCGGATAACAGCTCGGTGCCATCCACATGGACGATTGCCAGAGCAGCGCCCGCCCCGGGCTGCGCTGAAACTTTCAGGCGCTGGCCCTTGTTTGCCCAGACCAGGAAATTATGGCTTCGTCCGGCCGGGATTTTTCCAGCCGCGGTCATCCCATAAGCCCCGGCAGGGAAGCTTAGCCTTTCCGGAATTTCCAGATACACCGTAAAATTCACAGCCTGCGGATTGGCAGCCGCGTCAATATACCAATCCCCGTTGTCATTCAGGTAACCGCTGTAACTTGTCTTCCCCGCGGAAAACGGCAGCAGCACCGTTCCGTTTGCCCCGCTGATCCCTAAAACAACTTTGCCCGCGCTGCTGAGCGAAATGGAGACAAACTGGTTTTTGGCAGCCCAGAATACATAACGGCGCACGGAGTTATAGGCTGCGCTGCCCTCCTGCGTGATATTCGTTGTCCCTTCCGCGAAGCTGAGGCGAATGGGGTCGTATACTACCGGCCGCGGTGTGGCAGACTGGGTAATGTAGGTTATCCCGACGGTGGGTACGCGCGTCTCGGTAGGCGGCAGGAGCGTCGCGCTGAGGGCCGGCGCCTGGGTCGGGGGCGGAACCGGCGTGTCGGTAGGCAGCGGCGAAGCTGTTTCCGTGGCGGTTGGCGCGGGAATTGTGCTGGTTGGCGCGGCCAAAGTGTCCAGTGCGATGCGTGTCAGGGTCGCCTGGGCGAATAGCGCGGCTTGCGTTTGCAGGTCCTCAAAAGTCAGCGGCTGGTATCGCGCGCACGAAGCCAGCAATAATCCTGATAAGAGCAGGAGAATGCCAATGAAGCGTGTCTTATTCATATTCCTCCTGGAATAATCCATAATCTTCAGAAAGTGCAAGATTCGCTCCAATGCCGATTCCCGCGAGAAACAAAAATGCGAAAAAAGTCGTCAAGCGCTCACACTCTGCCAGAAATTCGGCAAAAATTTGTTAAATTTCCCATTAAACCTGGTAATTCATAGATTTTTTACGCGCGCTTTATGTTATGATTCGCCCAGAGCTTTTTTCAAGAACGGAGAAAACCATGGCAAAGACACTGCTGCTGATGAGACACGCCAAATCAAGCTGGAGCGATAAAAAACTGCCTGATTTTCAGCGCCCCCTGAAAAAACGCGGCGCCATCGCTGCCGCCGAAATTGCTGAAATCCTGCGCGAGAATGAATTGATCCCGGAAGTCATCCTTTCTTCCCCCGCGCTGCGCGCCAGCCAGACCGCAGAAATTGTTGCCAAAGTCTGCAATCTTGAACAAAAGATTACTTATGTGAACAGCTTTTATATGGGGGAAATCCGGGAGTTCATCGAACAGCTCCAAAAGCTGGATGATAGTCTGGAACGGGTGATGATTATCGCCCATAATCCAGGGCTCGAAGCCTTCATGCAAACCCTTGACGGGAAACTTGAAGCGCTTCCCACCGCGGCCCTCGCCTACATCAGCCTCGACCTGCATCATTGGTCAGACATTTCCAAAGACACCACCGGAGAACTGGTAGGCTATTGGGATCCCGAGAATCTCGAAGCACAACTAAAGGAGCAAGAGATGGGCAAGGACAAGAAAGACAAGAAGGACAAGAAGGAAAAGAAAGAAAAGAAGGAAAAGAAGGAAAAGAAAGAGAAGAAGTAAGCTGGTCTTCTCGTTCTAATTTTTTCTTTCTCGAAAACCCTGACAGGCGCTTATTCTCAGGAAAAGAACTTTGCGCTTATTTTCAGATTAACTATCACGGCCGCTGCGAGAAGCCGGCCGTTTTAATTTATCTTACCTTTACAGCTCAGCGGGCGTGTACAGCACTTTCTGCCATATGCGCAGAGCCTGCTGAAAATCCGCCGCGTTATCAAGATAAAACGAGGTTTGCGCGCAGCCGTATTCAGCCATACTAAAGGCGTGCAGCGCCAGGCGGGTATGCTTGGGCGAGATAGCTTCCAGCTGCATGCTCCCGAAGCGGATGAGCGTGCCCTCCTGCTCCTCAATCATTTTTAACTTTTCCGCTTGCGCCCTGGCGCGTAAATTTGCCAGCAGAGCTGCCCGCTCCGGAGGGCCGCTGTAAGAAAAAACAGCCACTGCAATTGTGATTCCCGCGGTCCAGAAAATTATGTAGGATTCCTCTTTGCGGTGCTGAAAGCCTTCCGGCAGCTCAATCGTCCATTGGGGGGTAAGCTGATGTATCATGGCGCTATTCTATCAAAACCGTACTTTATTCTTCAATGCGTTTAAGCTGTTTGTGCAGCCAGATGGTTCCGCCAGGCTGATACTGCCTCACGACCAGGACGGAACATTCCGCCTCTTCCAACAGATTGTCATTCAGCTCACCAAAAATCAGCTCAGGACGCAAAACCTCTTCCGCCGCGCCGATAATAATGAGGTCATAGTTTCCGCGTTTGCTCTCATCCAGAATTCCATCCAGTACGGAAGAAACCTGTTCCACTTTTAACTCCATGTAGGAAGGTATTTCCCCCAGCTCAAATTCCACAATGTCGTGCAGCTGAGCCATCTGGTCCTCCACCACTTCCTGGTCCATGCCGGGTTTGATGATTCGCAAGCCGGTGACTTGAATAGGCTCCGGGCTGGCCAGGTCCCGCGCCAGGCGCAGCGCCAAACGCGCGTTCGGGCCGTTGCCAACCGGAACCAACACGCGGTGAATGCCGCGCTCCAACCCGCGGTCCCGCAAAACCCCCACATTGCGTTGAGCTGTCATCACAATTTCTTTCAGAATGTTGTTGGGCGTGTGGACTTTGCTTTCATCTTTAGGGTACCCCAGCAAAACCAGCGAAATATCGCGGTGCCGCGCCAATTCGTCATAAATCGCTTCTTCCACCCGCCTGGCCGCCTTACTTTTCACGTACAGCGGCACGTTGCGGCTCTGCGCGATGGGCGCCGTCACAGCCAGCAGTTGTTTCTTCAGCGCGTTCTGTTCCTGCACCAGCGCGGGCACCTGTCCTTCCGACAGGTTGAAAGGCGTCTTCTTCACGCTGAATACGCAGATGCTGGTATCTTCCTGCTGGTCAACCAGCTGAGACGCCAGACGCGTAAGGCTGATTGCGGTATCCTGATGCACAGCCGCTGCCAGGATTCTGCCGCCGCCCTCTTCATGTTCAAGTTTCTGCTGCAGCTCAGAGCGGGTTTTGTAATAGCGCGATATCCAGAACACCACGGATAATCCTCCCAAAACCGCTGCCAGAAATAACAGCGCTTTGGGAGCGGCAAAAGCGACAATCAGCACGCCCGACGCGGCGGCAAGATAGGGCGTAAGCGGGTACAGCGGCACCTTAAACGGACGCTCAATATCGGGCTGGGCTTTGCGCAGGCGCAGCATCGCCAGGCTTGCCCAAAAGAGCACAAACATATAGCCGGCGCTGGAAATGTAACTCAGAAAGTCCACCACGCCAATCGCGGAAATCAGTCCGCTGATTAACGCGATAAGGATAATGGCGGCATAGGGCGTGCGCCAATGACTGAGCCTGGAAAAGACCCGCGGCCAGACGCGTTCGCGGCTGAGCGTGAAAGCTTCGCGTGTGGCTGAAAGCATGGCGGAATTGACCGAGGTGAGCGTGGCCACAATGCCGGCTGCCGCCATGATTTGCACGCCGCCGTGCGGCCAGAATTTGGCGGCGGCGTCCGTCAGCGCGGTGGTGGAGCCGGCCAGCTTATCAAAAGGTATGGTTCCTATGGCCACCAGCGAAACCAGGGAGTAAACCAGAGTGGCAATGCCCAGGCTGATGAGGATACCGAGCGGGATGTTGCGGTTGGGTTTGGTAATCTCTTCCGCGTCATCCGCGATGACTTCAAAACCAACATAGGCATTGTAGGTCAGCGCGATGGCCGAGAGCATGCGCGCGATGACCTGAACAGTATTTTGCCCGGCAAACACAACTTTCCCGGAAGAAAAAGTGGCCTCACTAAAGCCGTTCGGGTCAGTCAGCCCGCGGATGATGAAGATGGCAAAGACCGCCAGCAAAAAAGCGCCCAGCACAATCTGCAAATTGCCTGCTTTGTTCACGCCGCGGGCATGCAGGCCGGCAACGACCACAATCACAGCCAGAGCGACCGGCACAATGGGCAGAACCGGAAAGAAAACCTTTAGGGAGATGGCGAAACCGATGGCGGAAAGCGCCGCGTAGAAGGTGCTCGACAGGCAATCCAGCGAGCCAACCAAAAACATAATCAGCCCGCTGCCAAAACTCTGGCCCACATAGGTCATCGCACCGCCCGTAACCGGGTAAGTAGTCGCCAATTCGCAGTAATTCAGCGCCACGCTCAGGGTCAGCAGCCCGCCCAGCACAAGCGCCAGAACCGCTTCAGGGCCGGCAATTCCCGCGGCGTGGCCCGTCAGCACAAAGATTTCCGCCGCGATGGTTCCCGCGGTGCCCAGCATGATGACCTGCAGCAGGTTCAACTGACGCTTTAATTTTCTTTTAGCCATGGCTTTTTCCTCTTTTTGGAGTTCTCACGCAGCTTCCAGCGCTTCAATTTTATACCCTCTTTGATTATTGCGCGGTACCTCTTAGGCTGTTATGATTAACCTGCCGCGATAAACTCAGACCTTTCTCAATCGGAGGAATCCATGTCTGTTCTCACGCTCATCCTCGCCGGCGGAGCCGGCAGCCGCCTTAGTATTCTCGGTGAAAAACGCGCCAAACCCGCTGTTCCCTTTGCCGGGAAATACCGCATTATCGACTTTCCTCTCTCAAATGCTGTCAATTCAGACCTCTACCGCGTCGCTGTGCTGACCCAATTTCGTCCGCACTCGCTGATGCAGCACCTCGGCATCGGGGAACCATGGGACCTGAACCGCCGGCCCCCCAACGGCCTGCAAATCTGGCAGCCATTCCGCGGACGTTCCCAGCAGGATTGGTACCGCGGCACCGCCGATGCCCTCTACCAGAACCGTACCTTCATCCAGGATGCCAACAGCGACACTTTGCTCATCCTTTCCGGCGACCATATCTACAAACAGGATTACCGCGACCTGCTGCGCTTCCATCAATCCAAAAGAGCGGACCTGACCGTGGCCGTCATGAACGTCAGCCCGCAGGACGTCAGCCGCTTTGGCATCATGAGCATCGATTCAGCCCAAAAAATCACCAAATTTATTGAGAAACCCAAAAAATCCGATAGCACCCTGGCATCAATGGGAATCTATGTTTTCAATACCAGTTTCCTGCTGGAACAGCTCAACTTCGACGCGGCCCAGCCGGACTCCGCGCACGATTTCGGCAAGAACATCATCCCCCGCATTGTCGAAATGGGGCGCGCTTATGCTTATCCCTTTGTGGGCTACTGGGTAGACGTCGGTACCATCCAGGCTTACTGGGAAACAAGCATGGCGCTGCTGGAGGAAGAACCCGCCCTCGACCTTTACGATACGAATTGGGTTATCCACACGCGTTCCGAGGAACGCCCGCCAGTGAAAATCATACCCCCCGGAACGCTTGAAAAAAGCATGGCGTCCAACGGCTGCAATATCAGCGGGTCGGTCATCAACAGCGTCCTCTCACCGGGCGTCATCGTGGAAAAAGGCGCTGTCGTCCGCAACAGCGTAATCATGAATGACACGATTATTCGCGCCGGCGCGGTTGTCAGCAGCTGCGTTCTGGACAAGCGCATCGAGGTCGGCCCTGGCGCGCAGCTTGGTTACGGCACGGATGACACACCCAACAAATTGGAACCGGAGAACATCAACACAGGCATCACCATCGTCGGGAAATCCGCTGTCATTCCGGCCAAAGCCGTCATTGGGCGCAACTGCCGCATCGACCCCGATACAAGGCCCTCAGACTACGCGTCGCTGGAGGTCCCCAGCGGCGAAAGCGTCCTGAAGGTAACATGAGGTGAAAATGAGCACGTCTTTAGAGTCATCCCCCGCCTGGAAGGAATTACAGGCCCACTACGCGCAGGTGAAAGACCTGCATATGCGCACTTTGTTCGCCGAAGACCCCGCGCGTTTCAATCGTTTTTCAATTCAGTTTAAAGATATCCTCTTTGACTATTCCAAAAATCGCGTCACAGACCAAACCTTGCGCCTGCTTCTCCAGCTCGCGCAGGAAGCGGACCTGCCTGCGCGCATCGAAGCCATGTTCACCGGTGAAAAAATTAACAACACCGAAAAGCGCGCCGTTCTGCATACCGCTCTGCGGAACCAGGCGGACTCTCCCGTTCTGGTAGATGGCGAAGACGTCATGCCCCTTATCCGCAAGGTGCTGGCAAAAATGCGGCGTTTCAGCGAGAGCGTGCGCTCGGGGGAATGGCGCGGTTTTACCGGAAAACCTATCACGGATATCGTGAACATCGGCATAGGCGGCTCGGATTTAGGTCCAAAGATGGTCTGCGCCGCTCTGAGACCCTACGGAAAACGAGGCATGCGGGTTCACTTTGTCTCCAATGTGGACGGCACCGATATCGCGGAGACGCTTAAGCAGCTAAACCCGGAAACCGCGCTGTTCCTGATTGCCTCCAAGACTTTTACCACCCAGGAGACCATGACCAACGCCCACACCGCCCGGCAGTGGTTCCTGGCCCGTTCCGGCGAAGAACGCCACATCGCCCGGCACTTTGCCGCCATGTCCACGAATACCGCGGCCGTCCGGGCATTCGGGATAGACCCCGCCAATATGTTTGAGTTCTGGGATTGGGTCGGCGGCCGCTATTCCCTCTGGTCCGCCATCGGTCTCTCCATCGCCCTCTTTATTGGGATGGATAACTTTGAAGCCCTTCTGCGCGGAGCGTACGCGGCGGACCAGCATTTCCGCTATGCGCCGCTCGACCAAAACATTCCCGTCATCATGGCGCTGCTGGGAATCTGGTACAACAATTTCTTCGGCGCCGAGACGCACGCCATTCTGCCGTACGAACAGTACCTGGAATTCTTCCCATCTTACTTCCAGCAAGGAGATATGGAAAGCAACGGCAAGGGAGTCAGCTGCGGCGGCGAGAGTCTCACCTACTCCACCGGTCCCATCATCTGGGGGCAACCGGGCACCAACGGCCAGCACGCCTTCTATCAGCTCATCCATCAGGGCACCAAACTTGTCCCCTGTGATTTTTTGGCGGCCGTGGAAAGCCACAATCCCCTCGGCAGCCACCACGCGATTCTGCTTTCCAATTTTTTGGCGCAGACAGAAGCTCTGATGAAAGGCCGCACAACCGAAGAAGCCCGCGCGGAGCTGCTCGCCCAGGGGTATTCAGGCGCGGAGCTGGAACTGCTGGCGCGCGCGAAAACCTTCCCGGGCAACCGCCCCACCAATTCTTTCCTCTATCAAAAATTGACCCCCGAGACGCTTGGCACGCTCATCGCGCTCTACGAGCACAAGATTTTTACCCAGGGCGTCATCTGGCGGATAAACTCTTTTGACCAGATGGGGGTGGAACTGGGCAAACAGCTCGCCAAAGCCATCCTGCCCGAACTGGAAGGCAGTGAGCCCGTCTCAAGCCACGATTCCTCAACAAACGGCTTGATTAACGCCGTAAAATCCCGCCGGTCATAAGGAGAGCCGCATGAAAACCCTAAACGTTCTGTTCCTTGCCGCGGAAGCAGACCCCCTGGTAAAGGTTGGCGGTTTGGGAGATGTTGCCGGCTCCCTCCCGCTGGCCTTGCGCGGCCTGCCCGCGGAAGCCCACACCAACTGCCGCGTGGACGTGCGCCTGCTGCTCCCGTACCATGACGCGGTTCGGCAAAAATTGCCTTCGCCGGATTTCCTGTTCAGTTTCCCGGTTGAATCAAAAACCGGTGCGCGCACCGCTGAAGTCTTTCAGAGTGAGGTGAACGGCGTGCCACTTTACCTGATTGGCGGGGAACCCATCGCCAATAGCCCGGTCTACAGCCCTGATTCTGCCGCGGATGGGCGCAAGTATGTGTTTTTCTCCGCCGCGGCACTTAAGCTGTTGGAACGCCAGGAGTGGAAAGCGGATATCGTGCACGCCAATGACTGGCATACTGCCCTGGTCGTGTACCTGCTCAGCCTGCGCCGTAAAGCATCCCCTGCCGCCTGGAACCCCAAAACGATATTCACAATGCATAATTTACCGTTTATGGGCGCGGGAACCGATGCCGCTTTCGATGATTACGGCATTCCGCCCAGCCGCTACAGCCTGGTGCCCTGGTGGGGTAAAAAATTCCCGCTGCCGCTGGCGGTGCAGACCGCTGACCGCGTCACAACAGTGTCCAAAACCTACGCGCAAGAGATTCTTACCCCGGAATTCGGCTGCGGGCTGGAGAAGCTGCTTCAGACCAGGCACAAGGTCGTTTCCGGAATTGTCAACGGATTGGATATGGACGCCTGGGACCCCAGCGCCGACGCCCGCATTCCCGCGTCTTTCAGCGCCGAAACCCTCGACCAGCGCGCTGCCAACAAAGAAGCTCTCGCGCGGGAATTTGACCTGGATACCAACCCCGCTGTCCCTCTGCTGGTGCTCGTCTCGCGCATGGACCAACAAAAAGGCGTGGACCTGGCCGTCGAAGGCCTGGCCAGCCTGGCCGACCGGGATTGGCAGGCAATTTTGCTCGGAACAGGCAACCCCGACCTAGAAGATGCCTGCCGCAAACTGGAAAGCGCGCTGCCAAAACGCGTGCGCGCCGCCATTCGCTTTGATGTCAACCTCTCGCGCCGCATGTACGCCGGCGGGGATATTCTCCTCATGCCCTCACGCTACGAGCCATGCGGGCTGGCCCAAATGATGGCCATGCGTTACGGCTGCATCCCCCTGGCCCGCGCCACCGGCGGCCTGCAAGATACCATCAGCGACATCAGCGCAAACCCTGAAAGCGGAACCGGTTTTTTGTTCAAACCTGCCGCCGCAGAAGATTTTGCCGGCGCGCTCACGCGGGCGCTGGACCTGTTCAAGGACCGGCAGGCCTGGCAGGCTATGCAAAAACGCGGCATGCGCCAGGATTTTTCCTGGTCCAAATCCGCGCTCGAATACCTGCGCCTGTATCAGAGTTTGGGGCTCCGGTAACACCAAAACTCCGGGGGCGTCAGAAATCACAACCACCCGCTTTGCGGGTGGTTTTCTTTCTCGCGCGTACATTTGCCCCAAGGCGCACCTGAAACAGCAGCGGCCAACCTACAGCTGTTTTTGGTGGTCCAAAACTCAAACCCCGCGCCGTTTCTCCACCACCTCAAGCAGCAGGCTGAAGGCGTCCGCGAACGCTTTCACACCCTCCTCCTCCAGCTGGGCGGTCACCTGAGGCATGAAAATGCCCAGCTCCTCAAGGCGGGCGAACAGCGCGCGGGCTTCATCCAGGTTTTCAGTGATGCTTTCGCGCACCCGGCCGTGGTCCAAAAAGGCTGCCAGCGTTTGAGGCGGCACGGTATTGACAGTGTCCGGGCCAATCAGTTCTTCCACATAGAGCACATCGCGATAAGCTGGGTTTTTGGTGCTGGTAGATGCCCACAAAGGCCGCTGCACACGCGCACCCTGCGCCTTCAAGCGAGTAAAACGTTCGGACGAAAAAGTTTCCGAAAAACGCGCGTACGCCAGACGGGCGTTGGCGATGGCAGCTTTGCCTGCCAATGCCTGCGCGTCCGGCGCGCCGCTGGCCTGCAGGCGCGGGTCAATATGGGAATCAACGCGCGATATGAAGAATGAAGCGACAGAGGCAATCTTATCCAGGGGCAGGCCCGCCGCCGCGCGTTCCTCCAGACCGCCCAGGTAAGCCTCCATTACCTCGTTGTAGCGTTCCAGCGAAAATATCAGTGTCACGTTCACGTTAATGCCCGCGGCGAGAGCTGCCCGGATGGCAGGCAGGCCGGCCGGGGTTGCCGGAATTTTAATCATCAGGTTCGGACGGTTCACCCGCTGCCAGAGCTCCCTGGCCTGTGCCAGGGTTTCAGCGCTTTTATCCGCCAAAAATGGGCTCACCTCCAGGCTGACGTATCCGTCCGCGCCGCCGGTGCTCGTGTAGAGCGGCAGGAACAAATCCGCCGCGGCCTGAATGTCTTCAATCGCCAGCCGGAAAAAGACCTCCTCCGGGCTCAGCGCTGCCGCGCCCAGCGCCCTAAGGCTTTCATCGTATTCGCTGGTTTTGGCAATCGCGTTCATAAAGATGGTGGGGTTCGAAGTCACACCGCGAATCTCGCCGCGCGCGACCATTCCTTCCATTTCGCCGTTCAGCAGCAGGCTGCGTTGGATATTGTCATACCAGATGGATTGTCCTTTTTCTAATAACCGGGCAACTGGATTCATTTCGCTGTGCTATCTCCTTTTTTTATGGCTGTTCCGCGCTAACTCAGAAATTTTACAGGTTTGTTCTGCCAGAATCAACCCCAGGGCTTGCCAACCGCAGGAATACCCAGCAGGTAAAGCCGCGGATTGTCTGGCTGGCTGGTTTGGGCCAGCCAGAATTCATGCGCCCCCGTCAGCGGTTCTTGCTTTTTACCCCGTTCTTCGCAGGAAGAATTTTGTAATTTCCTCCACAACGGCCGGGATGATTGCCAGACCGAGCACCACCGCCCATTCCCGGGCCGCCAGATAATGCGTGTTGAAGACCGGCTGCAGGAATGTCACAAGCGCCACCGAGAGCAATATTACTAAACTCAGCAAAAAAGCCGGCTGCATGGCGCGGTTCGAGAACAAACCCAACTGGAATACCGAAAGCCTTTCGGAGCGCACGGTATACGCCCGGAAGAGCTCGCACAGCGCCAGCGTGATAAACGCCATGGTTTCAGCCGTCTGCACGTCCACGCCGGCCCAGTTGAAGCGCAGCAGCACAAGCAGGGGGTTCTGCCCGGGGGGCAGCGCCGCGCCGGGATGCCACCAGAGCCCCAACAGAAACGCTGTAAGCGCCACAGCGGTCTGGCAGACCGTCTGAATGGTCAATCCGACCGCCATGCTCTTTTTGATGATTGGCTCGTTTTTCGGCCTGGGCGGTCTCCGCATTACCCCCGGCTCGCCTTTTTCGACGGCAAGCGCCAGCGCGGGGAAGCCGTCCGTCAGCAGGTTCAGCGTCAGCAGTTGGATAACGGTCAGCGGCATAGGCAGCCGCAGGAGCACAGCCACAAAGATAACCATGATTTCGGTCAAATTGGTCGAGAGCATGAAGAACACAAATTTGCGGATATTGGCATAAATCACGCGGCCCTGCTCCACTGCCGCCACGATGCTGGCATAGTTGTCGTCTGTCAGCACCATATCGGCGGTTCCTTTTGCGACGTCTGTGCCTGTGATGCCCATGGCCACGCCAATATCGGCCTTTTTCAGCGCCGGCGCGTCGTTCACGCCGTCGCCGGTCATCGCGACAATTTCACCGTTGTTCTGCAAGGCCTGCACAATGCGCAGTTTGTGTTCCGGAGAAACCCGCGCGAAGATGGACACATCTCGCACTACCTCCTCAAGCTCAGCATCGCTCAGGCTTTCCAAATCCGCGCCTGTCAGAGCTTTTCCGTTGGTGGAGATACCCAGGTCTTCCGCAATGTGCCGAGCGGTGAGCGGGTGGTCGCCGGTAATCATTATCGGACGAATGCCAGCCGATTTGCACAGCGCGACGGCGTCCTTCACTTCCGGCCTGGCCGGGTCGATCATCCCGACCATGCCCACAAAAATCATGCCGTTTTCCACATCAGCAGCCTTGAGTTCCTCAGGGAGCTCCGCCAGGGTTCGGAACGCCACCCCCAAAACGCGCACGCCCTGCTCTGCCATGCGCGCGTTGGCGGTTTCAATCCGCTGGCGCCATTCCGCGTCCAGAGGCACCACTTCACCCTCCACAAACAATTTATCCGCGATGGTCAGCAGGCCGTCTACGGACCCTTTGGTGTAAGCCAGGTAGCGCGCGTCAGTGTCCGGCCCCCAGCTCCAAAGCTCGCGGACTGCCTCATGCAGGTCTTCTCTGCGTTCTGGCAGTCGGTGCGCAGTGGTCATGCGCTTGCGTTCCGAGTCGAACGGCACTTCTGCCACCCGCGGAAGTGCTTCGGTAAGCAGTTTTCTGGTCAGACCCACGCGCGCCGCGGCAACAATCAGCGCACCCTCAGTCGGGTCGCCAATCATCACAAAGCGCTCTTCTTTTTCAGGGTGGGGTTCAAGAATTGCGTCATTGCAGAGCGCCCCGCCTGCTAATGTATGCAGCAGCGTGGGGCACTCCCACAGCATTCTGAGCTGGTCTTCATCCGGGGCTTCCACCTGCAAGACTTCCTGCATGCTGCGGATAGTGCCGCATTCGGCCTCGTGCATAAAATCCAGGACGTGGCTTGCCATGTCCACGACTGTTACGGTCATCCTGTTTTCCGTCAGGGTGCCGGTTTTGTCCGAACAAATCACCGTGATGGACCCAAGCGTCTCAACCGCCTGCAGCCTGCGGATGAGCGCGTGCCGTTTAATCATCTCGCGCATCCCGAGCGCCAGGCTGATGGTCACCACCGCGGATAACCCCTCGGGCACCGCGGCAATAGCCAGCCCGACCGCAATCATAAAGCTTTCCAGCACAGCGGACATGCTTGCTTCGGTAAACCCCTGTGAAAAAACGCCGCTCCTCACCAAACCCAGCAGGAACACCAGCCCACAGATAAGCAGCGCGGCGGTGGCCAGGGTTTTTCCAAGTTTGTCCAGTTTCTCCTGCAGCGGGGTCTTGCTATCCTCCACAGATTGGAGCATATCGGCAATTTTGCCAATCTGGGTCTGCATTCCGGTGGCTGTCACCACCCCATGTCCGCGGCCGTAACTGACCAGCGTGGCGGCAAAGAGCATGTTTTTGCGGTCTCCCAGCGCGGCGTTTTCAGGCAAGACTGCGGCGGCATTTTTTTGCACGGGCTGAGATTCCCCGGTCAGCGCGGCTTCTTCCACCCTCAGATTGACGGACTCCAAAAGGCGGATATCAGCGGGCACATAATTCCCCGCTTCGACAAAAACTATATCGCCGGGCACAAGTTCCCGGGCTGGAATAGAAAGCCTTATCCCTCCGCGCAGCACCTGAGACTCCGGAGCCGCCATTTTCTTCAACGCGGCCAGCGAAGCTTCGGCTTTGCTTTCCTGAATCACTCCCAGCGCGGCATTGAGCACCACAATGAGCATGATGACCGCAGCCTCAAGCCAATCGCCCAGCAGGGCGGAAATGACCGCGGCAGCCAGCAGGAGCAGAACGATAAAATCCTTCAGCTGCCGGCCGAGTAGTTCCCAGAATGTGGGCAGGGGCTTTTCGCGCAGCTCATTAAACCCATAGCGCTTTTGCCGTTCCTGCACCTCCTCAGAGGTAAGGCCGGTTTCCGGCCTGGTCGCCAGCTCCAAAACAGCAGCTTCTGCGCTTCTGTCGTGCCAGGTCTGGTCTCCATTTTGATTTGTGCTCTCAAGGGGATTTGTCGCGTCCATATCTGCCTCCTGCATCCTTAAATTATATCAATGTTGGTCTCCCGGATTGACTTTGTCTTTTGGGGAGCCTTTTTTGATATTGGCTTTCCTCAAGCGCTTTCCTGGCAAAACAGCCCGATTTCGCGGAATGCCCGGAAAGTATTTCTCTGCCAGCTGAAAGATGTGTACAATACATAATGAGTTATTTAGAAAGGATGAATATTATGAAGAAAAATCACAGAATCGTCATAAGCGTTGCTTTGCTGGCGCTGCTGACGCTGGCTTGCGGCTTTCCTGCCAATATTGGGATTAAAGCCCCTATCGTTGAGAAAGGCTCAGGCAATATCATCACATCCGAGCCCGAGATTTCAAAATTCCGCGCCATCAGGCTGACCGGCGGCGGGGAGCTGCGCTTAATCCAGGGCGGCGAATATCATCTGACCATTGAAGCGGATGATAACATCCTACCGCATCTGACCGCCGAAATGGACGGCGACACGCTCAAACTGGGATACGATGAAAGCCTCTGGAAGGACCGCTACGTCCCTTCCAAACCCATCATCTATACGCTTACTTTCGTCAGCCTGGAAGAAATCACCTTGCTGGGCGGGGCAAAAATCACCTGTGATTCCCTGGATGTGCCCAGACTGCGCCTTGACCTGAATGGCGGTATGGATGTGACGTTGAACAATGTCACCGTCGGTTTGATTGAACTGCAGTTGGACGGCGGCGCGAATGTCGTCATTAACGGTGAGACTGAAAAGCAAACCCTTACCCTCAATGGCGCCGGAGCCTACGCTGCTGAGGACCTGAAAAGCAAAAACGCAAAGGTCACTATTAACGGCGCGGGCGATGCTAAACTCTGGGCCACAGAAACGCTTGACGTTACGATTAACGGCTTCGGCTCGGTCTCGTATTACGGCGCTCCGCAGGTCACGCAGGCTATGCATGGTCTCGGTTCAGTCACCAGCCTGGGAGAGAAAAAATGAGTAAGCGGCAAAAGCTCGCCTTTGGAGTGGTGCTCGTCCTGGTTGGCACGGCGCTCTTCGCGCGCCCGTATTTTCCGGTGCTGGAGCCTTTTTTTGGCTGGCCTCTCCTGCTCATTCCCTTGGGGCTGCTCGGAATCGTCACCACGGCCGTCCTTCAGGAGGGCGGTTGGCTGATTGCCTCCGCGTTTGTCACAGGCATTGGCGTCAATCGATGGGCTGCCAGGTCTCTTGATAGCGGCAGTTGGGTCATCCCGGTCGCTTTTCTGGGACTCGGCTTCATCCTCGCGGCTCTCTTCGACCCCACCGAAAAAGACGCCTGGCGGCCGGGGCTTATCTTCGTCGCGGTTTCCGGGCTGCTGTTTTTGATTGTCGGCGGATGGAAATTTTTGCCGTGGCCGCGGCTCAGCGGATTTCTGCCGCTGGTGATTGTACTGATTGGGGTAATTTTCATTCTGGCTGGTATCGCCGGAAAAAAGAAAACCTCCTAACGCGCGGCCGCCATCCAGCCGGGTGTTTTACGCACACCTTCCACTGGTCGGCTGCCGTCGGAAAAAATCACAACCACCCGCCCTGCGGGTGGTTTTTTTATCTCACGCCTTTCTCGGGTTCAACTGGCTTGGGGCGCAATGAAAAAGGAGCCGTACGGCTCCTTTTTTAGTTCTGCTCCCAGGCGGACTTCAGCCGCTGGTAAGTCTCTTCCAGGGTTTCGGGAAGCACGCGCGTCTGCCCGACGATCGTGATAAAGTTGGAATCGCCGTTCCAGCGCGGCACCACATGCATATGCAGGTGCCCGGCAATACCCGCGCCGGCCGGCGCGCCAATATTCATGCCCAGATTGAAGCCCTGAGGATGGTATACCTCTTCCAGGATTCTCACTGCCTTGCTGGCTGTGCAAATCATCTCGGTCAGCGTGTCTTGCGGCAGGTCCGGCAGTTCCTGGCAGTGCTGGTACGGGACGATCATCAGGTGTCCGTTGCTGTATGGATAGCGGTTGAGAATGACGTAAACCCGTTCCCCCCGGTAAAGGACCAGATTTTCGGGGGTATCTTCCTTGCCTATCGCCGCGCAGAACACGCAAGTTGGGTCAGCTTTATCGCGCTGAAAGTATTCTTTTCGCCAGGGACTGTAAATGTGATCCATCCGCTTATTTTAACCGAAAACCTCCAGGTTTACGCATTTTTGGCATTTTTATTGACAAATCCTGCCCGCGCGCATACAATATGACCGTTTGGTCACAGATAAGACAGGTGTTATGCCCACAAAAACCTTCCTCAACCTCCCCGCGCCTAAGCGCGCCCAGATTGAAACAGCCGCCATCCTGGAATTTGCTGATAAAGGACTGCGCGGCGCCTCGGTGAACGCCATCGTCGCGCGTGCAGGCATCGCCAAAGGCTCTTACTATCAGTATTTCTCCGGCATGGAGGATATCTTTCAGCATGTCCTGTCCATAGCCCGGCAAAAGAAGCTGGCATTGGCCAATGCTCTCGGTGCTTCCAACGGGCGGGATTTGTTTGCCTATCTGCGCTGGTTGTTCCAGGTGGAAATACTCTTTGAGCTGCGCGAACCGGAACTTGCCGCGATTGAGCATGAGGCGTTTCTGCAAAGTCTGAAATCACCCGGGACGGAAGATGAAAACACCCCTCTGATTGGCGGCGCTTCCTTTTTTAACGAATTTCTCGCGCAGGGCATCCTCGCGGATGACGTCGCCACCTGGGTGGACACCAAACTTGCCGCGAACTTGTTGGGAGCGGTCTATCACCTGGGCAACCGCCAGTTAATCGCCCGTCTGGGCGAAAACGCTGAAGCGCTGCGGTCCGGGAAAGTGGATATCCGCGAAGACCCGCTCACACAGAGCCTGTTGGACAACCTGATGGACCTGCTGGAAGCCGGCCTCTCACGCGAACCGGCTATCCGCAAAGACTTTTATTCCAAATAATCGCGCCACAACGAACAAGCGGACCTGATGGTCCGCTTGTTTAGTTTTCCGGGGAAACTAAAAACAAGTAATTTCCACGCCCAGGCAGGTCCCCACCTGGTAAGCGCCGCGCACCCAGCCGTGGTCGGCCGGCACGAGTTTGTGTTTATCCACCACGTCTTCCAGCGCCACGCTGCTCATCGCGCCGTCCACGCGGGCAGCCATACGTCCAAACTGCCCGTTTTCCGCCATCACAACGCCCCACTCTGCCAGTTGGGTTGCCAGCAGCCGGTCCGAAGCGGTGGGCGTGCCGCCGCGCACCAGCGCGCCGAGAATGGTGATGCGGCTCTGAAGGCCGGTTTCATCTTCCAGCCGCCGCGCCAGCAGCATCGTCTCGCCGGAATAACCCTTTCCGATGCGTTCCATTTCTGCGCTCACCGCGCTTTCGTTGGCAGCCTGCTGGCCTGCTTTTTTGCGCGCCGCCCGCTCCATAAACTCGACCAGCTCCTGGGAACGAGCGTTTTCAGCCACCGCCACCAGCGAAAAGTTTCTGCCGGCTTTCTGGCGGGCTTTAATTGCCGGGCTGATGAGGCTGAAGTCGTAAGGGAATTCCGGAATGAGGATCACATCCGCACCGGCAGCCAGTCCCGCCCCCAGGGTCAGCCAGCCCGCGCTGACGCCGGCCAGTTCCACGATCATTATCCGGTGGGTGGCGTTGGCGGTGCTGTGCAGCCGGTCAATTGCCTGGGTGGCAATCTCGCGCGCGGTATCGAACCCGATGGCTTTATCTGTGCCAGGAACGTCGTTATCCGCCGCCTTGGGAAGGACGACGATATTCAGCCCGGCGCGGCTCAGGTGCAGGCCGGCTTTGATGGTTTCCTTGCCCCCGATGCAAACCAAGGCGTCCAGCTTGTGGCGCTTGTAGGTATCCACCGCGTTTTGAGTCAGGTCAGCGGTGCCTTTACCGGCCGGCATGGCTTGCGGGATATTGCGGCTGATTCCAAGGATGGTTCCGCCCAGTGTCAGAATTCCGGACAGCACGCCGCCCCCCAGGTCCATGGTGCGGTCTTCCACCAGCCCATTGAATCCATCCCGAAAACCTATCAGTTCCAGTTTCTTATCCGCGCTGACAGCTTTTCCGATGCCGCGGATGGCGGCATTCATGCCAGCGCAGTCGCTCCCGGCAGTCAACAACCCGATTCTTTTTGTCATGCTTACCTCACTGGACTTTTGAATAGATGCAGTAATTATAGCTGGTAATCCGCTGTTTAAAAATAAAAATGCCCTCTCGGGCATTTTTATGGTGTTCATGCCGAGCCACAGAATCGAACTGTGGACACTGCGATTTTCAGTCGCATGCTCTACCAACTGAGCTAGCTCGGCGTTTTTTCGAACAGTGGCAAGATTCTACCCGTAAGCAGCCGTGATGTCAAGCATGCGGGCGGAAGCCGCCTGGAAGCCAAACCTGGTATTTTTTCCGGAAAAGCCGAAGATTCACCAAAATTGATGTTGCGCATTGTCAAAAATACTTGTATGATTATCTTTATAGAGCATCAGTTCCATTTTTCACAATTTAACACCATTGTCCTCTCCCTTTTGACGGGAATACTTCAACCGCTTTTGTTCCGCTCTTTCGTCTGTCTCTCAACTTACAACTGAATACGTTCATAATTACCCCTGGAGGTATAAAATGCAAGCGAGAAAGGTTCTTCCTTTTGTGTTACTGCTCGCGCTCTTGCTCATGCCCTTCGCGGATGCCGCGCGGGCGGTTTCTGCCAGGTCCGCGCAGCCCATCATTCCCCCGCAGGAAGGGACGCCCCCGGCCAGCCCGCCTGTCAGCATCGGCGCGGACCCCACACCGGCTAAGGATTCAGCGTCCCCCCAGTCCCTTTCCGGCAGTTATGTTGTTTTTGACCCGTCTATAGGCGGGAGCGCCACCTACCTTCCTGGGGCAAGTCAGACGCTCTGTTTTCGCTCGGAATCTTTCACGACCGATTACGAATATGCCTACAGCAACTGGCTGAAATTTCCAGATACCTGGAACGTTTCAACTGTTTATGTCGAGGGGACGCCAGTCTGTGACAGCGGCGCGTCCTGGGGCACCTTTGGATGGTCCTACCAGACCTCACCCTACGAAGTGAGGATTAACCACACGCGTCTCCAGGCAAATACAGACCACTGCGTGGCGAATTACTGCGTGGAAGTCACCCCTTCGTTTGCAGGGGACCCGGCGCAAGTATCCTGGTATTTTGATGGCGACGGTTATGGCGGCGGGCCGCATAATCCCTGCAGCTCCGATAACTACAACCCAGCCGGGCAGTCTGCCTGCGATGAGAGCACCAATCTGCCGGCAAGCATCCCAACGGATGCCACTGGTCTATTTTTCTCCCCGGAAAGGATTGATTCCGCCGGCTGCCATGGTGAGCCGCAGGAACACGCGGTTAAACTTTATAACCGGACAGGCGCAACTGCTACGATCACACTGGAGTACTTCGCGGATTTTGGAGGGACTTTCACCGGTCCACAAGGGTTCATTATTCCTGACGGAGAATACGCCAGCTTTTTTGTAACGCTCGACCCACACGTCTGCACAGATGACCGGGAAATTTACGGCGTCATAGAAGCCACCTGCGGAGGGGGAGAGACAGCATTGTTTGAAATACACAAACAAATCTACTCGGAAGCTGCAGAATGGCAGCAGCTTGCAACCAATCCAGCCGTCACTATGGATAACGTGCTGGCAGCCTACAGCGGCAAGCTCTGGCAGATAACCGGATACGGCACGACCGGGGTCAGTAATTATGACCCTCTCACCGATGCCTGGACAGCAATCCCCGCTTCCGCGCCGCCTTTTGGACAGAATTATGCCCGCTCCGGCTGCCAGTATGAAAACAAAGTCTTCATGTATGGAGATTCCACCACTCCAGGCTTCACTGGTTTGTGGAGCTATGACATGGATACCAACGTCTGGACAGCCGAAACGCCTTCTGGCACTCCCCCGCCTCTGACAGGCATCTGGGCGCCAGCCTGGGTTTCTGACCCGGTCACTCACATATGCTTCATGACTGGCGGCAGCAATACTCCTGGCACTGGAACATTGACCAGCGTTTATGGATTCGATCCTTTGTTCGACTCCTGGCTCCCTTCAATGCCGAGCTTTACAACGCCAAGGGACTTCCACGCGGCGTTCATATTCGAGCGTCCAGCTGATAACCATAAGCTCCTGTGCGTCGCGGGCGGCAACTCTGCAGACCTTGGTCTGACCAGCACGCAGTGTTATGATTTCACAGCCGCTATGTGGTACCCGGAAAACGCGGACCTGGGTGTCCTGCCCGCCTCTCTATGGGGTATGGGTTACGCGACGCTTACAGCTGACGCGGGGGATGACCTGTGGTTAGTTAACGGCATTGATGCTGCCTATGCAATCGCGAACGTTACCTGGCGGCTCAACACTGCGACTGGCGGCTGGGAAGACCTTGGGCCACTGCCGGGCGGCGCGGTCTACAGACTATCCGCGGCAGTTTTGGATAACACCCTTTATCAATCGGGAGGCTCCACCGGAGGATTTAGCCCCTCAGGTTTGACACATAAATTCCTCGTGGAGGTGTGTGAGGCATGCGTGCTCCCGGATGTCGTTAAAGAGGCTACCGCGGTGGCTTTGCCTGGGGAGACAATTGACTACACCATTACAGTTCCCCAGATTTACAACGACACCATCCAAATCTTTGATACGCTCCCTGAAGGCACTTCCTTCGTCCCGGGCAGCCTCACCGTGTGGCCGGACATCGGTAACTATGGATATATCCCCTCTGCGTCCATGGTTTATTGGTTCTATGAACCTGCCCCGCTAAAGGCTGCTGAGTGGACGCCTGTTGAGATTGCCGGAGCGGCCGGAGAGGTTGACCTTCAGATATCTGGAAAGACCAGCGCCGCAGCGCAAACGCCAAACGCGCCCGCCAGGGATGTCAACGCGGTTCTCTGGGACCAGCCAATCAGCACAGTAAACACCGATACCTACGTGGACCAGGAATTTGAAGATTATCCAGCTTATTCATCCTTCCTGGCGGATGATTTCATCGCGGACAGTCCGTGGACCATAGACAGTTTCTTCGTTCCTGGCAACGGTTGGAATGGATTCACCACGTTGCTTAATGCATCCCAGGTGACTTTCATGATTTTCGCGGATGACATGGGCGTTCCCGCGGGTGACCCAGCCGGTCGCGGCGATCCTCCTCTCTGGGTGGAAACCATGCTTCCCACGGATCCCAGCCTGACGATCACCACCGGAGCTGGTGGTTATCCTTCTGATGTCTTGTTCGAGCTGGACACCCCCATTCTGCTCCCGTCTGGGCATTACTGGTTCATCTTCTACCCTACCTTAAACTTCACCTCCTACGGCCAATTCGGCAGGCAAGCTTCGGATACTGCCAATGGTTACACGGCGCAGTTTGTCAACCCCGGAGGAGGCTTTGGTTATGGGACAGAATGGCAGCCCTGGACTGTGATTGGACCTACACAGACAGACGTCGCTTTCAGCATTTACGGTTCAGCAAATCAGTCTGTGGAAATCAGCTTCCAGGCGGAAGTCTTGGCGCCGCGCCGGGATGTGCTGAACACCGCCTACCTGATCTATGGAGACAGGCTCATATGGAGCCAGGCGGTCACCTTTACTGGCCACCCGGTCTATCTGCCTATCACTATGAAACAATGAGTCAGCAGTTTAGTTAGTACACCAGGGGGCTGCCCGGCCGGGCAGCCCCATTTTATTCTTCCCGGCGCCGGCGGCCGCCAGCAAGACGTTTCAAATGCAGCGGCAGTGCCGCTATACGCCTTGTGGCAGCAAGATTCCCTACCACCTTGCAGGAACGAATATTCCCTCATCACCAACAGAAACAGGCTGCCTCTTTGCTTTTTTTTGTCATCCAGAACTACAGCGAAGCAAATCTCATTTTTAAAGAGAGAATCTTCATTGCGTTCAGAACGATTAAGGAGCGCAGAGAATCACACCTATACAATTAGCCACTTCATTCAGATTGAGAGCGGGCAGTACCATTCTCAGTTCCATCCTCAAAAACGAACAGCATTTGAATCCCCATGCTCTACCAACTGACCTAGCTCGATGTTCTCACAAACATAGGCAAGAAACGCCCGTAAGCAGCCGTGATGTCAAGCATTCCAGCTGACGCGCGGCACATTCAGCCTTGCAAGTTCACAGTGAATCAAGCCGAAATCCCAAAGAAACATATTGAAATTTTGGAAAAATAATCATATAGTATGAGTGTCAGGAATTGAGTCCAATTCAATCCATGAAGTAAAGACATATGTCCATTCCCGTCTTGACGGGTAAATTGAATAGTGGCCGTTTTAACAATCCGTCTGTCGCTTTGTTTAACAACTGCATGCGCGCAAATACTGTAGAGGAGGTTTAAGATGCAAACGAAAAGGTTCCTTCCAATGATTTTACTTCTCGCTCTCTTATTCATGCCTTTCGCGGATACCGCGCAGGAGGTTTCCGCCCGGGCTTCGGCGCCTGTTATCATCCCCCAGGAGGGCGCCGGCACCGAAGTCAGCACCGGCGCGGACCCCGAACCTGGCGGGGATTCCCCGCATATCCAATCCTTATCCGGCAGCTATGTCAATTTTGACCCATCCGTAGGGGGGAACACGAGCTATATTCCAGGTGTCAGTCAGACGCTGTGTTTTCGCTCCGAAACCTTCACCACGGATTGGGAGTATGTCTACAGCAACTGGTTGAAGTTTCCAGATACCTGGAACGTTTCAAATGTTTATGTTGAGGGGACGCCAGTCTGTGACAGCGGCGCATCCTGGGATACGTTTGCATGGTCCTATCAAACCTCACCATACGAAGTAAGGATTGACCACCCGCGTTACCAGGCAAATACAGACCACTGCACCGCGTATTACTGCGTGGAGGTGACGCCCCAAGCCGCTACAGATCCCGCTCCCGTCTCCTGGTATTTTGACGGCGACGGATGGGGCGGAGCGCCGCACAACCCCTGCAGTTCGGATGGCTACACGCCTGCCGGTCAGAGCACCTGCGACGAAGCGCTTAGCGATCCAGCGTATGTGCCCTTTGGCGGCGAAGGTCTTTTCTTCGCGCCCAATGAGATCACCACCAGCGGCTGCCAGGGCGAGCAGCAGACGCATGAAGTTCACCTGGCCAACTTCACTGGCTCGGAAACTACAGTTTCCCTGATGTACTATACAGAATTCGGGTCAAGGTTTATAGGTCCGAACAGTCTGACAATCCCGGACGCCACTGTCGCGAGCTTCTCGGTTTCGCTTCACCCGCACGTTTGCGCGGAGAATGGCGAATTAACTTCCAGGATTGAAGCCACCAACGGCACCGATACCGCCACCATGACGATACACAAAGAGGTGTATTCCGGCCAGAAGGAATGGCAGCAGCTTGCGACAAATCCCATCCTCGGGATGGACAATGTGCTGGCGGCCTATGCTGGCAAGGTCTGGCAAATTACTGGCTATGGCGTAACGGGCGTCAGTAATTACGACCCGGCCACAGATTCCTGGACCGTGGTTCCCTCGTCCGCTCCGCCTTTTGGGCAGAATTACGCCCGCTCGGGCTGCCAGTATGGCAATAAAGTTTTCATGTACGGGGATACTACCACAGCCGGGTTCACCGGCTTGTGGAGCTACAACATGGAAACCAACGTCTGGACCGCCGAGACACCGGCGGGCGAGCCGCCGTCTCTTACGGGCATCTGGGCGCCTGCCTGGGTCTCTGACCCCGAAACCCATCTGTGCTACCTGACAGGCGGCGCAAACACTCCCGGCACCGGAACGCTGAACACCGTGTTTGTGTACGACCCGCTGACCAATGCCTGGCTGCCGCCCCTGCCACCATTTACCACCCCCAGGGATTTCCACGCGGCCTTCGTTTTCGAGCGGGAAGTTGCTAAAGTCTTACAGAAGCTGCTGTGCGTCGCCGGCGGCAATTATGCTGTCGCTGGTCTCGCAAGCACCCAGTGCTACGATTTCACCGCTGGAACATGGAGTCCAGAAAACTTCGACATTGGACCCTTGCCTGGTGCTTTGTGGGGCATGGGCTATGCGACGCTTGAGGCTGACGAGGGCAGTGACCTCTGGTTTGTGCAGGGCGTCGGTGAAACGGCGCTGTTAGATGAATCCTGGCGCTTTAATACTTTTACCGGCCTCTGGGAGGATTTAGGAACTGTTCCTCCTGCCCCGACCTACCGCCTTTCGGCTGTAGCGCTGGATAACACCCTGTACGCTGTGGGCGGTTCTACTTCGGGATTTAATTTCTCGGGATACCTGCGCCGGTATTTTGAAGAGACTTGCGAAGCCTGCGTCGTCCCGGATATTGTGAAGGATGGCCCCCCGCTGGCCTTGCCGGGTGAGAGAATCACGTATACCATCACCATTCCGCAGCTTCCAACAGACTTTGTCTATGTGACAGATGCTCTTCCTGAAGGCCTTTCTTACGTTCCAGGCAGCCTCACGGTGACGCCGGATATTGGTTATTACGACTATATTGCCGCCACCCGGATGATATACTGGTCTCTTATCCCCGTTCCTCTTAAAGCTGACCAATGGAAACCAGCTTCTGCAGTTGGTCCGTCAGCCGAAAGCGGCCTCAGCCTGACAGGAGATTCAGGCCCGCAGTCCTCCACAGCGCGCCCGGCAGCGCAAACAAACGCGGACCTGCTCTGGGGCCAGCCGCTCAGCAGCGTGGATACATATGCGTGGATAAACCAGGATTTCCCCGATTTATCAATCGCCTCCTCCTTCCTGGCGGATGATTTTACGGCGGACAGCACTTGGATAATTGAAACTTTCTTTATTCCGGGTAATGGTTTTAATGGTTTTTCCACGCTGTTGAACGCCAGCCAGCTGACCTTCATGATTTACGCCGACAATATGGGCGTGCCTGCCGGGGACCCATCCGGACGCGGCGATCTCCCACTCTGGGCGGTCAGCCTGCCGCCAACAGACCCGCAATTAACTATCACAACCGGTTCAGGCGGCTTTCCGTCCAATGTCCAGCTCGACCTGGATACCCCGCTGATACTTCCGGCCGGCCATTACTGGTTTATTTTCTACCCCACGATGAATTTTGGCGTCGGCGGTCAGTATGGCAGACAGCCCGCAGACACCTCCAACGGCTACACCGCGCAGTTTATCAACCCTGGAGGCGCCTGGGGTTTTGGAACAGAATGGCAGCCCTGGACTGTGATTGGACCCACACAGACGGACCTCGCATTCAGCATCTATGGCACAGCAAGCCAATCCGTGACCATCAGCTTCCAGGCGGATGTCGATTGGCCGCGCGGACAATTGTTTAATTTCGCCATGCTCTGGTATGGAGACGCGTATAACGATGACTACGCGGAAACCTTTACGGGGACAGGCGTTTTCCTGCCTATCACAATTAAATAGGAGCAGGCCTATAACCGTGTGGGGCTGCCCGGCCGGGCAGCCCCATTTTGTTCTTCCCGGCGCCGGCGGCCGCCAGTAAGACGTTTCAGGTGCAGCCGGCAGTGCCGCCATACGCCTTGTGGCAGTAAGATTCCCTAGTACCTTGCAAGAACAATTATCCGCCCACAGCCGGGCGCGTTTTCCGTCCGCTTCATTTTCCAGTACAATAAAGCAAACGCACAATTATCTTAATCAAACCGGAGGTTTGTATGACCCCTCTTATGATTGCGGGAATCGCCGCGGGAGCCCTGCTGGTAATACTCCTGGCCGTTATCATCATCCGCACGCTCAGCTTCCCCATCGAAACCGAGCCCACAGAACCGCTCGCGCTGTTGGATATTGACGGTGAGGCCGTCGCCCGGCGCGTTGGCCTGGCAGTGCAGTGCCGCACCATCTCCCACAAAAACCCCGCGGAAACCGACCCCAAGCCGTTCAGCGACCTGCGCGACCTCTTGCGCACGCTCTACCCGCAGCTCCACGAAAAACTGGACTGCGAGTTAATCAACGACCGCTCGCTGCTCTTCACCTGGCGGGGCTCGGACCCTAAACTTGATGCCATTTGTTTTGCCGCCCATCAAGACGTTGTCCCCGCCGATGAATCCCCCGAAGCCGGCTGGACCCACCCCCCATTTGCCGGCGAACTCGCGGATGGGTACGTGTGGGGCCGCGGCACACTGGACTGCAAAGGCACGCTGATTGGCATTTGCGAAGCCGCCAACAACCTGCTCAAAGCCGGCTTCACTCCCAGGCGCACCATCTATCTTGCCTTCGGCGCGGATGAAGAAGTTTCGGGCCTGGAAGGCGCGCGCGTCATCGCGGAGACTCTGCGGGAACGCGGCGTGAAACTGGCCTTTTTGCTTGACGAAGGCAGCGTGGTCACCAAAGGCAGCGCCCTGGGGATTAACAGCCCGATTGGACAGATTGGCATCAGCGAAAAGGGCTATCTTTCCCTCAAACTGAAAACCAAAGTCAAAGGCGGTCACTCCTCCACGCCCCCCAATCAGACCGCGATTGGCGCGCTTGCCCTCGCGATTGCCGTGCTGGAATCCAACCCCTTCCCGCAGACGCTGGACGTGATGAGCTTCATTGTCAGTTACTTGGGCAAAGCCCTGCCCTTCTTCCAAAGAATGCAGTATGCCAATACCTGGCTTTTCGGAGGCAGCCTTAAGCGCAAGCTCGCCGCCACCCCGCTCACCAACGCCCTCACCCGCACAACCGCCGCGCCAACCATCATCAAGGCCGGCAGCGCCGAAAACGTACTTCCTGCCGAAGCCGAAGCCCTGATTAACTTCCGCATCATGCCCGGCGAAACTCTGCGGGACGTCTACGAGCGCGTGAATGACCTGGTCGGGGACGAAACCCTTGAGGTACTACCCGCTCACGGCGAGACGCTCGAAAGCGACCACGCCTGGAATCCCACTCCCGTCGCGGACGTGGACTCTCCGCAGTATCAGCGCCTGGCGGAACTGGTGCGCGCCACCTTCCCCGGCGCGCTGGTCGTGCCTTTTATGATGACAGGCGCCACCGACGCCCGCCATTACGCGGAAGTGTGCCAGAACGCGATGCGCTTCTCGCCTTTGTTCCTGACCCAGGAAGAAATCCAGACTATGCACGCGGTGAACGAACGGCTTTCTTTCGTCAACGCCGGCCGCATGGTGGCTTTCTACGAGGAGCTGATGCGCCAGGAAAGCAGCCTGCTGGATGAAGAAGAAAGCGAAGAAGCGGAACCGCCGCTAAAAACCAAACGGCTTTCACGCAAAGAACGCGAAGTAGCGGAAGAAGAGGAGCCCAGCGATGCGCTTCCGGAAGCCGATGCCCTGCCCCTGGAGGATGAGCCCCTGGTGGTGAAGCCGCTGCGGAAAGACGATTAACCCACCCGCGCCCCAAAAAGCAGCTCCGAAATCGGAGCTGCTTTTTTTATTGCGGAAGAGAACAGGACCGCCTTATCGCGAGGGATGTTTCGTAATTCCCGGCACCGCGAGGGGCGCGGCGGCCTGCCCCTGAAAGCGCGGTCCGGCTTTGCGTTTGCTTGGAAACCCTCCAAATGCCGCGGCCGGACCTCACCGGATGATATACTTAGGCGCAAAGGAAAACCTATGAACCCCTCAACCAAAAAGACGCTCATTATTGTTTTGATTGTTTTACTGGTGTTTTGCCTGTGCGCAGCCGCCGCCGCGCTGCTTGGCGGTTTCGTAATCTTCAGGGATAAGCTGAACCCGAAAAATTCCAGTCAAATGCCTACCGGTCAGCCAGCGGCCGCGGCCACAGCCACCTCCGTCCCCCAGACAGACCCCGAGGCGGCAGAGGACAAAATCAGCGCGTCCATGGATGAAATTGAGCGCCAGGTCTCGGATATCCGCGGCCTGAGGCTAAAAAACCCCATCCCCCGGAAATTGCTGACCGAAGCTGAACTTCAGGAGACGGTGGAAAACGACTTTTTTAAGGATTATTCCGCGGAAGATGCCGCCTCCGACGCGCGCGTTCTCGCCCTGCTCGGCCTCCTCCCGCGCGATTTTGACCTGCTCAGTTTCTATCGGGAGCTTTACAGCGAGCAAATTGCCGGCTATTACGACGACGAAGTAAAAGCGATGTTCGTGGTAAAAAACAGCGGCTTCACCGGCGTGGAACGCGACACCTACGCGCACGAATTCACGCACGCCCTGCAAGACGCTGCCTTTGATTTTAACGGGGCGCTGAACTACACCGACGAATCCTGTCAGGAAGATTCTGAACGCTGCGCCGCGCTGCAGTCGCTCATCGAAGGGGACGCGACCCTGACCGAGAGCCTCTGGCTGCAGACCTACGCCACCCGTGAGGACATCCGCGACCTGCAGGCCTTCTACAACAATTACAAAAGCCCGGTCTACGACTCCGCGCCAGCCTATATGCAGGAAGATTTCCTCTTTGCCTACCAGCAGGGTCTCGATTTTGTCCAATCTCTCTACGACCAGGGCGGCTTCGCGGCCGTGAACGACGCCTTCACCAAAACACAGCCGGTCTCAACGGAACAAATTCTGCACCCTTCCCGCTATCCCTCCGATAAACCAAGCCCGGTGGACCTGCCGGACCTCAGTGCCAGCCTGGGCGCGGATTGGACCGAGACGGAACGCAACGTGATGGGCGAATGGTACACCTGGTTAATCCTGGCGCGTGGGGATGACCCTAAAAGTCGCCTGGTGGATGCCAAAGCTTCCGCCGCGGCCGAAGGTTGGGGCGGCGACACTTACGTGGTGCTCGAAAACATCGCCTCCGGCGAATCAGCGCTGCTGGTGCGCTATACCTGGGACGGCTCCGCGGACGCCGCTGAAGCCCTCTATGCCTATGAAAGCTACCTGGAACTCCGTTTTGGCGCTGTGGCGCAGGATGGCGTGTATGCCAGCGACGGCTTCTACTCCGCGCTCCGCCAGGATTCTCAGTTTGGCTTTACCTGGCTGATTTCGGACAGCCGTCAGGCTCTGGAAAACGTCGTGGACGCGCTTTACCAGCAATAACCAAAAAGATGTCAGCGCGCCGACCAGCCCCACAGCCCTTAGACCTTTCCCGGGTCAAAGCCCTGCTCTTCGACGTGGACGGCACTCTGGCCGACAGCGATGACGCGCTCACAGCTCGCGTTGAGTGCCTCCTAAGGCCGCTGCGCTTTTTGCTGAGCGAACAAAAAGCAGCCAGGATTGCCCGCAAGCTTGTCATGATGGCCGAAAGCCCGGGCAACACGGTGCTCGAACTTGCCGACCGCCTGGGAGTTGACCCTCTCATTGCGCGCTTTCTGGAACGCCGCGCCGCCCGCGGCACCGCGCGCGTGCTGCCGGTTATCCCCGGTGTACCGGAAATGCTGGCCGCGCTCCATGAGCGCTACCCCATGGCAGTCGTTTCTGCGCGCAATAATCTGACCACCCTCAGGTTCTTGCAGGAACATAATCTCGCACGCTTCTTTCGTCTGGTGGTCACATCGCAGACCTGCCCGCGCACCAAACCATTCCCGGACCCGCTGCTTTACGCCGCGAAAGCCCTGAATGTGCCGATTGAGAACTGCCTGATGATTGGAGATACCAGACCGGATGTCCGCGCGGCGTTGACCGCCGGCGCGCAGTCCCTTTCTGTTTTGTGCGGATTTGGCACCGAAAAAGAACTTCTGCGGGCGGGTTCGCATCACATACTTGCCAGCACCGCCGCCCTGTCCGAATTCTTAAGCTGAGATTGCGCGCGGTTATCGCCCGCGCTTACAGCAGCTCCTCCGCAGGGACAGCCGCTGCCGGCAGCGTTCCACCCGGCTCCTGCGCATCCAGCGTGTAAACACTGCGTTTCAGGAAGCCGTAAATCCCCATCGACCCGCAAAAAACACCCGCAATCAGGTACCAGGCGCGGATTCCCAGCCACTCGGCTACCGGAGCCGCCAGCAGCATCCCGAGGGGAGAGGCAGCCGACGCGAGGCTGCCAATCACCGTGAAAATGCGTCCCTGCATGTCGGGCGGAATCTTTGTCTGCATAATTGCCCCCAACGCGCCGTTTGCCAGGGCGTTCATCAAGCCGATTAACGCCATCATTCCCACTGCCAGGAGGTATGTCCCGCTGTTTGTCAGCCCCAAAATTGTAATCCCCACCCCCATCCCGAGCAGTCCCGTCAGCATGGTCGCGGTTTTGCGTCTAAAGCCGCCCCAGACGCCCAGCAGCAAACCGCCAGCCACAACACCAAGCCCCAAGGCGGATTCCAGCCAGGCTACTTCAGCTGCCCCTTTACCGTAGACCTGGGTCACCATCAAAGGCAGAAGCGAAAAGGCCGGAGAAGCAAGCATGTTGATGAATGAAGCCATCACCATCATCGTGAACAAACCCGACCATCTCACCGCGTATTTCAAGCCGTATTGGACGTCTCCCAACACTCGCCTGGGAGTGATTACCTCGGCGCTTTGCGCGTTTACGGGCTGCGGCACATGCACAAAGAGCGCCAGCAAGCCAATCGCGACAGCGGCGGTAACCAAATCAATCGCGAGAACCGCCTGCATGGTCATGACTGACATCAGCAGCGCGCCTAAAGGCGGGCTGACAATATCTATCACGCCGTACATAGCCTGGTTTATTCCGCCCAGCCGCGCGTAATGTTCGGAGGGAACCATCAGGCTAGTGGATGCCTGCATAGCCGGATATTGGAAGGAACCGCACAAGGACCTGACAAACAGGACCACATAAATATGCCAGATTTGAGTAATCCCCAGGTGGAACAGCACCACCAGCGCAAAGGTCGCCAGCGCCACTGCGGTATCGGACACAATCATGATGGCCTTGCGGTTTAATCGGTCCACCAGCGCGCCGGCAAATGGACCCAAAAAGACGCGCGGAAGCAGCGCCACAAAAGTCGCCATTGCCAGCACCGTCGCGGAACCGGTTTTCTCGGTCATGTACCAGACCAGGGCGAACTGCACCAAACCGCTCCCCAAAAGCGATACCGCCTGACCAATCCACATGGGCAGGTAATTGCGCAGCCAGCGCGCGGGCAGATTCCTGGGCGTAAGACTTTCGATGTGTTCAGTCATAATATCTTCCAAAAAACAAGATGCGAGCTGAATTATAGAGCCTTAATGCTTTTAGCGGAGGTATTGGACACAAAAGCCGCCCTTTGCAGGCAAAGCAGTCAATCAGGGTAAAATAAGGTAAATCGCGGTCCCGAGGTACCTGATGAGTCTGAAAAAACAACTTAACGAATACAAACTCAAATATCCCTATCCGCGCCGCCGCTTTATCCGGCGCGTCCTGCGCAGCGCCATCCGGATGGCGGCTTCTGTAATCACGGACTACCGCATAGAAGGGCAGGAGAATCTGCCTAAACAAGGACCGCTGCTGATTGTTGGCAATCACTTCCACTTTCTGGATACCATTGGTCCCATTCACTGCACGGATTATCTGCTGGAATTTATTAACGACGCGATTATGCCCAACGCCCCCGCGACCATGAAGTTCCTACCAGGCCTTTGGGGAACGCTTAAAATCCTGCAGGGCACAGCAAACCTGGAAGCAATGCGGGCTTCGGAAGCGGTGCTCGCGCAGGGCGGCGTTCTGGCAATTTTTCCGGAAGGGCACGTGCACAGGCTCCCGCTCGGAAAACCCCTGCCAGGCGCGTCTTTTCTGGCGCTGCGCTCCGGCGTGCCAATTCTGCCTATTGGCACTTACAGCGAGGATGATTGGGATTTGTTCGGCGCCCTCACCCGCAAAAAACGCCGCGCCCGAATTGTCAGCCGGATTGGCAAGCCCTTTGGACCGCTCGCGATTGGGGACCTGAACAAAATTCCCAGCCGTGAAGAAGTGAGAAACGCGGGTTGGGAAATCATGAGCCGCATCGCCGATTTGCTGCCCACCCATGCCCGGGGAATTTACAACGCGCAGCCCCCAGAGCCGCAGGCGGTCAGCAATTAACATAATTTATACAGTGCGCTGTTAACCTTGTATTGTTAATTCATTTTTTGGAAAGTTTGGCATTTAGTGTATGGAATATAAGGATTATTACAAAACGCTTGGGTTGGACAAGACCGCCAAAGAAGCGGATATTAAATCCGCCTACCGCCGGCTGGCGCGTAAATACCACCCGGATATGAACCCCGGCAAACCAGAGGCGGAAGAAAAGTTTAAGGAAATCAACGAAGCTTACCAGGTGCTTTCTGACCCCGAAAAGCGTAAGAAATATGACCAATTCGGTTCTCAATGGCAGCAGTACCGTTCCGCCGGCGGCAGCCCGGAAGACTTCAATTGGGGTCCCTGGCGCTCGCAGCCCGCGGGCGGCAGCGGATACCGCACCATGACGCAAGAAGAACTCAATGAAATGCTTGGCGGTATGGGCGGTTTTTCTGATTTCTTTGAAACGCTGTTCGGCGGCTTTGGCATGGGCGGCTTTAGTACCCAGACCGCGCGGCAGGCAGGTTCAGCCGGCGCGCGCCGCGCTCCGGCTGGCGCTTCCCGCGATGTGGTACACGAGGTGGAGATTACACTTGAAGAAGCCTTCAACGGAACCAAACGGCTGCTGCAGTTGGACGGCGGTAAGCGCATCGAAGCCAGCATTCCCCCCGGCGTGGACACCGGTTCGCGCGTGCGGCTGAGCGGCCAGGCCGCCGGCGCCGATTTGTACCTGCAGATTGTGGTTCTCCCGCACCCGGTGTTTACGCGCAAAGGGAACGACCTCTATACCCGCGTGCCTGTGGACTTCTACACAGCCGTCCTGGGCGGTGAGGTGAGCGTGCCAACGCTTGGCAACGCGGTGCGCCTGACCATCCCGGAAAATACCGACACCGGCAAAGTTTTTCGCCTGAAAGGTCTGGGGATGCCCAGCCTGAAGAATCCGCAAACCCGCGGAAACCTCTACGCGACGGTGGAAATTCATTTGCCGCCGCACCTCACTCCGGCGGAAAAAGCGAAGGTGCGCGAACTGAAGAACATGCGCCGCGTACAGTAAAAGAACGCCGCCCTGCTCGCGCCAGCTCGGCCAGAGAATGAACCAACAGGTATAATATGCGCTGACATCAGCGAGGAAAACATGCCGCTCAAACCCATTCAAACCGTCACCATCTTTTCCGGTTCCGCGGACCATCTCCGGCAGGTTTACCTGCAGGGCGCCTGGGAACTTGGGGCCGTGCTGGCGCGGCGCGGCCTGACGCTGGTGTTTGGCGGCGGTAAAACCGGCTTGATGGGCGCTGTCGCGGACGGAGCGCTGGAAAACGGCGGGCAGGTAGTCGGCGTCATCAATGAGAGTTTGAACACGCCCGCGCTCGCACACGCCGGTCTCAGCCGCATGGAAATACTCCCGGACCTGCACACCCGTAAAGCCCGCATGTCCGCCCTCGCAGATGCCTACATCGCGCTCCCCGGCGGTTACGGCACCTTTGATGAACTCTTTGAAGCCCTCACCTGGGCGCAGATTGGCTTACACCAAAAACCCATCGGCCTGCTCAACATCGACCGCTATTTTAACCCGCTGCTGGCCCTGTTGGACCATGCCATTGCAGAGCGCTTCATCTACCCCGAACACCGCCAGCTAATCATTTGCGAAGAAGACCCTCACATCCTTTTGGAAAAAATGCAGGCCTACCGACCTCCTGAAAACCTGAGCCGCTGGGTGGAACGTCCGTGAAAATCTCCACCCTGTTTATCGACCTCGACGACACCGTGTACCCGGCCACCACCCAGGTTTGGCAGCTGGTCATGAAGCGCATGTACGTTTACATGCGGGATTTTCTTGGCATCCCCGAAGAAGAAGTGCCGGCCATGCGGGACCGTCTTTTCAATCGCTACGGCACCACACTGCGCGGCCTCCAAATTGAGCGCGGCATCGACGCGAAAGCTTACCTGGATTATGTTCATGATGTGGACCTGTCCGGCATTCTCAGCCCCGACCCCGAGCTGAAATCTGCGCTTGCCAGCATTCCTCTTCCCAAAATCATTTTCACCAATGCCTGCGAATCCCACGCGCGCAATGTGCTTGGGCTCATGCAGCTGGAAGGTTGTTTTGACGGAATTATTGACGTGGTGGCAGTGCAGCCTTACTGCAAACCCGAACTGGAAGCCTTTCACATCGCCCTGAAGCTGGCCGGCAGCCCAGACCCGGCTGCCGTGATGATGGTGGACGACCGCGCGGAAAACCTGGCCGCCGCCGCGAGTCTGGGTATGCGCACCGTGCTTGTTTCCGACGCCCCGCAGGACGGTTTCCAAACCATCGCACGCCTGGCGCAGCTGCCTGACCTGCTGGGTGCCTGAAATTCAACAACAGCTATTGACAGCTTGGAAATTGATAAGTTTCTTCTTAAAAACTATAGATTTTATATGCATCGTTAATCCCTTTATGTTATTCTTGGTATTCAAATTGATTAACTGGAGCAAAAATGCAGCAAGGCAAAGTCCTTAGGACTATCTTATTAACCCTTTTGGTTTTAGTGTTGATTTCAGGCGCGTTTATGGGCGGCTTGATAGCGGGAAATGCGCTCCCGGTCAGGCTCCTGCCCTCGGGTCAGGGCACGCAGGCTGCCAACACAGAAGTTCCCGCGCAGCAAACCACAGCGGAAGGCGCGGCTGTTTGCACGGATTACACCAGCAGCAGCACCCCCGAAGAACTGAAACAAACTTTTGCCCCCTTCTGGGAGACCTGGTCGCTGCTGCACGAAAACTTTGTCGACCAGCCTCTTGATGATGTCGCGCTGATGCGCGGCGCCATCTCGGGCATGCTGGCAGCCACCGGCGACAAACATACCACCTATATGGACCCGACCGAATTTGAGCAGGCCAATGCCAGCATGGAAGGCGAATACGAAGGAATTGGAGCCTGGGTGGATACCACCGGCGAGTATGTGCAAATCATTTCACCCATGAAAGGCTCCCCCGCGGAAGCTGCCGGTTTGCGTGCCAATGATATCGTCATTGCTGTGGATGGCGAAGACCAGACCGGCGTTCCCGGCGACCTGGTGCTCAAGAAGATTCTGGGCCCCGCCGGAGAAGCGGTGACGCTCACCATTCGGCGCGGAGAGGAAACCCTCGAGTTTACCATCATCCGCGCGAAAATCACCGTGCCGGTGGTGGACTACCGCATGCTGGATAACAACATCGCCTATCTGGCGCTGTATTCCTTCAATGACCAGGCCACCAGCCAGCTGCGCGCCGCCCTCAAGGAGTTGATGGCTCAGAAGCCGGCCGGGCTCATCTTTGATTTGCGCGATAACGGCGGCGGTTACCTCTCCACCGCGATTGACGTGGTTTCTGAGTTCATACCAAGCGGCGTGGTCATGTACGAGGAATACGGCGACGGCACGCGCGACGCCTATACCGCCAAGCGCGGCGGCCGGGCGACGGAGATTCCCCTGGTCGTGCTGGTGAATGAAGGCACCGCCTCCGCTTCTGAGATTACCGCCGGAGCAATTCAAGACCTGGGGCGCGGCAAACTGGTGGGAGTCAGGACCTACGGCAAAGGCTCCGTCCAGAACTGGATTCCGCTGACCACCGAAAAGGGCGGCGTCCGCATCACCATTGCCCGCTGGCTCACCCCCAAAGGCACCCAGATAAGCGATATCGGCCTGACGCCGGACCTGATTGTTGAGATGACCGAAGAAGACTACGCCCAGGGCAGAGACCCGCAGTTGGACGCTGCCGTGCAGCTCTTACTGCAGCCGTAGCACAGGAAAGGTTTTTTTTATTCGCGGGCATGGAACCACCTGCCCGCCAGAGGAGGAAAAATGTTAAATTACATCATCTATATGCTGCCCGCCTTCATTTTGTCGATGATAGCGCAGCTCTATGTCACTTCAGCCTACCGCAAGTGGAGCCAGGTTCGCAATTATCACAACCTCACTGGCATCGAAGCGGCCCAACAGCTTACCATGCGCGTCGGTTTATCTGATATCCAGCTCAAACGTACACAGGGCAATCTGACCGACCATTACGACCCGCGCGATAATACGCTTGCTCTTTCGCAAGGCGTCGCGGACCAGCCTTCCGTGGCCGCGCTGGCCATCACCGCGCATGAGCTCGGCCACGCTTTGCAAGACCGCGACAATTACGGCCCGATGAAACTGCGCAGCGCCATCGTGCCGATGGTCAACATCGGTTCAAATCTCGGTTGGATACTTTTGATGATCGGCCTTGTGCTGCGCCTCGCGAATCTCGCCTGGATGGGTGTCATCCTCTTCTCAGCCGGCGCGCTGTTCTCCCTGATTACCGTACCGGTTGAATTGAACGCATCCAAACGGGCGCGCCAGATGCTGACAAGCACCGGCCTGGTGGTAAACGCGGAAGAAGAAAAGGGCGTATCGGCCGTTCTGAATGCTGCCGCCCTGACCTATGTGGCCGGACTGGCGACATCGCTGCTGCAAGTCTTGTATTTTGGCTCGATGGTGGGCGGGCTCGGCCGGCGCAGATAAAGCTTTAGCCCAAATATTCATCAGCCCCTGAGTGTCTCAGGGGCTTTTTGCTGCCCCAAGGGAAAGGCGGTTTGTGTCGCAGTGCGAGCATGTCAGGCCTCCCCGTGCGCTTGGCCGCGCCGAATCCCTGAAACTGCTCCATACCCCTAATTGGCGGTAGATTCACGAAAATCGCCTGCAGGTAGGTATAATTCCTTCATCATTTTCTCAAGGAGAAACCTAATGACGCAAACCCCTCCGCGCTGGAACCTTACCAATATCTATGAATCCGTTGACGACCCGCGCCTGGCGGCCGATTTCGAGTGGATACAAGCCCAAACCGCGGCGCTGGAAGCTCGTTTTCAGACCGAGCTCCAGCCTCTGTCGCAAGACTCCGCGCAGCCCGAAACACTGAGCCGGCTCTTGAACCAGCTGGTCGATGACCTGAACGCCCTCATCCTGAAATCCGGGACCATAGATGCCTATCTTTACGGCCTCATCACCACAGACTCGTTCGACAAAAAGGCTGAACAGATGATGTCCCGCTTTGAAATCGCCCGGGTGCCCTTCCAAAACCTGCTGGTGCGCCTGCGGGCCTGGTTTGGCAGGCTCGGCCGGGCCCTGCCCGAGGCGCTCCAGGCGCCCGGCAGCGCCAGCGAACACGCCTTCATCCTGCTGGAGGAGGCGGAGCAAAGCCGCTATCAGATGTCGGAAGCTGAAGAACTTCTTGCCAATGAGCTGACTCTTTCAGGCGGCACTGCCTGGGAAAAATTGCAGGGCACTCTCACCTCTCAAAAGACCGTTCCCTTCGAGTTGGACGGCAAATTGGAAGACCTGCCGATGCCCGCGCTCATTAACCTGCGCAGCCACCCCTCCGCGGAAGTCCGCGAACGGGCCTATAAGACCGAGCACAAAGTCTGGGAGGAACTGAAAGAACCCCTGGCAGCCTGTCTGAACGGCGTCAAGGGCGAAACGCTCACGCTTGACAAACACCGCGGACGGCGGGACTGCCTGCATGCCTCGCTGGACATGGCGCGCATCGACCAGGGCACGCTCGACGCCATGCTTTCCGCCATCAAAGCCTCGCTTCCCAGTTTTCGCCGCTACTTCCAGGCTAAAGCCCGCCTGCTGGGTATGGAAAAATTGCCCTGGTGGAGTTTGCTGGCACCGTTGGGCGAAAGCGGCCAGTCTTTCAGCTTTGAAGAGGCCCGCGCTCTCATTCTGGAGCACTTCGGAAGTTTTTCCGAAGAACTGAAGACCTTTGCCAGCACAGCTTTTGACCAGCGCTGGATTGACGCGGAGCAGCGGCCGGGAAAACGCGGCGGCGCTTACTGCATGGAAATCCCCGCCCTCAAGGAAAGCCGGGTGATGTGCAATTTCGACGGTTCCCTGGACCAGGTGATGACTATCGCGCACGAGCTCGGGCACGGCTTCCACAATTACTGCGCCTTCAAAGCGGATAAAACACCGCTCCAAACCCGAACCCCGATGACTCTGGCTGAAACTGCTTCTATTATGTGCGAAACAATTGTTTTTAACGCGATTCTTGCCGGCATCAGCAATCCTGCCGAAGAGTTGGCGGTGCTTGAAAGCAATCTTTCCGGCTGCGGTGAGGTTATCGTGGATATTTATTCGCGCTTCTTGTTCGAAAAAGAGCTCTTCGCCCGCCGCGAAAAATCCTCCCTTTCAGCAGATGAAATCTCTGAAATTATGTTGGAAGCGCAGCGCCAGAGTTACGGCGACGGCCTGGATGAAAACGTGCTGCATCAATACATGTGGACCTGGAAACCGCATTATTACAGCCCGTCGCTGGCATTCTACAACTACCCTTACGCCTTTGGGCTGCTCTTTGCCACCGGTCTGTATGCCATCTACCAAAAGCGCGGCGCGGAGTTTGTCCCCGATTACATGCGGCTGCTCGCGAGCACTGGCGAAGCCTCTGCCGCGGACCTGGCTGCCCGCTTTGGCATCGACATTCGCGACCAGGCCTTCTGGGCGGGTTCGCTGAATGTCATTACCGAACGCATCGAAAGATACATACAGCTCAGCCATTAACAGGCGATAAACAAGGCGCGGTGGCCGCTTACCGCGCCTTGTTAGTTTAAACGGTTTCTCTCCCGCGTGAGTAAATATAGTCTTTTTTACAGGTTCTTCGCGCGTTCCTGCAAGGCTGCCTCTTCCGGCGTGCTCGCTTCAATCACAATCCCATGCGGGCGCGGTTTACCCTGTTCATCCACATACACAAAAGTGATGAATCCGTCCACCGCCTGTTCCCCCTTCACATCCGCCAGGACGTACGCGATCAGACGGCTGCGTCCGGTGAGCACGATGCTGCTGGTAAAGCGCACAATTTCGCCAGGGCGCACCGGCCGGCGGAATTCCATACCATGTATTTTTACGCACAGGATAAATTCAGGCGGCAGCAGGCTGGCCGCCGCGATAAAACCAGCCTCCACCAGCCATTCCGCCCCGCGTCCCGCGAAGAGCGTGCGGTGGTGATTCAGGTCTTCACTCTTGACCAAATGATAAATACTTAATTGTTCTATCGCCATTATTCCACTCCCGGAATCAAGATTTCCACATGTTCAAATATAACTTCTATGCGGCCGCCTTCGTACGTCCCTGCCATCAGCCCGACCAACCCCACAGAATAATCTTTATCCACCGCCTCCCCGAGCAGTCTGTCATTGACAGCCATCTTCAGCCCGTCTGCGCCGCATTGCGCGCTCAGGCGCAGGTTTGGTCCGGCGCTGAGCAAGTCGGAATAGGTCCAGTCCACCAAAAAAGTCGTTTCAAGACCCGCGCGCTTCCAAATGGAAAAGTATCCGTCCTCGCTGACCTCCAGGGCAATGAAGTGATTATCGTCCTGAAAGGCGCATACAAACCCAAAATCCCCATCACCGCTGCTTGCCGTCAGGCGCGCGTCCGTACTGATGAGCAGGCGGTCGTAGGCGTAATCTACCGTGCTAAAAAGCAGCGTGCGGGGTTTGCTCACGGCAAACACCAGGGCGCCGTTTTCCTGCCTGCTCTGCGCGCCTGGCCGCGCGGCGCTTTTCCAAGCGGGAGCGTACGCGGAAAAATCCTCAGCATAAACCACCTTCCCCTCGGTAGAGAAAGGCGCGCCCGCTGCGTTCACGCGTCGCAGTCCGACTTCGCCAGACCAACCCGCGCCAAGCATGCCCTCCAGCGCTGGCAGCGCGGTCAGCGTGCCCAGGCTGCCGCCTGCCGGCAGACAATGGTCGTAATCGTCCACAACCTCATCCCGGTTGGTATCAGCCAGGGCACCGCACACCAGCCCGGTCCTGGCAGTCGGGGCGCCGGCAAGCCCAATCAATTCTCCGCGCGAATTGAGCGCAGCCCAGCCAAAGTAATCCCCTGCCGTCGGCAGATTTGTGGAGATGAAAAGAAGGGTCGGGCTTCCATCTTCAGGGTTCAGGCCGATGATATTGGCAATCAGCGTGGCAAGGGGTTTGTCGGCGTCCTGTCCATAACCCAGCAAACGAATCTCTTCCCCGGGGATGAGACTGGAATTTTGGGCCAGCGGAAGCGCGGGCAGAGAAAGCGAGCCGGGCGGAATGGGAATGCCAGAAAGGTTCGCGCGCGGTTTAATCAGCGCCGCGTCCAGCGCTTCATCTACCTGAACAATGCTTGCCAGGTACGCGTCCACCGGCAGGGTGTATGGCGCGGTTTGCAGTCCGACGATAAGGTCTGAAACCGGATAAAATCTGCTGCCCAACACCGCCCGCGCGCTGGTGAGGATTAATCCATCGCTACTGATGATGACCCCGCTGGCAGACCAGGCTCTGACCAGGCGTCCCGCGATGTTCACCAAAGCCCCGACGCGCACCACAGCCGCCTCCGGCAGTCCCGGAGCGGCCGGGTTCTGCCCGCGCGGAGCGGCTGCGCCGGGCGCCCAACCCGCCGGGATGCTGCCCTTCACTTCCAGCCGCGCAGGGAGCCTGAGAAGCTTATCCCCCGCCAGGACGGCAATTTCATCCTCGTATATGCCTGAAAAGACCGTTTCAAACCGCAGAATGAACCGCTCGCTGTCGGATGGTGGAATCACAAGCCGGGTTCTCAACACCCCCGAGCCGTCAGCAAGAGGCTCAAGGGTGACGACCGGCAGGCTGCCCAGATAGCGGAAGGCCTTCAAAAACGCGGCCGGCAGTCGGATTTCTGCCGCCGATGCTTCCCGTTCGCCGGTGTTAGTGATCGTCAGCGTGAGGTCAAAACCGCGCCCCATTTCAAGCGTTCTGTTCGCGCCGTCAAGGGAAGCCGTAAGTCCGGCTTTTTGCGGCAGCGCGCCCAAACAGCCGGCGCACAGCAGCAGCGCCGCGGCAAGTGCGGCGGCGGCCCGAAAGTAACAGGCGAGCTTCTTCAAAGTCCGAGTTGTACCGTTCAACACCGTCCAGCCTTGGGATAATTATAACGCCGTGTCAGTGCCCGCGCGCCGCGGCCGTCCCACCATAGTAAAAACAGCGCGGCCGCCCAGAAAGACCGCCAGTAAGAACCTTATGAATTGACAAGCGCCTTTCTTTTGATTATCCTTACCGCCATGGACGCGTTCGATTTCAACGCACCGCTGGTTTTTTCCGTCACTTCCCTCAATAATTACCTGCGTGAACTTCTGGAAACAGACGAGGTTCTGCAGGACTTGTGGGTGCGCGGAGAGATTTCCAACTTTTCCCAGCCGCGTTCCGGCCACCTGTACTTCACCCTGAAGGACAGTGAAGCCCAAATCCGCTGCGTGATGTGGAAGAATGCCGCCATGCGCCTGAGATTTTCCCCCGCGGACGGCATGCAGGTGGAAGCCCACGGCGCCATGAGCATCTACCCGGCCCAGGGGCAGGTGCAGCTCTACGTGGACGCGCTCCGGCCGGCCGGAGAAGGCGCGCTCTACCAGGAATTCCTGCGGTTGAAAGCACGGCTGGAAGCCGAAGGTCTGTTTGACCCGGCTCGCAAGCGACCCCTACCCAGGCTCCCGCGCCACATCGGCGTGGTAACCTCTGCCACCGGTGCTGCGCTGCAGGATATTCTGCAGACGCTCTCCAGACGCCTGCCCATCCTGAAGGTAAGCGTCGCGCCGTCGCCGGTGCAAGGCGCGGAAGCGCCCGCCGGTATCATGGCCGCGCTGCACCGGCTCAACCAGCTGCCCGACCTCGACCTCATCATCCTCGCCCGCGGCGGGGGCTCCATTGAGGATTTGTGGGCTTTCAATGACGAAAACGTCGCCCGCGCCATTTACGATTCGCGCGTTCCTATTATTTCAGGCGTCGGTCACGAGACCGACTTCACCATCGCGGATTTCGTGGCAGACCTGCGCGCGCCGACTCCCACGGCAGCCGCGGAGCTTGCCACGCCTGTCACCGCGCAGGAATTAAGCATGAGCCTGCGCGCCGCTTCAGAAGCGCTTGACGCGCGTCTGGAAGGGCTGCTGAATACCGCCCGGCAGCAGCTGGCGTTGGCTCAGGCGGAACTGCGCCGGGCTTCCCCGCGCGCGGTGGTTCAAAACGCGCTGCAGCGCCTGGATGAAATGCAAAGCAGGCTCGACCGGCTCATCCTCAACCAGCTGGAAATCAGAGGCCTGCGCCTCGCTAATTCACAAAGCCGACTGGACGCGCTGAGCCCGCAGGCGGTCTTACAGCGGGGATACGCCATAATCACCGACCAAAACAGCGGCAGCCTTATCAGCCGGAAAGCCCAAACGCGCCCCCTGCAGGGGATTTTCCTGCGCGTGCAGGATGGAATTATTCCAGCGCAGGTGACAGCAACACCAACAGGAGCAGAAAATGATGCAAGCAACGCCTGATACCCAACCCAGCTTCGAAACCGCCTTTGCGGAACTTCAAAACATAATCACCCGGCTTGAGAACACCGAACTGCCTCTTGAAGAAGCTTTGCGCCTTTACGAAGAAGGGAAACGCCTTTCCGTGGTGTGCGCCAGCATTCTTGAAAACGCCCAGCTGCGGGTATCCGCGCTGAGCGAGGCCAACCCCAGCCAACCCGCCGTGGGTGAGGATTAGACAACCATGCAATTCTGGGATGTTTTTAAAAGTCCGGTGGCGGTAACCGGCATGGTCGCGCTCTTTTTGGCGCAGCTTTTTAAGGTACCCTTTGGTTACTGGCGCACCAAGCAGGTTGATTGGTCGCTGCTGCTGGATTCGGGCGGCATGCCCTCCTCCCACTCTGCGCTGATTTCCTCCATCACCACCGCGATTGGGTTTTATGTCGGCTGGGGCAGCCCGCTTTTCGCCCTGGCGTTTGCCCTCGCGATTATCGTGGTATACGACGCGACAGGCGTGCGCAGGCAGGCTGGCTTGCAGGCAGCCAGAATTAACCTGATTGTGCACGAAATTATTGAGACCGGCAAAGTACCAGAGCAGGAATGGGAAAAACTGCGCGAGAGCATCGGGCATTCTCCCGCTGAAGCCTTCGCGGGCGTACTCTTCGGGATTGCCATTGCGGTGGTCATCCGGCTGTTGATGCCGCCGGCATAACAGCCCAAACACCCCTCTTTTTCTGGTTTACGAACAGAAAGTTGCGATTCGCGGCGGTTAATTCCCGCACGAAGAGATTGCCGGAATTCGCGCCTGCTATCTGCGCAGCTTGTTCCTGATGACCCCAAGCGCAGAATCCAGTTCCGGCACGCGCAGCAAACGCAAGGTAAGCGCGTACACCAGCACACCCGAAGCAATGCCGCCTAAAAGCGCGAGAATCCCCTGACCAACAGGCATCAGCCGCGTCCAGGCATAGACTGCCAGAGTCATCAACGCGGAGCCGGCAGCGGCCGCAAGCGTGCCGCGGGCAATGTTTCTGCCTTCCATGCCTTTCAGTTTTCTGCGCAGCAGCTCCAATAACAGCAGGCTTTCCAGGCCGGTCGCGGCTGAGTTTGCCAGCGCCAGCCCTCCGTGCGGCATCCAGCCTATTTTCCGGAACCAGGCCGAAAGCAGGAAAGACAGCGCGATGTTCAAACTCATCGCGCCCACCCCAACGGCCACTGGCGTGCGCGTGTCGTGCAGGGCGTAAAAAGCACGGCTGAGCACTTCCACCAGGGAGTGCCCTACCAAACCCGCGGCGTACCACAGCAGCGCCCAGGCAACCAATTGGGTGGATTGGGGGCCAAATTCGCCGCGTTCATAAAGCACCCGCACCAAAGGCACGCGCAGCATAATCAGACCCAGGCTGGCAGGCAGCGAGAGCAGAATGATGCCGCGCATAATCCTGGCGATGGTATGCCGCATTTCCGCGTATTGTCCCATTTCCGCCTGCGCGGAAAGCGTCGGCAGTGAAGCTATCCCCGCGGATTGGGCAATGGCGCGCTGCGGCATCATCATCAGCGCGAAGGCCAGCGCGACAGAGCTGGCAGCGCCTTCTCCCAGGCTGAGGGCGATAATTGTGTTTGCCACAAAATTCAGCTGTACCACTGCTGCCCCAACCAGGCGCGGAAGCATCAATTTCATTACCTGGCGGACTGCTTTTTCCTTCAGGCCAACGGCGATGCTGTAAGCCCGCTCTGGCAGCCGGAAGAGCGAAGGCAGCTGCAGCAGCAAATGTCCTCCGGCCCCGAGCACGACGCCGACGGCCAGCCTGTCGACACCCCAGCTTTTTGGCAGCGCAAGCGTGCCAAAAATGATACCCAGCGAGTACATGGCCGGCGCGAGAGCGGGTATCAGGAAGGAACGGTGGGCGTTTAACATCCCCATCACCAGCCCGCTGATGCCAAAAATCACGACGGTTGGCAGCATGATACGCAGCAAACGCACAGTCACTTCCAGCTGGCCGATGTTCGACTCGGCTGTGAGCGCGAACAGGCCGTATTTCACAATCCACGGCGCGAAAATCCAGGCCAGCACGGAAACAGCAATGAGGACGAGGAAAACAATGTTGACCACGCCGGAAGCCAGACGCCAGGCGCCCTTTTTATCATCGCGGGTGAGAAAACTGGTAAAAATCGGGATAAACGCCGAACCAAGCGCGCCGCCCGCTGTCAGGTTGAAGAGCAGTTCGGTGATGCGGTTGGCAGCATTGAACGAATCCAAAGCCGCGCTGGTGCCAAAAGCGTCGGTAATCACAACCTGATGCGCTATCCCCACCAGGCTGCTGATTACAAACGCGATCATCACAATGCCGGTTGCCCGCGCGATTTGCCGGCTGGCAAGCTCAGCGCTGCCGCCCGACTCTGCAGGCGCCGGGGCGCCACTTTCTGGCGCGTCCTGAGCTTTGGGCAGTGATTCTTGTATCCCGTCAGTCATTCAAATCTTCATCCTGGTCCAAAAACGCGTCTTTGGCTTTTTCCCAGAGCGCGTCCATTTCTTCAAAGCCCAATTCGTCCACGTTTTTACCGGCTTTCGCGGCTTCCGCTTCGATGTAGGCGAAGCGCTTGCGGAAGCGCAGATTGCATTCGCGCAGCGCCGTTTCTGGGTCGATGTCCAGCCAGCGGATAAGGTTGACTGCCGCGAAAAGTAAATCTCCGGCTTCAGCCTGGCGCTCAGCGGAGGTTTCGGCGCTGGTGAGTTCATCCAATTCTTCGCGCACCTTGGCAATCACCGGTTCAATTGTGTTCCAATCAAATCCCACGCGTTTGGCGCGCCTTTGAATCTGGTCAGCCTGGGTCAGCGCGGGCAGCGCCAGCGGAATGCCGTCCAGCATGCCGGTTTTGTGGCTGCTGCCGTTATCTTCGCGTTCTTTCGCTTTGATTTTCTCCCAATTTTGGAGGACAGTATCCACCGACTTTACCTGCAAATCACCAAAGACGTGAGGGTGGCGGCGAATCAGCTTGGAACAGATTCCTTGCACCACATCGGTCATCCTGAAGTCTTCATTCTCGGCGGCAATCTGCGCGTGCAGCGCGATTTGCAGAAGTAAATCGCCCAGTTCTTCGCGCAGCTCATCCGGGTCTTCGCGGTCCAGCGCTTCCAGCACTTCATAGGTTTCCTGCAGAAGATACGGCCGAAGGGAGAGGTGGGTTTGCTCGCGGTCCCATGGGCAGCCGTCGGGGGCGCGCAGCCGCGCGATGATTTCCTGGAATTCCTCAAAGGAGTAGCCGCTCTCCCGCGGCGGGACATAAAGCGTGGAGATTACACCCAACTTCGCCGATTGGTCAATGGCGTGCAGCGGCAGGTCTTCGACGCTCTGTTGCGCGGAGCCGGCAGCATGCACCAACCTGACCGGATATTCGTCGGGATAATTGTTCATCAGGGTCAGCTTGGTTTCGGTCGCGTCCAGCCTGGTGCCTATCTGGTGGATGAGCGCGCCGCAGGAAGGCGGAAAGGTAGGAACATTTTGCCCGGCCAGATGCAGGGCGTCAATGAGAACCAGCTGATTGGCCGGGTCAATCCCCAGCGCCGCGCACACCGGCTCCAGAAAGCTCATGCCGTTGATGACGCGCACCGGGATGGCAGCCTGCTTCGCCCGCTCCAGGATGCGCGCGCAGGTCTCTTCGGCCACCCAGGGGCTGCCTGGCACGGCATAGGTCACACCTTGCTCGCGCTGGCCCAGCTGCAATATAGTCTGGGTGATTTCCTCCAGAACCTCCGGTAGGGAGCCGTGCTTTTCGTACAACGCGTCGAAACTGTGCACATCCAGCGTTTTGGGCAGCTCCACCGCGCAGGGGTGCAGGCTTGTGCGCAGATACACCTCTCCCGCCTGGGAAAGCCAATCCCACGCTTCCCTGGTAAGCAGTTCCGCGCCCGCGGGTCCAAGTCCGACAATTACGATTCCAGCATTGTTCATAAGGTCACACAATCACGCAGCGAGGTTTGAATACTCCCTAATCAAACAGGGAAAGGCTGCCCATATGCTGAATACGGACAGCCTTCATATTGTATCGCATTAAATCCTGCGGAAATTGACCGCCAAAAGGGGCGTTCCCGCGGGAAAGATTAACGCTTGGTGTAGGTCGGGGCCTTGCGGGCGCGTTTGAGGCCGGGCTTCTTGCGTTCCTTGACGCGCGCGTCGCGAGTCAGCAGACCCTTCTCGCGCAGACCGTTGCGAGCGCCTTCGTCCATGGTGACCAGGGCGCGGGCAAGACCAAGCTTGACAGCGTCGCGCTGACCGGAAATGCCGCCGCCTTCCACCTTCACGCTCACGTCAGTGAGGCTGGGGTTTTGTCCGGCCGCTTCCAGGGCGCTCAAAATCATAGGGACATCGCCAGTCCGGGGGAAGTATTCTTCCAGTGGTTTATCGTTCACGGTAAACACGCCGGTGCCAGCCATCACGCGCACGCGGGCTGTGCTTTCCTTACGTCGTCCTACAGCTTCAAAATATTGTGCCATAATACCTCTTCAATTACTCCGCGATCGGTTTCGGATCCTGAGCCTGATGGGGATGCTCGGGACCGGCATAAATCTTCAGGTTATCCAGAAAACGCACCGTCAGACGGTTCTTTGGCAGCATGCCGCGAACAGCCGCGCGAATGACCGCTTCTGGCTTTACTTCCATCTGGCGCTTGATTGTGACGGCTTTCAGACCGCCTGGAAAGAGCGAATGGCGGTAGTATTTCTTCTCTTCCGCACGGGTCTGGTTAAAATTAATCTGCGCGGCGTTAATGACAACCACATGGTCGTTCAAAACCACACCAGGGGTGTAGTCGGCACGATGCTTGCCTGTCAATAGCGTGGCAATCTTTGTCGCGAGTCTGCCCAGCGTTTCGCCAGAGGCATCCACAAGATACCACTCGCCGGTAGTCTGTCCTTTTGGAACGTATGTTTTTTCCACTGTTACTTTCTCCGTTTTATCAAATCCACACTCTGGCATCAGATGCCGGAGCTTATTACCATTCATTCTCTGGATAAGTGACTTCCATCAGGGTCAATCCCCTGGCTGGCGCCAGGCTCACGATTCCTGTTTCGCCGCTTTCCAGACCTCGCTTTACGATATCATCGGGCAGGTTCCCCAGCCCAATCTGCACGAGCACAAACACAATCCTCCGTACCATGTGATACAGAAACGCGTTTCCACAGATGTTAAAGGCGGCTGTTTGGCCGTTCAACTCCCAGCCCGCGCTAAAAATCTTGCGAACTGTGGTCGCGTCTTCCTTCAAGGCCTTGCCAAACGCCCTGAAATCGTGTTGCCCGAGCAGCAATTGCGCCGCGCGGTTCATACGCTCCAGGTCCGGCATGGTGTTCAGGCGCCAGGAGAAGCGGTCCAGCAGCGGGTTGCGCGCGAACTGTGCGTAAATCTGGTACCGGTAGCTGCGGCTCAGCGCGTCGTAACGCGGATGAAATGCCAGCGGCACCTCAACAGCATCCTGCACCGCGATATCTGCGGGCAGATGGGCGTTCAGCGCGCTCACCAGGGTATCGGTTCCGTGTCTCCATTCCAAAGAGAAACTGATAACCTGCCCCTGGGCGTGAACGCCGCTGTCAGTTCTGCCAGCAGGCATCACCGCCCTGCCCTGCCACCCCAGCTTGCGCAGCGCGGTTTCAAACTCCGCCTGCACGCTGTGGTTGTTCTTCTGACGCTGAAAGCCGTGGTACTCCGTGCCTTCGTAAGCGAGAATAAGTTTGTAATGTGCCATGCCTTTCAACTTTCAGGGCCTGAAAGGCGAAAACCCTTCATACCGAATTACTCTGCAACAAGTTCCAGCAGGACCATTTCGGCATTGTCGCCGAGGCGGGGTCCCAGTTTCAGGACGCGGGTATAACCGCCTGGGCGGTTCTTGAAGCGCGGGGCGATATCGTCAAAGAGTTTCTTAACAATATCCGCGCTGGAATTACCCAGCTCAGCCGCAACCTGACGGCGGGCGTTCAGCTTGTCAACTTCGCTGCCGGTCAGACTGTTGCGGGCAACAGTAATCAACTTTTCAGCGTCGGGCTGAATGGCTTTTGCTTTTGCCAGCGTGGTCTGAATCTTTTCGTGTTCAAATAATTGCATAATCATCGTCTTGCGCATGGCTGTGCGGTGTCCGCCGCTTCTGCCAAGGCGATATCCTTTTACCTGATGTCGCATAACTAACTACTCCGCTTTTTCGTCTTTTAGGTAGCCTTTTTCAATCATTTTGGCTCTTAATTCAACCAGGCTCTTCTCTCCAAAGTTTCGGATGGAGAGCATGTGGTTTTCCCCTTTGGCCAGCAGCTCACGCACATCGCGTACGGTCGAAACGCCGGTGCGTTTCAGAGCGTTGTACACGCGTACTGTCAGATCGAGGGCTTCAATGGGGGTCTCGGCTGCTTCAATTCCTCCCAGGTGGTCAACTTCTTCCTCATCGGAAGCGGACTCGAGGATGTTCTCGGTGTGGCCGCTGATGAAGCTGAACTGCCGGATAAGCAGGTCAACTGCGTTCTGCAGCGCTGTCTCCGGAGAGACTGTGCCGTCGGTCGCGATTTCCAGGAGCAGTTTGTCATAGTTGGTATTATGACCGACGCGGGCGTTGGTCACTGACCAATTCACGCGCCGAACCGGAGAGAAAATCGCGTCCACAGGCAGCACGCCGATAGGCAGCCGCTCAGCGCGGTCGCCCGCGGGCATGTAGCCGCGTCCGCGCTCAACCGTGAATTCCATTTCCACATGAGCAGCGCTGTCCGTGATGCTGAAAAGGTACAGATCCGGGTTGATAATCTCAACTTCAGGCGGGCAGATAATATCCGCCGCGGTATAGGTACCTTCTCCGCGCACATCCAGCTGGAGATGCGCCACATCCACGTCGTACAGCTTCATGCGAATTTGCTTCAGGTTCAACATGACCTGGATTACATCTTCGCGTACGCCAGGAATGGTGCTGAATTCGTGCATCACGTCCGTAATGCGCACAGCCGTAATCGCAGCGCCTTCCAAAGAGGAAAGCAAAACACGGCGAATCGCGTTTCCCAGCGTAATTCCAAAACCGCGCTCCAACGGGCTGATTGTGAACAGCCCGGTTTCACGGGTTTCTTTACTACCTTCTACTTTTGGTGTTACCATTTCCATTCTTCCACTCACGGTTAGCCCCTCCGCCAGTCTCTTGATAAGAGAGACTGAATAAATCGGTGATTAGCGCGAATAATATTCAACGATCAGCTGTTCGTTGAGGTTACCGTCAATTTCCGAACGCTCGGGCAAGCGCAGCATTCTGCCGCTCAGGTTGGTCAGGTCACGTGCCAGCCAGCCAGGTACGGTCCTGCCTTCCGCTTCTTCCCTCAAATTCTTGAAATAGATGGTATCACGGGACTGTTCTCGGACAGAAATGACATCATCAACGGAAACTCCATAGGATGGAATGTCCGCGCGTTCGCCGTTCACCAAAAAGTGGCCGTGGGACACCAAAATGCGTGCCTGCGGGCGGCTGGCGGCAAAACCAAGGCGGTAAACAACATTAGACAGTCGGGTTTCCAGAATCTGCAGCAGATTATTACCGGTCAGTCCGCGCATACGCAGAGCCTGCCCGTAAAAGCGGCGGAACTGGCGTTCATAGATGCCGTAGACGCGGCGGGCCTTTTGTTTGGCGCGCAGCTGTTTGGCATAGTCCGATTCGCGGCCGGGGCGCGCGGAACTCATTTTTCCGTGCATGCCAGGCGGATAACCGCGTTTTTCAAAAGCGCATTTCGGTGAAAAGCAGCGTTCCCCTTTCAGGAACAACTTTTCGCCCTCGCGCCGACACAAACGACATACTGGATCAGTGTATCTTGCCATAATTACATTTCCTTTTTTCTGATACTACACGCGGCGGCGTTTTGGCGGCCGGCAGCCGTTATGGGGAACCGGCGTCAGATCGGATATCAGGCGAACCTTAATACCCAGGGATTGGACAGCACGAATCGCGGCTTCGCGGCCGGGACCGGGGCCCTTAACAAACAGTTCAACTTCCTGAACGCCCATGGTCTGGGCTGTCTTGATGGTCTGTTCAGTCGCCATTCTGGCAGCAAAAGGCGTGCTCTTGCGCGAACCTTTAAAACCTGCGCTTCCGGAGCTGCCCCAGCAGAGCGTGTTTCCCTGCAGGTCAGTTACAGTTACGATGGTGTTATTAAAAGACGCGTAAACGTGCACCTGCGCCGTTGATACCTGGCGTTTTACTTTGCGGGCACTGGTCGTTCGTCGTGCTGTGCGTGCTTGTTTAGCCATAATTCTTCCTCACTCAATCTCTTCTTGTCCGGCAGGCCCTAAGCCCGGAGTAGCCGCAGGGAGGAAAGGAACCCCTCTCCCGGCTCAGGCTGCCAGTTCAATGCTACTTCTTGGTCGCTCCACGGCGGCGGCCGCGGCCGGCAACTGTCTTCTTAGGACCCTTGCGGGTGCGAGCGTTGGTGCGCGTACGCTGTCCGCGGGTCGGGAGATTTCGGCGGTGCCGCATACCGCGGTAACAGCCAATTTCTACCAGACGCTTAATGTTCATTTGCACCTCGCGGCGCAAATCGCCTTCCACCTTCAAGTTTTGCGAAATATAATCGCGCAGCTTGGAAACTTCGTTTTCAGACAGGTCCTTGACGCGAATGTCGGGGTTCACGCCGGTGGCCGATAAAATTTCATCAGCGGTTTTTGGGCCAATGCCGTAAATGTACCGCAAACCAATCTGGATGCGCTTATTGCGCGGGAGGTCAACACCTTCTATACGAGCCATTGTATGATTCCTTTATCCTTGTCGCTGTTTGTGTCTCGGGTTGGTACAAATGACATAAAGCCGACCGTCGCGTTTGACGATCTTGCACTTTCCACAGCGCTTTTTTATTGAAGCTGATACTTTCATCAGTTACTCCTTATGCTTATCCGCAAAGATTCTATTATATCTACTATTCAGTCTCTTGGCAAGACCGATTTTTTCATAATCTCGTCAGTATCTCCGGCCCATTCGCCGTGATGGCTACCGTGTGTTCCTGGTGCGCCGTCAGCGAACGGTCCCTCGAGATTACCGTCCATTGGTTCTTGAGTTCGCGCGTGTAGCGCGTTCCCACCAGCAGCATCGGCTCAATCGCCAGAGTCATCCCTTCCCGCAACAGCATTCCCTGCCCGGGCTGTCCGTAATTCGGCACCAGCGGGCTTTCGTGCATCTCTCTGCCGACGCCGTGGCCGGTGTAGAGGTGAGTCACATAAAAGCCGTGCTTGAGCGCTGTGCCCTCCACAGCCGCGCCGATATCACCCAGGTGATTGCCGGGCACCATCTGGGCAATTGCCGCGTCCAGAGCCTGCCGGGTAACCTCAATCAGCCGCTGCGCCAGCGGGGAGATTTCCCCGACGCCGACGGTGAAGGCGGAATCACCCACAAATCCCTGGTACACCGTTCCGCAGTCGACGGAGATGATGTCTCCTTCTTTCAGCTTGCGGTTGCCCGGTATCCCATGCACCAACTCTTCATTCACACTGGTGCAAATGCTGGCCGGGAACGGATAGGGTCCCGGATAGTTTTTAAAGGGCGAGTACACTCCGTATTTGCGGTGAACCGCTTCCACGACTTCATTCAGTTCGGCCGTGGTAACGCCCGGCGCGATGGCAGCTTTTGCCGCTTCGAGCGCTTCGGCATTAATCCGCCCGGCTTCCCGCATCAGCGCGATTTCCGCCGCGGATTTGATGTTAACGCTTCCTTCCATTACCTGGCCGCGCTAATCGCTTTCAGAATATCTTCGGTTACCTTGTCGATATCCTGTGTTCCGTCAATTTCAGTCAAAACGCCAGCTTCCTTGAAGTAAGCAATCAGCGGCGATGTCTGCGCTTTGTAGACATCAATGCGGTGCTGAACCGTTTCCGGTTTGTCATCATCGCGCTGATAAAGCGGGCTGCCGTCAATATCATCCACCCATTTAACTTTGGGCGGATTGTAAAGCGCGTGGTATACACGGCCGCTGGTGCTCATCCAGCGCCCGCTCAGGCGTTCAATCAGCACCTCATCCGGCACGCTGATGAGCGGCACCACGTCAATTTTTCCGTTCATTTCCGCCAGAATGCCGTTCAGGGCTTCTGCCTGGGCGGGGGTGCGGGGAAAACCATCCAACACCGCGCCCAGTTTGCAGTCCGGTCGGGAAAGGCGCTCTTTGACCATCGCGATGGTAACGTCGTCCGGTACCAATTCGCCTTTGGTCATGTAGGTCTGCGCCAGCTTGCCCAATTCAGTCTCGCGGCTCAGGTTTTCACGGAACAAGTCACCGCTGGAAACATGCACCAGCCCAAGCTTTTCAGCGATAACCTTTGCCTGGGTGCCTTTTCCAGCCCCGGGCGGACCCAACATGACGATGTAAGTCGCCTTTTCGTTCATATCAACCTCAGCTATTAATCAGCCGGTCATCGTAACCGTGCATGCGCAGTTCAGTTTCAATCAACTGAACTGTTTCGCGCACTGTTCCAACCACAATCAGCAGGCCGGAGGAGGAAAGCAGCAGCGTGGCTGAGCTTCCCGCCGGCACAACGGCGCTGAACAGATACGGCATTACCGCGACAAAACCAAGGAAAAACGCGCCCGGCAGGGTAATTCTGCGCTGCACGCGCGTCAGGTAATCCTGGGTGGGTTTACCGCGCACGACGCCGGGAATTTGAGCGCCCTGTTTTTTCAGGTTATCGCCGTAATTCTGCTGCGTGAACATCACATCGGTATAGAAGTATGTGAACAGCACCACCAGCACAAAGAACATCACCGGATACCAGGCAGCCTCTGCGCCAAATGCGTTGGTCACCCAATTTGAGGATTTGGCGAGCCAGGCAGCTTTGGAATTAACAAAGAAGGACGCCAGGATAGCCGGGAAGGTCAGGAATGACTGGGCAAAAATAATCGGGATCATGCCAGCCATGTTCACCATGAGCGGCAGGTTGCTGCGCACCGGCATGGACATGCGGTTGCCTATTCTGCGGCCGGGGAACATCACCGGTACGTTGCGGCGCCCCTGCTGGACGTAAACAATCGCGAAGATGGTAATGACCAGGATGACGACCACAATAAAAATCATCCACCAGGATTCTTTTTTGCTGATCATCTGAAGCAGAGACTGCGGCAGGCGGGAAACGATACCGCTGAAAATAATCAGCGATAAGCCCTGATTGCGCAGACCGAACTCCGAGATGAGCTGGCCAATCCACACGCCCAGCATGGTGCCTGCCACCATCGCGAAGATCGCGGTAAGTGTGGGCATCAATTTTCCGGCGGTAAAACCCCAGTTTGTAATGATGGAGCTTCCTAACATCTGATTAAAGATGTTGATTTGGCCAAACGCGGAAAGCAGCGCCATGGGGATGGTGAGAATGACAGTCCACTTTTCCATCCAGATGCGGCCTTCGCGCGGATCGTCCTGCATCTTTTTTTCCAGCGCAGGGATAATCGGCTGAAGCAGCTGCAGGATAATCTGAGCGGTAATGTAGGGATAAACGCCCATCGCCAGAATTGAGAAATTGGAGACGGCGCCGCCGCTCAACATATCCAGCAAATTAATCAGGTTGCCTTGCGTGCCTTTCAGACTGGTCAACGCTGCCACTGTCGCCCGGTCAATGCCGGGCACGGGGATATTGGCCGCCAGGCGGTAGATAGCCAGCAGCAGCAGGGTGATTAACAGTTTATTGCGAATATCTTCAGATTTCCACAGAAAGCGCCATGACGACCGTTTCATGAGGTTTTGCTCCTTTTCGCTTAAGACATCGCGATTAATTCAACGCTGCCGCCGGCTTCTTCAATCTTTTGGCGGGCGCCATCGGTCACTTTGTGAACTTTTACTTTCAGGGCAACGTGAACATCACCCCGACCCAGAATCTTGATCGGTCTATTCTTGTCCTTAAGCAGGCCGGCAGCTGCCAGCGCTTCGGGGGTCACTTCAGCGCCCGCGGCAAAGCCGTGCAGCGCGTCCAGGTTTACCTCCGCGTAGCGGACGCGATTCAACGGGCTGAAGCCCTCACCGCGCAGGAAAGGCAGCTTGCGATAGAAAGGCAGGTTGCCGCCCATGTGGTACAGGCGCACGCCGCCGCCGTTGCGGGAGTTTTGGCCCTTAATACCGCGGCCGGAGGTTTTGCCGGAGCCGCTGGCGTGGCCGCGGCCGACGCGCTTGCGCGATTTCTTTGAACCCTCGTTGGGTTTTAAGTCATGTAGTTGCATTACTTCTCCTCATTCACTGTTTCAATCTCAACCAGATGGGAGACTTTCGTTAGCATCCCGCGCAGCGCGGGGGTATCCTCATGTTCCACGACCTGATTCACATGATGGAAACCCAACGCCTTGAGGGTTGCTTTCTGGCGGACAGGATAGCCTGTGCCGCTCTTTTTCAGAGTGACGCGCACTCTGGCGGTTTTTTCAGTTTGTTTAGTCATGCTTCCTCCGCTCCCAGAAAGGAGTCACGTCCGCGACATCCTTGCCGCGTTCAATAGCGACAGTCTGGGGGGACTTTAATTGACTGAGCGCGTGAAAGGTCGCCTGAACGATGTTGAGCATATTGTTGCTACCCATCGATTTGGTCAGGATATCCTTGATACCTGCGGCTTCGCAAACAGCGCGTACGCCGCCTGCCGCGATAACACCGGTTCCAGGGGAAGCGGGCTTGAGCAGAACTTTTGCGCCGCTCTGGGTGCCGATAACCTCATGCGCGATGGTGGTGCCCAGCAGGCTCACATCATGCATGTTGTTTCTGGCGTGTTCTGTTGCTTTGCGCATCGCGTCCGGCACTGCGCCGGCTTTGCCGATGCCAAGGCCAACTTTGCCGTTGTTATCACCCACCACAAGGGTGACGCGGAAAGAGAATCGGCGGCCGCCTTTAACAACCTTGGCAACCCGGGCGATATCGATTACGCGTTCGTCGTAAGTAGTTTCTTCGTTTTGATAGTCGTCCATTATTTCCTCAGCTTAAAATTCCAGCCCGCCCTTGCGCGCGCCGTCAGCCAGAGCTTTCACGCGGCCGGTATAGTAATAACCACCGCGATCCATCACAACGGATTTGATGCCCTTTTCGAGAGACCGTCTGGCGATTTCTTCGCCAACCAGCCAGGCCTGCTCTGTCTTTGGCTTTCCCTTGACAGCATCGCGCAGCAGGGTGTCCAATGTTGAGGCGGAAACCAGAGTCGTTCCGCTGTGGTCATCAATCAGCTGCACGTAAATTTCGTTAATGCTGCGGTACACATTCATGCGAGGACGTTCGGGGGTCCCAAAGACCTTCTTGCGAACCCGCGCGTGACGGCGTAATCGAGCTGCGTTTCTTGATTTATTTGCCATAGTCTTTACCTCTACTTACCGGTCTTTCCAGCCTTACCAGCCTTCAGTTTTACAACCTCACCCTGGTAGCGGATGCCTGTACCCTTGTAGTGCTCAGGCGGACGAATTTCGCGCAGGTTCGCGGCAATCTGCCCCACCTGCTGGCGGTCGCGACCTTTCACTTTCACCAGGCGGGTTTTGGTCTCCACCTCAAAGGTGATTCCTTCCGGCGCTGGCACAGTGACTGGGTGGGAGTAACCCACATTGAGCACCAGGTCTTTTCCATTCAGTTCCGCGCGGTAGCCAACTCCGTTGACTTCCAAAACGCGTTCAAAACCCTTCGATACGCCCTGAACCATATTGTTCAGCAGCGCGCGGGTGGTGCCATGCAAAGCGCGCACACGCGGTTCGTCGTTAGGACGTTCAATAATTAAGTGGCCATCTTCCAGTTTGATGCCAATCTCAGGAGAAAAGGTCTGTTCCAATTGTCCGAGCGGACCTTTGACAGAGACCTTATTTCCTTCAATTTTGACCTCAACGCCCTGGGGAATGGCGATGGGTAATCTACCGATTCGCGACATTTTTAGCTCCTACCAAATCTTGCAGAGGATCTCGCCGCCGACGCCAATCTTGCGGGCGCGCTGACCGGTCATGATCCCCTTTGGGGTTGACAAGATCGCGATACCGATACCGGAGAGCACCCACGGGATTTCATCCCGGGAGGTATACACGCGGCAGCCGGGAGTGCTTACCCGCTGCAGGCCGGTAATAATCGGACGGCGGTGGCGACGTTCGCCGATGTACTTCAACTTCAGGCGTAAAACCTTGCTGCCGTTGGCTTTTCCATCAACAACTTCATAACTCTCAAGGTAGCCTTCTTCCTGCAGAATGCGGGCGACTTCTTCCTTGATTTTGGAATTCGGCATCACCACCAGGCTCTGTCCGGCCATGGCGACGTTGCGAATTCTGGTCAACATATCGGCAATTGGATCTGAAATAGTCATGTTGCTCCCTCCAGGCCAAATTACCAGGATGATTTCTTAACACCAGGGATTTTTCCCTGAAGTGCCAGTTCTCTGAAACAAATTCGGCAAAGACCAAACTTGCGCATATATCCACGCGGTCTCCCACAAATCCGGCAGCGGTTAACCACCTGGTTGGGGTATTCGCGTCGCATTTCGCGGTACATCATACACTTTTTAGCCATTAGTTTCCTTTCCTGAAGGGCATGCCGAACTTGCTGAGCAGCTGCCGCGCGTGATCGTCATTCTCAGCCGTTGTCACAATGCTTACTTCCATACCACGGACTTTGTCAATCTTGTCATACTGAATCTCAGGGAAGATTAATTGTTCCTGCAGACCCAGGGTGTAATTGCCGCGTCCATCAAACGCGTCTGCCGAGATACCGCGGAAGTCGCGGACGCGGGGCAGCGCGATATTGATCAAGCGGTCCAGAAAAGCCCACATCTTTTCGCCGCGCAGGGTAACTTTCACGCCAATCTGGCGGCCTTCGCGCAGTTTAAAGTTGGAAATCGCTTTCCTGGCTGCAATCACAACCGGCTTCTGACCGGTGATGGCTGTCAGGTCGTTCACGGCAGCTTCCAGCGCTTTGGGGTTGTCCAGCGCTTCACCGACGCCAATGTTGACCACCACTTTCACAATCTTGGGTGTCTGCATCACGTTCTTCAGACCCAGTTCCTTAAACAGAGCCGGCGCAATTTCTTTCTTGTATTGTTCTTGTAGCTTATTCATAGCAACTCACCTGCGCCTTATTTGTCCGAACCGCTGTCCGCGGCGGGCTTGCCAGACGCGCGCTTTTTGGCGGCGGGTTTGGTTTCTGTCTTGGCAGCCTTCGCGGGCGCCTTCTTCGCGGCAGTTTTGGCAGCCTTGGCTGTCTTGGCAGCCTTTTCTTTGCCGCTCGCCTTTTCGGCGCCTTGTTTCACCAGTTCCACATTGGAGATGTGGATCGGAGCTTCAAATTCACGGATGCCGGAAGGAATGGTCTTGCTGCCGGACTGCGTCTGTTTCTGGTGTTTCTTGACCAGATTGACGCCCTGCACGACCACGCGTTCTTCCTTGGGCAGCACGCGAATGACTTCACCAGTCTTGCCCTTGTCTTTTTCATCACCGCGGGTGACCTTGACCTGATCACCTTTACGTATTTTCATTTTCATCTAAACACTCCTACTCACTGGCTACAGCACTTCCGGAGCCAATGAAACAATTTTCATAAAGCCTTTTTCACGCAGTTCGCGTGCGACCGGCCCGAAAATACGGGTTCCGCGCGGATTCACTCCGTCGTTGTCCAAAATAACGGCGGCATTGTCATCAAAACAGATGCTCGAACCATCCGGCCGGCGGTATTCCTTGCTGACGCGGACAATCACAGCTTTGACAATTTCGCTCTTTTTCACCGACGCCTGCGGAGAAGCGCTTTTTACCGTGCCGATGACGATATCGCCAACATAGGCATAGTGCCGGCGGGTGCCGCCAACCACATGGATGACCAGCAGTTCTTTGGCGCCGGTGTTATCTGCAATCGTTAACCGAGCCTCTTGCTGAATCATTCTGCATCTCCTCCGGAGATTTCATCAAGCTCGCCCGCTTCGCGGACTTCGGCTTTGATGATTTTCTCAACAATCCAGTGTTTGGTGGCAGAAATCGGAGCGCATTCCACGATGCTGACTTTATCGCCAACACGCGCGTTCAGCTCATCATGCGCCTTGTAAACCTTGCTGGTCCGCACCACTTTGTGATAAAGCGGATGTTGATAGGTGCGGGATACTTCCACACTGACGGTCTTTGCCGTTTTGGCATTGGTGACCGTACCGATAAGACGGCGACGCTTATTCATCTTAACCTTCCTTCCCAGAACGTTCTCGCTGCGCAAGGATAGTTTCGAGACGCGCGATCAGACGGCGGGTAATCTTAAATCGGCTGGTGTCGGTCAGCTGACCGGTCACCATCTGGAACCGCATATTCATCAGTTCCTGCCGGGAATCCATCAACTTATTCTTAATTTCTTCCGTAGAAAGTTCTCTTATTTCCTTGGCGTTCATGAACCTTCTCCTAACAATTCTTTGGTTACAATCTTGGTGCGGAAACCAAGCTTAAAGCGCGCGCGCTGCAGCGCTTTCAGAGCGGATTCTTCATCCGTTCCGCCGACCTCGAACATGACGCGGCCGGGGCGAATCACTGCCACCCAGTGGTCAACAGAGCCTTTACCCTTACCCATGCGGGTTTCGGCGGCGCGTTTGGTATAGGGTTTATCCGGAAATACGCGAATCCACACCTTACCGCGGCGCTTAAGCTCGTGCACAATTGCCCGACGGGCTGCTTCAATCTGACGCGCTGTCAGATAACCGCACTCAAGCGATTTCAATCCATAATCACCGAAGCTGACATCCACGCCGCGCTGGGCTTTGCCCTTCATGCGGCCGCGCATTTGCTTGCGGTACTTTACTCTCTTTGGCATCAACATAGTCCACTACCTCACAATTACCTGATTATTACTCGCTAATATAGACGCCTTCGGTGGCTTCGATTTTCTCTTCAGCCATACCCATGACGATGCCGCGATAGATCCAGACCTTAATACCAATCTGTCCGTAGGTTGTGGACGCCTCTGCGCGGGCAAAATCGATATCCGCGCGGAGAGTCTGCAGAGGAACACGGCCTTCACGCAGCGTGACGCGGCGCGCCATTTCCGCGCCGGAAAGACGCCCGGAAACGGAGACCTTGATACCGCCCGCGCCCTGACGGAGCGCCTGTTGAATGGCGCGTTTCATGGCTCTGCGGTAGCTGATGCGGCGTTCCAACTGACCGGCAATGTTCTGCGCGACGAGATACGCGTCGGTATCCGGGTTCTTGATTTCCTTAACGTCCAGGTCCACTTTCTTGCCAGTCAGGGCTTCCAGTTCCTGGCGCAGAATCTTGACGCTTTCGCCTTTCTTACCGATGAGCACGCCGGGTTTGGCGGTGTGCAAAGACACCTTAACCTTGCCGGGATAACGTTCAATTTCCACACCGGAAACGCCCGCGCGTTCGGCGCCTTTCAGCACCATTTCGCGGATGCGCAGGTCCTGATGCAGCTGTTCAGTGTAATCGCTGCCTTCGGCGTACCAGCGGCCTAACCAGGGTTTATTGATCCCGAGGCGAAAACCAATTGGATGTACTTTACGACCCATAATTTCTCCTTAACTCTCTCTCCGGTCCTACTCGATCTCACGCAGAACCACGGTCACGTGGGAACTGCGGCGCAGCTGGGGCTTAAAACGACCGCGCGCGCCAAAAGATCTCCATTTTCGGGTAGGAGCTTCATCTGCGTAAATCTTGTAGACCACCAGGTCATCCCGGCTGACGCCAAAGTTCTCTTCTGCGTTAGACATGGCCGAGTAGAGCAGTTTGCGAACAGGTTCGGCTGCTTTGTTTGGGGTCAGGCTCAGAATACCCAGGGCATCGACGACCTTTTTTCCGCGAACCAGATCCACAACCAGACGGGCTTTCTGGGCGGACGTTGAGAGGTTGGATAAGCTTGCTTTTATTTCCTGTGCCATCCCTGCCTCACTTCGAAGACTTTTCCTGAACATGCCCGCGGAACCATCGGGTCGGAGCAAATTCGCCCAGGCGGTGTCCCACCATGTTGTCAGTCACATAAATCGGCACATGACGGTGTCCGTCGTGCACGGCGATGGTGTGACCGACCATCTGGGGGAAGATGGTGCTGGCGCGGCTCCAGGTGCGAATGACCTTCTTTTCGCCCTTGGCGTTCATCTCTTCAATTCGTTTCATAAGTTTCGGGTCAACAAATGGCCCTTTTTTCAATGATCGAGACATCTTATCGTCCTTTTCTTCCTATCACCCACCACTAACGGCGCTTGGCCTTGGAGCGGTGGCGAATGATCATTTGATCTGTCCGTTTGTTTGTGCGGGTCTTGTAGCCCAACGTGGGTTTGCCCCACGGGGTCTTCGGACCGGGCATACCAATCGAGGAGCGCCCTTCACCACCGCCGTGCGGATGGTCGCGGGGGGACATCGCGGTACCGCGGACTTCCGGACGCAGGCCCATATGGCGAGCGCGGCCGGCTTTTCCAAGCTTCACGTTGCTGTGGTCCACATTACCAACCTGCCCGATGGAGGCGCTGCATTCCTGCAGAACCAGGCGGACTTCTCCGGAGGGCATGCGCACATGCGCGTACTTGCCTTCTTTTGCCAACAGCTGGGCGGAACTGCCCGCTGAACGACCAATTTGCGCGCCTTTGCCGGGCTGCAGCTCAATCGCGTGGATGGTGGTGCCAATCGGGATATTTGCCAGAGGCAGATTGTTCCCGGGTTTAATTTCGGCTTGCGGACCGGAAACGAGCGTATCGCCTACCTTGACGCCGAGCGGGGCAAGGATGTAGCGTTTTTCGCCGTCAGCATAGACCAACAGGGCCAGGCGGGCTGTGCGGTTGGGGTCGTACTCAATCGCGCTGACTTTGGCGGGAATGCCGCTTTTATCGCGCAGAAAATCGACCATGCGCAGCTGGCGCTTGGAGCCGCCGCCGCGGTGGCGGACAGTGACGCGGCCAAGGGAGTTGCGGCCGGCGGTCTTCTTGCCGGAGACAATCAGGCTGCGCTCCGGGCGGTCCTTGGTGATTTCCTCAAAGGTATAGCTGGTGCGGTGACGCTGACCAGGGGTTTTCGGTTTGTAAATCTTAACGGCCATTATTCCACCCCTTCAAATACAGGAATGCTGTCTTCCGGAGCCAAAGTCACAATTGCTTTCTTGTAACCGCCAGTGCGCAGCGCCAGACGGCGGGTGCGGGAGTTGCGGTGAGACTTGGCAGGAAGATTGATGATATTGACGCGCAGGACGTTCACATCAAACGCGGTTTCCACGGCGGTTTTCACCATTTCGCGGGTCGCGTGGCTGGCGACTTCGAACACATATTGGTGCAGCTTGGCAGCCTGGTAATGCGATTTTTCTGTCACCACAGGGCGCCGCAGGATATCAAATACGGAGTTGCTCATTCTGCTTCACCTTCCTATCCCAAAAAGCTCTTAATCACATCAAGTGAAGCGAGCGGGATAATAACTTTTTCGTACTGCAGCAAATCGCGGATATTCAGGTAATTCGCAAGCAGCAGCTTGGAATCCGCCAGGTTGCGTCCGGATTTGATTACGTTCGCGTAGGTATCGCTTTTATCGGGCACCAATACCAGGGCGCGCGAACCGCCGGTCAGGGCATTAATCGCCTTGCTGAACAGGCTCGCCTTGGGTTCGGCCATCGCGAGGTCGCTCACCAGCACCAGGCCGTTTTCCATGGCTTTCACGGTCAGGGCCGAGCGCAGCGCGGCGCGGCGCATTTTCTTGGGCATCGACTGGCTGTAATCGCGCGGTTTGGGGGTGTGGATGCGGCCACCGCCAACCCACTGGGCGGAAATTGTGCTGCCCTGGCGCGCGCGGCCGGTACCTTTTTGGCGCCACGGTTTGGCGCCGCCGCCGGCAACTTCACCGCGGCGTTTGGTGCTGTGCGTGCCAAGACGGGCATTCGCCATCTGGCGCAGGTAAGCCTGGTTCATCAAATCCACGTTCACTTTTGCCGCGAAGATTTCATCGGGCAGTTCTACCGTGCTGGATTTTTCTCCTTGCAAGTTATAAACATCTGCTTTCATGATAACTTTCTCCATTCATCACAAGCCGGCTACTGCTTGCGAGCCTCTTTGATGATTACCGTTCCACCTTTGGGACCCGGAACAGAGCCGTGCACTGCGATCAAATTGCGTTCGGGGTCAACCAGCGCCACAAGCACGTTCGAGGAGGTGACCTGAACATTGCCCATATGGCCGGGACCGCGTTTTCCTTTGAAGACGCGCCCAGGGGTCGTCGTTGAAGCGGAGGAGCCAGGGGCACGCTGGCGGTCGGACTGACCGTGCGTGCGGGGACCACCGGCAAAGCCGTGGCGTTTCATCGCGCCGGCAAAGCCTTTGCCTTTGCTGATGCCAATCACGTCCACATGTTCGCCTTCAGCAAAAACGGAAGCATCAAGCCTGTCGCCCGCGCTGATGCCGTCCAGTTTTTTGGTGCGGAATTCGCGCAGAACGCGAACCGGAGGCAGGTTGTTGGCCTTGAGGTGGCCGAGGTGCGCCTTGGTGAGGCGCTTGGGTTTCACCTCGCCAAATGCCAGCTGCACAGCGTTGTACCCGTCTGTTTCCGTGGTCTTCACCTGGGAAACAAAACAAGGCCCAGCTTCGAGAAGCGTTACCGGCACAGCGGCGCCGTTCGCATCGAAGATCTGGGTCATACCGATCTTTCTTCCAATAAGCCCTTTAAACATTCTATTCTCCTGTTAGTATTCTTTCTTTGCGAGACTGTCAGCATGGGCAAGCTGCATCATCTCCGCGCGATTCAGTCAATCGACCCTGTGTAGCTCGTCTGCCCACGCGGGTGCGGATTCTTAAATCGCCTGTTAAGGTTGCCGAAAGGGCAACCTTTTATTTTTACCACAACCCTGCATTCTATGCAAGGGTTGAAGCGGTTTTCGTTGTAGAGATTCCCTCGGCGCGCGAATTACAGCGCCCTCGGCAACCTTAAATCTTAATCTCGATGTCCACGCCCGCGGGCAGGTTCAAGCGCATCAGCATGTCGATGGTCTTGGAATCAGGTTCCAGAACATCGATCAGGCGGTTGTGCGTCCGGATTTCAAAGTGCTCCTGAGAGTCCTTATCAATGAAGGTGGAACGGCGCACGGTATAGCGTTCGAGTTTGGTCGGCAGCGGAATCGGGCCAAGGACTTTGGCGCCGCTGCGTTCCGCCGTCTCCACAATCCGCTTCGCGGACTGGTCCAGAATGCGGTGGTCATAAGCTTTCAAACGAATTCGAATTTTTTGTTTTGCCATAATCTTCCTAATCAATTCTTAGTGTGTTGCTCTCGATAATCTCGCCCGCGCTGTCGCGCCGGCGTCTATCTTCCTTATTCTCAGTATGCCCGGCGGAGTTAAGCCAATCCCAGGATTTTCTTGCGCATGGCTTCGGACACCTGCGCGTAATGCTTGAATTCCATCGTAAACACGCCGCGCCCCTGGGTCGCGGAACGCAGCTCCGTGGCGTACCCAAACATCTCCGAAAGCGGGATCTCCGCGTGTATCATCTGGGCGTTGCCAAACTGGGATTCCATCCCCAGCACATTCCCCTTGCGCGCGTTCACCTGACCGATAACATCGCCGGTATATTCTTCCGGAACCGTGATTTCGACTTTCATAATCGGTTCCAACAGCACCGGAGCGGCTTTTTCGGCGGCCTCGCGGAAGGCAAAGATGGCTGCCATACGGAATGCCATTTCACTGGAGTCTACCTCGTGATAAGAACCGTCAATCAAAGAGACTTTAAAGTCGGTCATCGGGAAACCTGCCAGCGGTCCGCTTTCAGCAGCCTCGCGGATGCCTTTCTCGACGGCAGGAATGTACTCTTTGGGAATAGCCCCGGCGCGAATCTGGTTTTCAAAGACGGTGCCGCTGCCGTTTTCCAACGGTTCCAGGTTGATGACCACATGCCCGTACTGGCCGTGGCCGCCGGTCTGTTTGGTGTACTTGTAATTGACATTCATCACCGGCCTGGTGATGGCTTCGTGGTAAGCGACGCGCGGTTTGCCAACGTTGGCCTGTACCTTAAATTCCCGCAGCAAGCGGTCCACCAAAACATCCAGGTGCAGCTCTCCCATGCCGGAAATGACTGTCTGGCCGGTGTTTTCGTCCTGACGGATTTTAAAGGTGGGGTCTTCTTCGGCCAGTTTCACGAGTGAATCGGCCATTTTTTCCTGGTCCGCCTTGGTCTTGGGTTCAATCGCCACAGAAATGACCGGTTCCGGGAAGCTGATGCTTTCCAACACCACCGGCGCTGAGGAATCGCTCAGGGTGTCGCCAGTAAAACTGAACTTCAAACCCAGGATAGCGCCGATATCGCCAGCCGCCAATTCATCAATGTCCTCCCGACGGTCGGCGTACATGCGCAGCAAGCGTCCAACGCGTTCCTTTTTGCCCTTGGAGGAATTATAGACAGCTTCACCCTGCTTCACTTTGCCCGAATATACGCGGATATAGGCTAAGCGCCCCATGTATGGGTCGGTGACAATTTTGAACACGAGCGCCGAGAGCGGTGCGGCGGGGTCCGGGCTGCGATGAACGATGCTGTCATCCCGCAGAAGCGTCGCTTTCACAGGCGGCACATCCAACGGCGAGGGCAGATAATCCACCACAGCGTCCAACAAGGGCTGCACGCCCTTGTTGCGCAGGCTCGTCCCGCAAAAGACGGGGGTAACGCTGGCGTTAATGACGCCTTTGCGCAGCGCAGCTTTCAGTTCAGCCAGGCTGATGGTTTCGCCTTCCAGAAACTTTTCGATCAGGGCGTCGTCCAGCTCGGCAATCTTTTCAACCAACTCCGCACGTTTGCGAGCAGCCTTCTCGCGGTATTCTGCCGGGATGGGCTCCACGCGCGGTTCCTTGCCGCTTTCGTCGTCAAAGTAAACTGCTTCTTCCTCGAGAAGATTAATGACTCCGCAGAAGGCAGATTCTTCTCCAATCGGGATTTGCATCGCGAGAGTATTGGCGCCGAGTCGGCGGTTAATGCTTTCGATGGTGCGGGAGTAAGAAGCTCCCATACGGTCCATCTTGTTCGCGAAACAAATCCGGGGAACGTGATACCTGTCAGCCTGGCGCCAGACTGTTTCGCTTTGCGGCTCCACGCCCTGCACCGCGTCGAACACCACCACGCCGCCGTCAAGCACGCGCAAAGATCGCTGCACTTCGGCGGTGAAATCGATGTGTCCGGGGGTATCAATCAGGTTGACGCGGTACCCTTTCCATTCAGCGGTAACAGCGGCGGAAACAATTGTGATGCCGCGTTCGCGTTCCTGAGCCATCCAGTCGGTGACGGTCGTGCCCTCATCCACGTTGCCCAGGCGGTAAGTTTTACCGGTATAGTAAAGAATCCGCTCGGTAGTCGTTGTTTTACCAGCGTCAATATGGGCGATGATGCCAATATTTCGATACTTCTCGAGCGGAAATTCTTCCATTAATTACCTGAATTTATTCGTTCCGCGGAATTACATGCGGAAGTGAGAGAACGCGCGGTTGGCTTCTGCCATCTTGTGCGTTTCTTCCTTGCGGCGGATGGATGCGCCCTGATTTTCAGCAGCGTCCATCAGTTCAGCAGCAAGTTTCTCGGAGAAGGATTTGCCAGAGCGCGCGCGGGAAGCGCTGATGATCCAACGCATAGCCAGGGTCAGCCGTCGTTCTGGAGAGACCTCCATTGGCACCTGATAGGTGGCGCCGCCAACACGACGCGGGCGGACTTCCATGACAGGGCTGACGTTTTTGAGCGCCTGCTCAAATACTTCCACGCCGTCCTTGCCTGTCTTGGCGGCAATCATATCGATCGCGTCGTAGACAAGACTGGTGACGGTGCTTTTCTTGCCATTCAACATAATGCGGTTAATCATCATCTGGATTCGCGTGTTGTTGTAACGCACATCCGGCGGGACTTCCCGTTTTTCTGGTTTGATTCTTCTTGACATTATTGCTCCTCAATCAAATACAGACAGGACAACCGCGTTCATTGCCTGAGCGCGCCTGTCTCTGCCATTAAGCATCCGGATTACTTGCCGCGTTTGGCGCCGTACTTGGAACGGGCGCGCTTGCGGTCCGCCACACCAGTGGTATCCAACGTGCCGCGCACAATGTGATAGCGCACGCCGGGCAAATCCTTGACTCTGCCGCCGCGCACGAGCACAACAGAGTGCTCCTGAAGCTGATGACCTTCGCCAGGAATGTAAGCCGTAACTTCCATTCCGTTGGAAAGGCGGACGCGGGCAATCTTGCGCAGCGCTGAATTAGGTTTCTTAGGGGTCATCGTACGCACGATGGTGCATACGCCGCGCTTCTGCGGCGCGCCCTTGGGCTGGCGCGTGCGGCGCTGCTTCTCAGAATTCAGCGTGTACTGCAGAGCAGGAGATTTGCTCTTCTGGTGTTTGGTCTTGCGACCGTTGCGAACTAATTGATTAATTGTTGGCACTTTGCCTCCGTCTATAATAAAAACTACTTCTTCATTTATCAATCAAGGCCATCAAAACCGCGGATGGCCTCCTCGTCTGATACTGAGCGCCAGGCATGAGGATACCATCCTTGCCTGACAGAGCGAGGGCTGATTCTATCACGCCCCATAACGTGAGTCAAGCAACCCGGTCGGCATGCGGTTATCACGGCGGTCGCTCTCTTTGCCGTAGCTGATGATTTCGCCGTCTTCCATGATTGATTCAACGGCCAAACCCAGGCTCTGAAGCTCTTTCACCAGCACCTTAAAGGCCGCGGGCGTGCCGGGAGCTTCAATCGGTTTGTTGGTGACAATCGCCTGATAGGTCGCCTCGCGGCCAACCACATCATCGGATTTAACGGTCAGCATTTCTTGCAGAGTGTACGCCGCGCCGTAAGCTTCCAACGCCCAAACTTCCATCTCGCCGAAGCGCTGGCCGCCAAACTGCGCCTTGCCGCCCAGCGGCTGCTGGGTGACCAGGCTGTATGGGCCGGTCGCGCGGGCGTGCACCTTATCCTCAACCAGGTGGTGCAGCTTCATAAAGGTCATGTATCCAACGGTTACCGGCTGGTCGTAGCGGTCGCCGGTTTTTCCGTCGCGCAGAATTTGCTTGCCAATCGTAGGCACAGGATTGCCGGTTTCGAGCATAATCTGCTGAGCGGCTTTTCGCAGCTCTTCCAGGCTCTGGTTCAGGTCCAGTTCCTTTCCCAAAGAATTCGCCCACAGGTCCAGGCAGGCTCTCACCGCGCGTTCATCCTGGGCACTGCGTTCGCTCACCGGGATGTTGTCCTCAGGGAATGCGGTAATCAGCGCGGGGTCGTAACCTTCAGCTTTCAGCCACATGTTCATCGCTTGCCGCCGGGCCAACAGCCGATTCCCCATCAATTCCTGGACGTCAATGCCGGTGTTTGCCAGCACATTCGCCAGATAAATCAGGCGCGCTTCCTCATCATCCTTCAGGTCTTCCGCGGAATACGCCTTGACGCTTTCCAGCCATTCCCAGGCTTTATCGCCAGTGACGCGCCAGGCCTCGTTAATCATCCAGGCGCGCGCCAATTCAGCTTCAATTTCCTCTTCGGTCGCGCCGTCAAAAACAGGCGTAATCGCGCGGAAGCCGAGGCTTTCGGCGGCCCACCCCAGGTGGGTCTCCAGCACCTGGCCGATATTCATACGGCCGGGAATGCCCAGCGGGTTCAGGATAATATCCACCGGGCGTCCGTCCTCCAGGAACGGCATGTTTTCAACAGGAACAACCATCGAAACAACGCCTTTGTTGCCGTGGCGTCCCGCCATCTTATCGCCAGCCATCACCTTGCGGCGCTGCGCGACGGAAACGCGCACCATCTTGTCCACGCCCGCCGAAAGGTCTGCGTTTTCTTCGCGGGTGAACACTTTGACATCCACGACGATACCGCGCTCGCCGTGCGGCATCTTAAGGGAGGTGTCTTTCACATCGCGCGATTTTTCACCGAAGATGGCGCGCAACAGACGTTCTTCCGGGGTGAGTTCTTTCTCACCCTTGGGCGTAATCTTACCAACCAGGATGGTTTCCGGCCCAACTTCGGCGCCAATGCGGATGATGCCGTTTTCGTCCAGGTTGCGGATGGCTTCATCACCCACATTCGGAATTTCCCGGGTGATTTCTTCGGGGCCCAATTTGGTATCCCGCGCTTCCACCTCGTACTTTTCAATATGCACGCTGGTATAACGGTCTTCTTCCACCAGGCGCTCCGAGATGAGAATCGCGTCTTCAAAGTTGTAGCCTTCCCAGGCGACAAAAGCAGCCAGCACGTTCTGTCCAAGCGCCAGCTTGCCGTCTTCCGTGGAAGAGGAATCCACAATCACATCGCCCTTATGCACAATTTGGCCTTTGCTGACAGCCGGGCGCTGGTCGATGCAGGTGGACTGATTGGAGCGCTGATACTTGCGCAGGGTATGTTCTTTGATGGTGCCGTCCATCTGGCGAATTACCAGCTTGTCGCCGGTAACCTTGATGACTTCGCCGTCTTCCTCGGCGATGACCACCTGACCGGAGTCGGCCACAGCGGCGCCTTCCATGCCAGTAGAGACAATCGGGACTTCGGGGCGCAGCAGCGGAACCGCCTGGGTCTGCATGTTGGAGCCCATCAAGGCGCGGTTGGCATCATCGTGCTCCAGGAAGGGAATCAGAGCGGCGCTGATGCCCACCACCTGGTTCGGTGCCACATCCATATATTCAATGTACTCGTAATCATAAATCGCGAACGTTGAATGGAAGCGGCAGGAATTGCGGTGCAGGAACTCGTTGTATTCGTTCAGCGGCGCGTTCGCCTGGGCGATGACATATTTATCTTCCGCGTCGGCGGAAAGGTAAACGTATTCATCAGTCACAAAGGGACGAACCCAAATTTTTGTGTCCTTCAGATTCAGCTTGCTGATTCTTTCAGCCATCTCCGGCGTCACGCGGGTTTCGGCCTTGTAAAGCACTTCGTTGGTATCCGGGTCCACAATATCCTTGCGGAGCAGATGATTCACAAGGTTCGGGTCGGAGGCATCCAGAAAGTGGCGCACCTTGCGGTAAGGTGTTTCGATGAAACCGAATTCATTGACAGTGGCGTAAGCAGCCAGACGGCCAATCAGGCCGATGTTCGGACCTTCAGGGGTTTCAATCGGACAAATGCGGCCGTAATGCGAAAAGTGCACGTCGCGCACGTCAAAGCCGGCGCGTTCGCGGCGCAAGCCGCCCGGGCCAAGCGCGGAGACGGTGCGCTTGTGGCGCAGCTCGCTTAATGGGTTGGTTTCTTCCATGAACTGGGAAAGCTGGCTGGAGCCAAAGAACTCTCGCAAGGAAGCCACCAGCGGACGAATGTTCACCAGGCTGACCGGGGAAACACTGCCGCCCTGTTCGCGAATGGACATGCGCTCTTTAATCACGCGTTCCATGCGGCGCAGGCCAACGCGCAATTTGTTTTGAATTAATTCACCGACGGTTTTGACGCGGCGGTTGCCCAGATGGTCAATGTCATCCGCGTGCGCCGTGCCGTTGTTAATTTGAATCATGTGGCGAATCAGGCGGACAACATCATACTTGGTGATCATGCGGTGAGAAACCGGAATCAGGTCCGCCAAATCAAGCTTCTGGTTGAGTTTGTAGCGGCCAACACGTTCCAGGTCGTAGTGGCGCGGGTCAAACAGCTGTTCGACCAGATGATTCCGCGCGTTTTCCAGCGTGGGAGGCTCGCCCGGGCGCAGCTTCTTGAACAGCTCAATCAGTGCCGCCTCGGCGATGGTCAATCCGCCGCTGAGGTCGTAGGCCGGCTCTTCTTCGAACGCGGTCTCAATGAAGTGATGGTCGGGATGATTGTCTACATCCTTAAAGAGCTCCATAATCTCTTCATTGGTACCGGTCTTCAGCGGAGAATCAGGCATACCGTCATCGACGGCTGCCAGCGCGCGCAGGAAAACCGTGATCGGCACGGTGCGTTTGCGGTTGAACTTCAGGAAAATGCTGTCATTCTTGCGCGTTTCAAATTCCATCCACGCGCCGCGGTCCGGAATTAGTTTGGCGGTCGCCAGTTCGCGCGCGGTGGTGCGGTCGACTTCAGCCTCAAAATAGACGCCGGGGGACCGAATTAGTTGGGAAACCACCACACGCTCGGTTCCGTTAATAATGAACGTTCCCTTGGGGGTCATTTCCGGGAAGTCGCCCAGGAAGATATCCTGTTTGACCTTATCACTGATATCGTTACCTTCCAATAAAACGGAGACGTACAGCGGGCAGGCATAGGTCAGGTCGCGCTCAAGGCATTCCTCAATCGGGTTTTTGGGCGCGTCAAACCAGAACTTCAGTCCAAATTCCCGCGAGATTGGAGTGTCGCTGGGGAAATGCAAGCGGAGATCGTTACCGTAAGAAACGATGGGGGATATTTCATTAAAGAGGCTCTTCAGACCCTCATCCTTGAGTCGTTTGAAAGAATCCAATTGGACCTGGATGAGTTGCGGCAGCTCTAACCCGACCGGGATGCGAGCGTACGTTTTTGGAGGCATCAAATCAGTCATTCACTTCTCCTAAACATCAAATGCGTGGGCACACAAAGGCAACCACGCCAGGGATTAAATCACAGCGCAATTTTTCAGTATATTGCAAATTATCTCTTGAGTCAATAGTTATTGAATCAACCGCGTCAAGAAATTGTTAGTCTACCACAAGGCCTCTTCATCTGCAAGTGCTTTTGGGAGTATTCCGGCGCGATTTTGCCCCATACTTTATGTTTCTTCAGAGAGCCAACCAACATGTTTCTTTTGGTTTTTGGGCTTTGCACCGCGCGGCCTGCTTCCCGCGCCTGACCGGAAGCTCTTTTGGAAGCCAGAAAAAAGAAAACCGCCCTGATTGGCAAGGTATAATACCAACAAGACCGGGAAAATTGAGAACACCATCCTGTCTGCCAGTTTATTAAAGGAAGGATTTTGTTATTGTGCCTGCCAACTTTGCGGTTGACCTCCCCATTGAGACTGTTATGTTGATTCTCGCGGGTCTTTTGGTGCTGAGCGTCGTCGCCAGCAAAATGTCTGACCGTTTTGGCATCCCTTCCTTGCTGGTGTTTCTGGGCATCGGGATGCTGGCCGGGTCAGAAGGTATCGGCGGTATCTACTTCGATAATCCGAAGATTGCCCAGGCGGTGGGGTTCATGGCCCTGGCCGTCATCCTTTTTTCCGGCGGTCTGGACACGCCCTGGCAGGAAACGCGCAAAGTACTCAAAGAGTCTTGGACGCTGGCAACGTTGGGGGTACTCCTGACCGCGCTGCTGTTGGGATTCTCCGCCCATCTGGTATTAAAACTGCCCCTGACGCAGTCAATGCTCCTGGGGGCAATCGCGTCCTCCACAGACGCGGCGGCAGTTTTCGCGGTGCTGCGCTCCAAAGGCGTGCCTCTGCGCTCAAAAATCAGCGCCACTCTGGAGTTGGAATCTGGAAGCAACGACCCGATGGCAGCCTTTCTGACCATTGGGCTTATCCAGCTAATTCAAATGCCGGGGCTTGCCTGGTATTCTTTGGTGGGGCTGTTTTTCATCCAGATGTTAATCGGCGTGCTTGTCGGCTACCTGGCGGCCCGCCTGCTCCTGCTATTAATCAATACGCTGCGTCTTGGATACGCGGGCCTTTACCCTGTCATGGCAGTTGGGATGGTCCTGTTCGCTTTTGCAGCGGCGGCGGCTTTCAAAGGCAGCGGCTTTTTGGCAGTTTACGTTATGGGGCTCGTGCTGTCCCAAAGCGATTTTCTGCATAAGAACAGCCTGTCGCGCTTCTTTCAGGGTCTGGCCTGGCTCGCGCAAATTCTCATGTTCCTCACCCTGGGGCTGTACGTATTCCCCAGCCGGCTCTCCGTGATCATTCTGCCGGGCCTGGCATTGGCGGCAGTCCTTATCTTTATCGCGCGGCCGGTAAGTGTCTTTCTCTGTCTGCTTCCCTTCCGATTTTCCTGGAGGGAAAAAGCCTTTATTTCATGGGTAGGTCTGCGCGGTGCGGTTCCAATCATCCTGGCGACGTATCCTTTGCTTGCCGGTCTGGACGCGTCCGGTACTTACTTCAACATTGTCTTTTTCATCGTGCTTAGCTCCGTCTTGATTCAAGGAACCAGCATCCCCTGGGCAGCCCGGATTTTTAAGGTGGAGGATGCCAGCCCGCAGGGAGCGGACTTCCCTCTGGAACTCGCGCCCACGCACAGCTGGAAAGGAATGCTGCGAGAACTGACCGTTGAAAGCGGTTCGCCATTTGCCGGCAAAGCCATCTACGAGCTGAAACTTCCCGCCAATTACCTGGTGGTATTGGTCGGGCGGGGAGAAGATTTCCTGATTCCAAACGGCAGCCTGGTGGTGCAGACAGGCGATAGGATTCTGGGGCTGGCCAGAGAGTCTGTCCACGAACAGGTGCGGGAGCTTTCCCGCGGACTGAAAGCCTGACGCGCTTTCATCCGAACACCGGAGAAAGCGTCAGAATTCCCCGCCTGACGGGAACCGGAAACAGAGACAAACTGCCGCCAAAAAGCACTTGGTGATTCGCAAACTTTGTTGTATAATAATTTCTTGCGTAAATTACGCAATATTTTTTGCCCGGAATGGAGGTGATAGCTAATGGCAAGTGTAACTTTGAGACCAAATGAATCGCAGGATTCATTGTTGAAGCGCTTTCGTAAGAAGGTCGTGAAGAGCGGTGTGCTCAGCACCGTGCGCCGCAAACGCTGGTTCATCTCCAAGAGTGAACAGCGGCGTATGGACAAGAAAAAGGCTATTCGTCGCTCCTACCGGAAGTCGTACGAAGCGTAGCCAACGCTGGAAAGAGGTTTTATGGCGAAAGAAGAAGAGAAGATTACCGTCGATGGAACGATTATCGAAGCCCTGCCTGGCACGCAGTTCCGGGTGCGGCTGGAAAACGGTCACGAAGTGCTGGCCTACCTTTCCGGCCGAATGCGCCGATATTACATCCGGATTTTGCTGGGCGATTCTGTGCGGGTGGAGATGTCTCCATACGACCTCGAACGCGGCCGCATCGTTTACCGCCAGCGCCGCCCGGGATCTTCTGACCTGCAAGACTTCTAACCTTGCATCCAATACAGCCCCCGAAGAATTGGGGGCTGTTTTTTCACGTGCCGCCTGCCCGCCGTTCCACGCATGACGCCTGCCGAACCCCCTGATTCCTATTTTCACATCCGCCGGCTGAACCCCAGGAGAGACCTGAACGCGGTGGCTGACCTGGTGGAAGCTGCTTTCGAGCTGAAAAATGACCCGGAAGGCGCTTGGGTCCTGCGGCAAATGCGCGCCTATGCCCGGCGTGCGCAATCCTACCCCGATATCATCACCCTCTCCGGCGCGCCGGAGGGCTTTGTTTGGGAGGAGAATGGCAAAATTGTCGGCAATATCAGCATCGTCAGTTATCCCCGCCCGGAAGCCCGCATCGTACTGATTGCCAACGTGGCGGTCGCCTCGGAATACCGCCGGAGAGGAATAGCCTCTGCCCTCACACGCCATGCCCTGCGATATATCAGCCAATGGCCGCGCGCCGAAGTCTGGCTGCAGGTCCGCTCTGAAAATCAGGCGGCCATCCAAATGTATCATCAGCTGGGGTTTGAGTTTATCTACGCGCTCTCCCAGTGGCGCTATTCCCCCGCGCAGCGGCTTACCGCCTCTCCTCGCGCCGGCTTCCCCCGGGAACTGCACGTGGGCGCCCGCAGGCTCGCGGACTGGAAAACGCAAGCGCGCTGGCTCGCGATAAATTACCCGCGGCAGACCCGCTGGTACCTGAACGCGAATCTGGACGCGTTTTCTCCCTGGAGTTTCCTGATACCTGCCAGATGGCAGGCCCTTCTGGCGCTATCGCATCTGGCTCTGCGCGATGACAGGCAGCTTTTGGGCGTGCTCACCTGCCAAAAAACCAGGCTTTCGTCCGACCTGGTCTGGCTGGCACTGCCGGATGAGCCCGGTGAAGATATGCGCGCAGACATGCTGCTCAGCGCCCTGTTAAAAAAAGAGGAGCCGGTCCGCCCGCTCTCTCTGGAATATCCGCTTGGCCGGGCGCAGTTGGGAATTCAAAGCGCCGGCTTCACGCTCGCGCGAAACCTGGATTGGATGAAGCTCAGAAGTCTCTGACCCCCAAAAAAAGAAAAGGGCTGCCCGCTAAAAACGGCAGCCCTTTCAGTTTTCCTAAAGCTCCTCGTCGACAATTGTTTCGATGAGTTCAAGGAATTCCTGCCACTCTTCCTTGAAGAAGTGCAGAGTTACATTATTCAGCTCGAGGTGATAGGTGGATTCGTTGTCCGGTTCATCCGCGCGCCAGGCAAGGTAATTCTCGGTTTCAGCAATGGTAGTGGTCACAGGTTCTTTCTCGTTGTCCATGGTTAGCTCCTTTTAATTTCTTAAATCTATTATCTCACGAAGCGCAGTCCTGATGCAAGTTTAAGGCTTATCCGCGCCTGTAATTTTCTCGTCAGGGCTCTCCGCGGAGGCGCGTCCGCGCTTAAATGCCTTCTGTAAGGCCTCCAAAACCCGCGCGCGGGCCTGCCTGAACCAAACCGGAATTTTCTTTTTTAAATAGCGGAAAAGGCGGGCGAAGAACAGTTCCTTCCGCTGGCTGCTGTACGAGATACCCTCCCACGGGTCCTGGTCAGTGAGTTTATGAAAAACATAATGGGTTATTAATTTGACCGTCGCGAAGACTGGAGCGGCCAGGATGATGCCTATCACGCCCAGCAGCTGCGAGCCAATCAGCGCGGTGATGAGCACCGCGGCGGGATGCACTTTGAGGGCGTTGCCCATCACCTTGGGGGTCATAAAATTATCGAGGATGTTATCCACGACCAGCGCGATACACACCACAATCGCGGCGTAAACCACGGGCAGCACGCCAAACGGCGTCGGGCGGGTGATTAACGCGACAACCGCAAAAGTCAGCCAGCTGACCCAGGCGCCGATGTACGGGATAAAGCGCCCCAGGCCGGCAATCAATGCCAGGCCGAGAGCGTAGGGCATGCGCAGCCCGCTTAACAGGACGGCATAAATCAATATCGCGGTCCCAACAACCAGAAATTCACCGCGGATAAAGGCGTTCCAGATATTGTTGACTTCCTTGCCCATGCGCTGGATGTCTTTTTCGTACCCAGGCAAAGTAAAGCTGATTTTTTGCTTCTTGACGCCGTCCGTTTCAGAGGTGAAGAAGTAAGAAATCAGGTACATCATAAAGGAACGAAACACCAGATTCGCGCCGCCGGAAAGAACCTTGCCTATCAGGCTGCCTGCTTCTCCGAGGATGGGCTGCACCCGTTCCACCAGCAGGTCGCTCAGGTAAGTGGCCGTAAGTTCCGGCACGAAAAAACTGAAAGGCCCTACCACTACTTCCTGATTCGAAAGATGCTCCAGATTGCTCACCAGGCCAGTCAGTGCCCCGCTCAACAGGTTGATCAGGTTCTGCAGCTGCCCAAAGAGCGTGATGCCGCCCCAGGTAAGCAAGCCCAACATAATCAGGGCCATCAACACATACACCAGCGTGGTTGCCAGCCGCCAGCTTAATTTGAGCCGTTTTTGGATGACGGTAATAATCGGCGTAAACAAAAAAACAATCAGCAGAGCAGTCAGAATCAGGCTGAGGTAATTCTGAAACTTAATCACGAGCCCGAAAATAAGCAAAATCGCGGCAAAACTCACCGCGAGCTTGGTGTTTTTGGTCCACCGCGGGGAAACTGTTTTTTCGGCTACGGGTTCAGTTGGGACGGGATCAGGCATGGCTAAATTTTAACTGGAATCACGGTAATATGCAAAAGCCCGCGAAAGCTCCCGAATAATGGAATAAGGGTAAAATTCAGGCATTCTTGGTTGGAAGGGTGAAGGGATGAAATATCGACAGTTCGGAAAACTGGATTGGCAGCCTTCAGCGCTTGGTTTTGGCTGCATGCGCTTCCCTGTTGTGGGCGGCGATAACGCTGTCATTAATGAAGAACTGGCAGCCCCCATGCTGCGCCGCGCGATTGAAGCGGGCGTCAACTACATTGATACAGCCTGGCCATACCACCGCGAACAAAGCGAGAGTTTTGTCGGCAAAGTGCTCTCCGAGGGTTACCGCGGGAAGGTTCGTCTTGCCACTAAGATGCCTTCCTGGCTGGTGAATACCCGCGAGGATTTGGACCGCTTCCTGGATATTCAACTGGAGAGGCTGCAGACGGACTATATTGATTTTTATCTGCTGCACACCCTGAACGCCCGCTCCTGGGAAAATTACAGGCGCCTGAACGTCTTTGAGTGGGCGGAGCGCAAAATGGCTGAGGGCAAATTCCACTATCTGGGCTTTTCGTTCCACGACACTTACGAAGTCTTTGAAGATATTCTCAACGGCTACGACAACTGGACCTTTTGCCAGATTCAGTACAACTACATGGACGTCAACTATCAAGCCGGGCAAAAAGGCCTGCGCGCCGCCGCCAATAAAGGCCTGGCGGTAGTGGTGATGGAACCGCTGCGCGGCGGCAGGCTCGCCAAGAATCCCCCGCCCCCTTCGGTCGCGGAAGTGTTTGCCCGTTCCGGCCGGGATTGGACTCCGGCAAACTGGGCTTTGCAGTGGGTCTGGAATCAGCCTGAAGTCTCTCTGCTGCTTTCAGGAATGAGTACCATGGAACAGGTCGAGCAGAACCTGGTCAGCGCGGACCAATCCAATCCGGGCAGCCTGAAACCTGAAGACCTGGCGGTGATTGAACAGGCCCGGCAGGCAAGGGAAGCCCTTGCGCCAATCCCGTGCACACACTGCGAATACTGCCTGCCCTGTCCAAGCGGCGTTGCGATTCCGTCGGTCTTCGAAATTTATAACGAAGCCGTGATGTACGAGGAACCCGGCCGCGGTCAATCCGCCTATAAATACGACATTCAGGATGAAAACAAGGCCGACCGCTGCGTGGAATGCGGCACATGCGAATCGCTTTGCCCACAACAGATTGAAATCATCTCATGGCTGAAGAAAGCCCACGCCTACCTGACCCCGAGCGGGAGTTAATCGCTCCCGAACCCGGCCTTCCTGCCGCGGCGTCCAGTCGCGAAACAAAAAAGGAGCGCCTGCGTTTCTGGTTTTTCCTGGGCGCCGCCGCGCTGCTGGGAGTGATTTTGTATCTGCTTCCGCCCGGCGGTTTCTGGTCCAAACTGAGCGGCATTGGGTATTCCGTCTGCCATCAAATTCCCGACCGCTCTTTTTTCGCACACGACCATCAGTTTCCGCTTTGCGCGCGCTGCACCGGAATGTATCTTGGCGCGCTGCTCGCGCTTCTGCCGCAGCTAATCCGCGGACGAAAAAACAAGTTTCCGCCGCCTGTTGTGCTGGCTGCCCTCGGCCTTCTCTTCGCGGCATTTGCCGCCGACGGCCTCAACTCTTTTGCGGGGACCTTTTTGCCCTTCCGGCTGCCGTACCAGACCACTAATCTGCTGCGCCTCATCACCGGACTTGGCGCGGGGCTTTGCATCGGAGCCGTGCTGGCGCCGCTTTTTCACCAGTCAGCCTGGTCTGATGCCGAAGCCGCTGCTTTTCTTAGCACGCTTCCGCGCTTGTTCGCGCTGATGGGAGCTGCTGCGCTGATTGGGTGGGCGGTATACTCCGGGCCGGATTGGCTTAAAATCCCCCTGGCAGTCATCTCCGTGCTGGCGGTACCCATCATTCTCACGCTGGCATATACCATCCTGGCTGTGATGCTGATGAATCGCACGAACCAATCCAGGCGCTGGCGCGACCTGCGCCTGCCGCTGACAATGGGCTTGTGTGCCGCGCTTGCCCAGATTCTTCTGCTGGATTTGCTGCGCTTGTGGCTGACTGGAACCTGGGCGGCTATAAACCTCTGATTATCTACTGTCCAAAAACCCAATACGGCTATAATTAAGTTGAAAGTTCAGGCAATATAGAAGTAAAAGGGAAACATGGGAAACGTAGTAACAGGTATATTAGGAGCCTTTGGGCTCTCCGCGTCAGCAGGTCTGAACGCGTATATTCCACTGCTGGTGGTTTCGCTGCTGGCCAAGTTCACAAATCTTATCACCCTCAGCAAACCGTGGGATGCGCTTACCAGTTGGTGGACGATTGGCGTCCTGACTGTGCTCGTCCTGGTAGAGGCCATCGCTGATAAGGTGCCCGCGGTGGACCATGTCAACGATGCCATTCAAACCTTCATCCGCCCCACAGCCGGCGCGATTGTCTTTGCCGCCAGCGCGGGCAATGTCACCGAAGTCAGCCCGGTTCTTTCGCTCATTTGCGGCCTGTTGGTAGCCGGCACAGTCCACACCGTCAAATCCGTGGCGGTGCGTCCGCTCATCACCGCGACCACAGCCGGCGTCGGCGACCCGGTGGTAAGCACCGCGGAAGATGTAGCGGCAACGGTAATTTCAGTGCTTTCGGTAGCGCTGCCAATCCTTATGTTGGTCGTGCTGGTTCTGCTTATCTGGGCTTTGGCCGCGCTCATTCGCAGACTGCGCAAACCTTCACGGGAATATTATCAAGAGTAATTTAATGGAAAGGAGTTTCTATGACCACAAATAATCCCAATCAACTGCCTGTCACAACCTCCCCCTGGTCAATTGTCAGCCTGATCAGCGGCATTTCAAGCTATCTCGTCCTGCCGTTCCTGGGGGGCATCATCGCGCTCATCACCGGCTATGTCGCCAGGCGCGAGATTAAAAGCAGCAACGGCGCGCTCAGCGGGAGCGGAATGGCGACTGCCGGCCTCTGGCTGGGATGGATTAACATCATCCTGTGCGTGATAGTGGGTATCCTGATTATCCTGCTGATTGTCGGCCTCATCGCCGGATTTTCCGGTCTGGGCCCGCTTTCCGACTGGCTGAACAGTTTTGGATACTAACAGTTCCAGCAAACTTAGGCCAGAACTTATCGGCGCTCACGTTTCAACAGCCTTCCTGAAAAGGAAGGCTGTTATTTTTAAACAACCCAAGCACATCCTGCAGCGCGCGCCAGCATTCGGCCCGCGTTTGCCGGTCCAGAACCAGGCTGGCGAATTCATCCTGGTCCAAAAGTTCCATGCTGCCGTCGGGATAGACCAGCAAATCCAGCGCGAGGTCCAGCCAACAAATCTCGCCTTCCGTGAAAACAGCTGGCAGGCAAATATTACAGTACCACGCTTTCAACTGCTTACTGTCCTGCTCGTGCACCTGCAGCAGGTTGTAGCGGTGTTCGGTTGAGTACCATTCCAGAATGTGGTCTCCGCGGCGAAACCAGACTTTGCCCACCGCCATATCCTCAATGTTGAATATCCCCTCCACCAGGCGCGCCCCGCCGCGCTGCCAAATTAGCCTCGCGGGGTAAGCAATAATTAATCTGCCTTCCGCGTCCAGCTTATTAACCCGGACCAGGTGGTCTTCGGTCACAGCTCTCCCTTCAGGCAGCTGACCCGCTCCGGCGGAAAGGCAATCGTCACATCCGAGCCCGGCGCCAGTGCTCTGTCAGTCTGGATGCTGAAAGAAAAATCGTTTGCCCGCAAATGCGATTGATAAGTTTCCCCCATAAAGAGGCAGTCGACCACGCACGCAGAAAATTGGTTTTCACCTTCCGGCATGCCGTGCAGCACCAACGCGTCTCGCGGACGCAGTAAAAGCTGCGCCGCCCCGCCTACCTGCCACTCCTGCCCGCACGCGGAGGCCTGAAGGACTCCCAGCGCAGTCTTCACACGTAAAGGCTCCAGTCCGACCACACTGCCAGAAAGCAGCGTTCCCAGCCCCAAAAAGCCTGCCGCCCAGGCATTGGCCGGCTGCCGAAAAAGCTGCGCGGTGGTGCCAGCCTGTACAATCCTGCCCTGGTGCAGCAGCATTAGGGTATCCGCCAGGCCAAAGGCTTCTTCTCGGTCGTGCGTCACATAAATGGCAGGTTTCGCGCTTGCGTGCAAAATACTGCGCAGTTCCGCGATTAACTGCACCCTCAAGGCATGGTCCAGCGCGCCAAGAGGTTCATCCAGCATCAGCAGGCGCGGATTTGGCGCCAGTGCGCGCGCGAGCGCCACGCGCTGCTGTTCACCGCCCGAAAGCTCGGTAACGGCGCGTTTGGCAAAGTCCTCCATACGGATGATGCCCAAAGCGGCGCGGGTGCGCGCCTCCACTTCCGCCCGCGGCAGCCCCAGCATACGCAGGCCAAAGGCGACGTTCTGTTCCACCGTACGGTGCGGAAACAGGGCATAATCCTGGAACATCAGCCCAAACCCCCGTTTGTGCGCCGGCATATCGCTGATTTCCTCGCCGTCCCACCATATCGAGCCGCTTTCAGCTGCCTCTAAACCCGCGATAATACGCAGGAGCGTGCTTTTTCCGCTGCCGGACTCACCCAGAAGGCAGACAGTCTCCCCCGCCTGCACGGCAAAAGAAATGCCCTGCAAAAGCGGCCTGCCTTCGTAATTCTTGTAGATTTCCCGGATTTCCAGCATCAGAACAACTCCTCCCCGGGCAACCGCGCCTTTTCGATGGCCAGGCTGCCAAGCGCGCACACAACCAGCAGTATCGTGGACATTGCCAGCGCCTGCCCATAATTCAGAGCTCCCGGCTGCGAGATATAGCGATATATGGCGACTGGAATCGTGGGGTTCCGGCCGGTGCTTAAAAAGCTCGAAGCGCCAAATTCTCCCAGTGAAATCGTAAACGCGAACACCATGCAGACCAACAGCGGGCGCAGCAGCAGCGGCAGGTCCACCTCCCGGAATACACGCGCCCAACCCGCGCCGAGCGTGCTGGCAGCCTGCCGCAGAGAGTCCGGTATCCCGCGCAAGGCAGGCAGAAGCGTGCGCACAACCAAAGGGAGCGCCACAAGCGCGTGGGCGAACGGAATTAGAATGGAAAAGCTTACGCCATCCCAGGGGGCGCGCCGGAATACAATCACGAAGCCCAAACCCAGCGTGACCGCACTGGCGCCTAATGGGAGAATCAACACAGGTTCCAGCCAGCGGGCTAATCGCCCGGAAAAATGCAGCGCGTAGCTGGTTATCAGCCCAAGCATATTGGCAATGAGCATTGCTGCCGCGGCATACAAGACGGAATTGCGCACCGCGACCGCCGGGGGTACATAAAAAATGGAGCCGGTTGTATCCCGGAACAATTCGCGGTAATACCGCAGGGTAAAGCCGGTTTGCGCTTCACCGCGCTCGCCGCGCTCAGCTTCCAGGCTCACCAGGCTGCGCGTCACCAGGCTGAGCAGCGGCAGGAGCAGCAGCGCAATCAGCACGGCGGCGGTCACAAACGTGAAAACCTTCTCTTTCTTTGTCCGCGGCGGGCGTAAATTTGCCTTCTCCGCGCTGAGGGCGGCTTTCCCATAGCGCGGCAGACTGACGCGGTTGTGCGCCCAGGCCACCAGCAGGGTAAAGGCCAGCTGTATCAGCGAGAGCAAACCCGCCAAAGGCAGATTGAACAGATAGAGAGCCTGAGTATAAATTTCCACTTCCAAAGTGGCGAAAGCCGGACCGCCGAGCATCAGCACCACCCCAAAGCTGGTGAAATCAAACAGAAAAACCAGCAGGCTGGCGCCGGCTGCCGCGGGAAGCAGCAGCGGAAAGGTGACCTCCCAAAAAACCTGCCAGGGGTTCGCACCCAACATTTGCGCCGCCTGCGTCAGCTTTTGGTCCAGCCGGCTCCAGGCGCCGCCGACAATGCGAATGATAATGGAACTGTTGTAAAAAACATGCGCGAGCAGAATAGCGGGCAGGCTGTTCAACAAACGCACTGGCGGTTCCGACAAGCCGAAGAGCGCCATCAGGCCCACGTTCAGCCAACCGCGCGGGCCAAGCAGGCTGTTAAAACTGACCGCCACAACCACGGTTGGAAGAATAAACGGCAGCAGCGCGATAAGCCGCAGGAATTTCCGGCCGGCAAATTCATAGTGCGAAAACAGGTAAGCCGCAGGCAGTCCGATTACCAACGTGAGCAGCGTGGAAAGGACCGCCTGCCAGAGCGTGAAGGCGAAGGTTTTGGCAGCCAGGCCAGGTAAAAAACTCTGACCCCCGCCTTCCGCACGCATGGAAAATGCCAGCCGCAGGATGGCCGTCAGAGGCTGATAGAAAAAAATGAGCAGGAAAGCTGCCGGCAGCAGCCAAAGCAAGAGCTTCCACCAGAGACCGCCGCGTTTGCCATTCATGTTGCTCATTTCAGCATCAGCGCGGTCCAGGCCTGCACCCATTCATCGCGTTTCGCCGCGATAAGCTGCGGGTCCAGGCTGGCAGGCCGGTCGGGGACCGCGCTGGCGCGCGCGAAATCTGCCGGCAGCACGGCATCCGGCAGCACCGGATAGACAAACATCTGCAGGGGCATATCCTCCTGGAAAGCTTTGGAGAGCAAAAAATCAATGAATTTTTCAGCCAGCTGTCGGTTTGGCGTTCCTTTCAGAATACCGGCGAATTCAATCTGCCTCCAGCAAGTCCCGTCCGCCACAATAGAGCCAGTCGGCGGCTCTTCAAGCGGGGTTTCAGCGTAGATGAGCTCGGCAGCCGGGCTGGATGCGTATGAGACAACCAGCGGTTGGCTGCCTCTGCCGGAGGAACCGGAAAAATTGGTGTAATAAGCGCTTTCCCAATCTGAGACAACCACCACACCGTTTTCTTTCAGGGCTTTCCACCATTCCTGCCAGCCAGCCTCGCCAAAAGCCGCCACGCTTGCCAAAAAAAAGGAAAGTCCGGGTGAAGAAGTGGCCGGGTTTTCCACCACCAGCAAGCCCTTGTAGCGCGGATTGGTCAGGTCTTCCAACGACTGCGGCAGCGGCAGGCCTTTGCTGGCGAACCAGGCTTTGTCGTAGTTGATGCACACATCCCCGTAATCAATGGGCAGCGCGCGGTTCCCCGGGTCGAGTTTAAACGCGTCGGGAATGCGGCCCAGCGCGGGCGCGGCATAAGCTTCAAACAGCGCGTTATCCAGCGCGCGCGAGAGGAAAGTGTTATCCAGGCCGTAAAAAACATCGGCTTCCGGCGCGCCTGCCAGGCTGGTGAGAATCAGTCGGTTCAAAGCCGCCCCGGCATCTCCGCCTTTGATGAACGTTACTTTTGCCTGGTTTTCTTCTTCGAACCGCGCGACGAGCTCCGCACTGACGGCAAATGAATCGTGCGTCATCACGGTCAGTTCGCGAACCTCCTTCGCGGGCGCGGTTGGCGCCTGAGAGGCGCAGGCGGAAAGTAAAAGCATCAGCAGCGCAGCGCTTATCCATCGCTTGATTGTCATGATTCCGCCTCCTGATTGGGCAATTCCGGACGCTGGTGGATGATCAGGAGCGCGCCGCCTTCCAGGGATACCGAGAATTCCTCCCCCAGGCACACATTGCTGATGCCGCGCGCCTGCCAGGGCAGCATGGTTTCGCGCTCTAATGGATATGCCAGGCCGTCTGTCCGCACGCCGCGCGCCTCGCCCTGCCACGGCAGCAGCGAAACGATATCCCCCGGTTGGCATTCGGCTCTGAAAGCCTTTCGCGTCAGGAAAATTTCGACATCCCCCTCGTCGAAACGCAGCAAGGCATCTTTCAAATCCGGCCGCGCGAGGAGCGCCAGATTTGCCAGGCTGTGGTCCATCCGGCCGCCCAGAGCGCGGGTGATGACAATATCTGTGTATCCGCGCGCCAGCACGGCCTCCAAAGCCAGCTCCAGGTCGGTCTGGTCTTTCTGTCTTGGGTAACGGAGAATTTCCGCCCCTTCAGACTGGCAGCGCGCCAGTTCATCTTCCTGGATGGAATCAAAATCTCCCACCAGCAGACACACCTTCAGCCCCAGCGCGCGCGCGTGGCGCAGTCCGCCGTCCACCGCGACGATGAAATCATCGGGCAGCAGCTTTATGCTGCTGGTGCCGCGGGCTTCTCCGTTGGCAAATAGCACAGCTCTTGCGCGCGTACTCATCAAAAAACACCCTTCTGCCTTGGGAGGGTGTCTGAAGCGCTCTGCATCCCTCCGCCGGCATTATCCGGATCAGGTTTTGCGGGTCAGAAGCTTACTGCTTCCCTCTCAGCCTGAAATACAGGCTCCCCGTGTGCTTACTTTTAAATATTACCACCAAATTCCGCCCGGGCGCGGTATGTATCACCTCTTTGGAACAGCCAGGAAGGCCGGCGCGGCCAGACCAGCCTGTTTTCTTGATATAATCCCCCAGCAGACCTTCAGGATGAGTCTGCTCATCTTAAAATTGGAATCTTAACCTTGATGAACAACAACACCGTCAGCACTTCTGCCGTCTCCCGCATTAACGCCCTCGCGCGCAAGCTCTGGTTTCCGTTTTTGCTGCTGCTGCTCACCATCCTGACATACGGGCTGCTGACGTTCCGACAGGGCTTTTATCTGGACGACTGGTATATCATTCTCTTTAAAGAGAAACTGGGCAACGAAGGATTCCTGCTCTATTTCTCCAAAGACCGCCCCTTCCTTTCTTACCCCTACGTAGCGCTGATGGCAATCTTCGGCGAATCCGCTGCGAGCTGGGCCATTTTCGCCCTCATCATGCGCTGGATAACCACCTGCACCTTCTGGCAGCTCTTGAATAAACTCTTCCCGGAAAAGAAGAAGCTTTGGATGTGGGCGGCGGTGCTCTTCGCGGTCTATCCGGGTTTTAGATTCCACTGGTTCGCGATTATGTACGCTTTCGCGTACATCTTCCTGACCTTCTACTTCCTGTCTTTCCTGGGCATGGCAAAAGCACTCGAAAACACCGCCCGGCCCGCGCGCTATGGGCTTTGGACGCTTTTGGGGCTGGTTTGCCTCTTGATTGGGATTGTGCCGCAGGAGTATTTTTTCGGGATGGAGCTTTTCCGCCCGATTTTGCTGTTCCTCCTCATCAAGCGCGCGCAGAGCCCCAACCGCAAGGGGACAGCCCGCAAAACTTTCTTGCACTGGCTGCCGTACCTGATGGTTTTTATCGGATTTACCATTTACCGCGTCCTGCACAGCAGTACCTACGCTTATCAGGTCGGCATTCTGGACCAGCTTTCCGCTGCCCCCCTGGCAACCCTGCTCGGATTGGCCAGGCAGGCTGTCATTTCGGTAGCTGACGCGCTGGTGTACGCCTGGTGGCAGGCTTTTAGGCTGGTGGCGCAAAACCGTTTTCTGCCCGGCGTGATTCCTCTGCTAGCGGTGGTCTTATCCGGCCTGGCGCTGCTGCTGGTGGGCCTGTTCCCCAGGCAAAAAAGCGATTCCCTGCCCTTCCGGCAGCGGCAGGGCTGGCAGTTGATGCTGGCCGGGCTTTTCCTGTGTTTTGTTTCCCTCATCCCGTTTTATGCCGGCGGGTTCGAAGTCTCTTCCAAATTCCCCTGGAACCGCTTCCTGCTCGCGCTGACCCCTGGCGTGGCCGTCTTCCTGACCGGCGCCCTGGAACAGGCTTTTCGTTCGGACCGCCTGAAGGTGGTGCTGCTCGCGCTGGTATGCTCTGTGGCCGTCGGTTCGCAGTACCTCACTTCGGCGGATTTTGTAAAAAACTGGGAAAGGCAGCGGGATTTCTTCTGGCAGTTGAGCTGGCGCGCGCCCGGTCTGGAGCCCGGCACAGCACTGGTCAGCTCGGAGATTTCCTTTGGGAGGTATTACAGCGGCACCGCCCTGAACGGCCCCTTGAACCTGATTTACTCCCCGAAAGACAGCAGCGAAACCATTGCCAATATCATTCTGCTGCTCGACGGTCCCCAGAAAGAATATGTGCCGGAATACGTTCCGGGGATACCGATTGATTACAACCTGCGCGGACTGCAGTTCTCCGGCAGCACAGATAAGCTTTTGGTGTTTTCAATGCCGCAGAACAACTGCCTGCGCATCCTCTCCGGCAATGAACTTCCCGATGAGGACGTCTCGGCCAGAAAACCCAGCCTGTGGGAAGGCCTCGTCGCGCTGTCCGACCTGGATACCATCATCACCGACCCGGAACAGGCCGCCCTGCCGCCAGAAAGGTTTTTTGGTCCCGAAAATCGCGCTCAATGGTGTTATTATTTTGAGAAAGCGGACCTCGCTCGCCAGAAGCAGGATTGGGATACCGTCATTCGGCTCTACGATGAAGCCCTAAAACTGGACCTGGGGCCCAACGCGACCAGCGAGTACGTTCCGCTGCTCGAAGCTTACCTGCGTTCCGGCCAGGCCGAAAAGGCTTACCAGCTGCATAATCAGCTCTTCGATTGGTTTCCTGGCAGCCGGGCGCATTGGTGCACGCTGTTTTGGGATGTGCTGGCCAACGCGAACCTGAACGCCGCGGATAAGGCGCTGGTGAACGAAATGCTGACGCGCGAAGGCTGCCGCTAAGAAACATACTGGAGAAAACAGGCTGCGATGGAAACTGACCCAACCAAACCAAGCTGCTCAGTGGTGATTCCGGTCTACAACAGCGAGCGCAGTCTGCCGCTGCTGGTGGAAAGGCTGCACGCTGTCCTCCCCGGCCTGTGTTCCAAATACGAAATCATTTTGGTGAACGATGACAGCCGCGATAAAAGCTGGCAGGTCATTCAGGAACTCTGCGCAGCCAGCCCAGACGTGCTGGGGATTGACCTGATGCGCAATTTTGGGCAGCACAACGCGCTCCTGTGCGGCATACGCAGCGCGCGTTACGAGCTAATCCTCACCATGGACGACGACCTGCAGCACCCCCCCGAAGAAGCGCACAAACTTTTCGCCCGGCTCGCCGAAGGTTTTGATGTCGTTTACGGCGCGCCGGCCGTCGAAAAGCACGGCTTCTGGCGGGATTTGTCTTCCCGGCTGATTAAAAAGCTGCTGCACCGACTCATGAACATCAAAAGCGCCGCGACGGTATCAGCCTTCCGCCTCTTCCGCACTGAACTGACCCAGGCTTTTGCCAATTATCAGGGCGCGTTTGTGTCCATCGATGTGCTTCTCAGCTGGGGCACCACACGCTTCGCGTCGGTGCTTGTGAACCACCAGGAGCGCGAACACGGTAAATCAAACTACAGTTTCGGGAAGCTGCTGAATCACGCGCTCACGCTGGTGACGGGTTTCAGCAACGCGCCGCTGCGCCTGGCCAGCATCACCGGTTTTGTTTTCACCGCCTTTGGATTTGCTGTGCTGCTCTACGTGCTCATCAGTTATCTGGTGCGCGGCGGCAGCCTGCCGGGCTTTCCATTTTTGGCCTCCATTATTTCCATATTCTCGGGGGTGCAGCTGTTCGCGCTGGGAATTTTTGGCGAGTACCTGGGAAGAATGTTCAGCCGCACGTTGAACAAGCCCGTCTACGCCGTCCGCAGGACGATTAACAGTGCTGCTCCGCGAGAGCGGGCGGAGGAACAGAGGTGAACCCCGATCCCACCGCCAATTCCCCGGCAGAGCTTTCACCGCTGGATGAAGCCCGGTTTGGCGTAAGGTCCGCCCGCGCCCGCGCGGTGAGCGCCCAAAATCTGCCAGCCGTGCTGGAATTCTGCGCCGCCCATCAGGTGGAGTTCCTGGTGGCGCGCTGCCCTACTGCGGATATTGCCGCCGCTCAGGCGATGGAATCGGCCGGCTTCCTTCTGATGGACACGCTGCTCTACCTGCGCTTTAACCTGAAAAAGCAGCCCATCCCTCAGAACGAAAGCAATGTCCTTATTCGGCCTGTGCGCCCGGATGAGGTGGACCAGGTTGGCGCGCTGGCCCGCTCCGCGTTCACAGACTTTTACGGCCATTACCACGCGGACCCGCGCCTGGACCCGCGCTTAAGCACGGAAGTTTATGTCTCCTGGGCGCAGCGCTGCTGCACCGAGCCAGCTGCCGCCAGTTTGGTATTGGTCGCGGAATCAGAAGGGAAACTGCTGGGTTTCCGCGCGCTGCGGGTAAATTCCCCCACGCAGGGGGAATTCATCCTGGCAGGCGTCAGCCCGGAGCATCAGCGCCGCGGTATCTACCGGGCGTTCATTGTGGAAGGCCTCAGGTGGTGCCGGCAGCAAGGCCTTGAGGAAGTTCTAAACTCCACCCACGTGGCCAATGTGGCAGTGCAGCGGGCCTGTCTGCGCGTTGGCTTCGAACCGGCTTATTCCTGGTACACCTTTCACAAGTGGTTCCGATAAGCATATCGAGCTAATTTTCCCCGCGCGAGTTTCCCCTGGCGCGGGCGCTGGTAAGCAAATCAGTTACAGAACAGAGCAAACCATGAGCAAGATCCCTTTCAATAAACCCCCATTTCTTGGCAGCGAGTTAGATTACATGCGGCAGGCAATCGCCAGCGGGCACCTTTCCGGCGACGGCGATTTTACCAGGCGCTGCAGCGCCGCGCTGGAACAACTCATCGGCGCGCCAAAAGTTCTGTTGACCACCTCTTGCACCCACGCGCTGGAAATGGCCGCCCTTCTGCTGAATATCCAGCCCGGTGATGAGGTCATCTTCCCATCGTTCACCTTTGTCTCCACCGTGAACGCCTTCGTGCTGCGCGGCGCGAAGCCTGTTTTCGCTGATATCCACCCGGACACCCTGGACCTGGACGAAACCCAGCTGGAACGGCTGCTGCGCCCAAGAACCCGCGCCGTTGTCCCCGTGCATTATGCCGGCGTTGGCTGCGAAATGGACCCAATTCTTGATTTTGCCCGGCAAAACAAGTTGGAAGTGGTGGAAGACAACGCCCACGGCCTCACCGGCAAGTACAAAGACAAAGCGCTGGGCAGCTTTGGCAGTATGGCCACGCAGAGCTTCCACGAAACCAAGAACTTTTCCTGCGGCGAAGGTGGCGCGCTGGTCATCAACGACCCGCGCTACATTGAACGCGCGGAAATCATCCGCGAAAAAGGTACCAACCGCAGCCGCTTCTTCCGCGGCATGGTCGACAAATATACCTGGGTGGACATCGGCTCCAGCTACCTGCCCTCGGATATGCTGGCCGCGTATCTGTGCGCCCAGCTGGAGCAGTGGCAGACCATCCAGGCGCGCCGTAAGCAAATCTGGGAAAAGTACGACGCTGCCCTGCGCGATTGGGCCGCGCGAAATGGAGTCCGGCAGCCTTTCGTACCCGCAGACCGCGAACAAACTTACCATATGTATTATCTCCTGTTTCCCGGGTTGGCCCAGAGGCAGGAGTTTATCGCCCGCCTGAAAGCGCGTGAAATTTTATCTGTTTTCCATTACCTGCCGCTGCACCTTTCGGATATGGGCCAGCGCTTTGGAGGCAAGCCGGGCGACTGCCCGGTCACCGAGCGCGTCAGCGACCAGCTTGTGCGCCTGCCGCTGTTTTACAACCTGACCGATGAGGAACAGGACCGGGTGATTGAGGTCATCCTCAGCCAGCCGGTGTGAGCTCTGCCGTTCTTCTAATCACGGCCTGTTATGTCATTCTGAGCGAAGCGAAGAATCTCCTTTGCCTGACCTCTCTGACCTGTAAGCCTGACAATCGAAACCCCGTGTATAAAAAAGACCCTTCGCTTGCGATCAGGGTGACAAGATATCCGCGCCACCGCCCTCAGGGGGCAATCCCGCGCGCGTATAGCAGCGCCAGACCGCCGAAATAGGCCAGAATAAGTATCAGCGAGTCCACTTCGATAAAGAGAATCCGCCGCTCCAACCGCGCCAACGTGGAAATCAGCGCGAAGACGGTCATCAATAAACCAATCGTCCCGACCAGAAGGAACGAAGGGTCCATGACGGCAAAGAAACGCCCGCCAAGGAAGAAAAAGTCCGCGATGCCCACCCCAAACATATTGAACATATTGCTGCCGAACAGGTTGCCGATGGCCATGTCGTCCGCGCCGATTTTTGCGGCAGAGATGGTGGTTACCACTTCGGGCAGCGATGTGACCACCGCCACCATTGTTGAGCCAATGAACGTGGCTCCCAATCCGGTAATCTCCGCGATGCGGCCGCTGGCATTTACCATCCAGGGCGTGACAATCACCAGCACCGCAATCGCGCCCAAAAACCACAGGATTGCAGTCTTTAGAGAAGGGACATCTTCAGATATCTCTTCCTGCGCGGCATGGACTGCGGCCCGGCTCTGCTTGCGCAGGATAGACATCGCCAGTAAGTAAGCCGCAATCATGGCCAGCGCGTCCGCACCAACGACAAACTCACCAATCTTCAGCCGATATGGAAGCTGGGCGACCAGGAAGAAGATGGCCAGCATACCCATCAGGACTGCCAGACTGCCGGAAAGCGCGTGTTTTTCGGCATTCTTGCGGGTGATGCGCCGGCGGTAGTGATACAGGTCCAGAACCGCGAGCAGCAGGATGTTGAACATGTTGCTGCCGAAGAGGTTGCCGGCAGCCAGCTGGGGAATCCCTGAACGGACAGCCGAGATGGTCGTGATCAATTCGGGGAGCGACGTGGCGCTCGCCAAGAGAAGCGTGCCGGCAAAAGCGCCGCCCAGTTTCGTGCGCAAACCAATCACATCGCCGTATTTTGCCAGCTGCATCGAAGCGATGGTGATGACAGCCGCGCTGATGAGAAATTCTACCCAGACCATCAGGCTTCCGCCCTCCTTTTAGGAATGCCTTTTACAAAGGAAAGCGGCCAGGCCGCAAAAATACCGGTGTTTGGGGCGTCCAGACTGCCAATCACTTCTTCTGTGGCGCGCAGGCAGGCTTCGATTAACGCTTCTTCCTCAATAATTGAAATGAGAGTCAGATGGTTCTCTTCCACATCGTACACCACCGGCAAGTAACGCATGGGAAACAAGCGGCGTTTCACCCGGTGCATACCGGTGCTTTCCAAAATGGTCACCCCGCCCACGCCTGCCTTTTCCCAGGCTTCCAGCAGCACCGGAAGTTTCTCGGGGTCGTCCAGCACAAACATAATCATAAACATAAGCCTCTCCTCATCATGCCAAGGTAGATTAATCATCATTTTTCAGACTGACTGCCGCTTTCAGGCTGCAGTCCTCTGCTCCGCGCAGCCAAAAGTTACGGAGCAATTCCCCGCGTATAGAGCAGATACATGCCTGCGAAATAAGACAGGATCAAAATTATCGAATCAATTTCCAGGAACCAGATGCGCCGCTCCAGCCTTGCCAGCGTGGAAATCAGCGCAAAAACGGTCATCAACAGACCAATGGCTCCAATCAATACGAAAGAAGGGTCAATAACCGCGAAAAAGCGCTCACCCGCCAGGAATAAATCGGCGATGCCAATGGAAACCATATTAAACATGTTGCTGCCAAACAGGTTGCCAATGGCCATGTCATCCGCGCCAATGCGCGCCGCGGCGACAGTTGTCACCGCTTCTGGAAGCGAGGTCACAAACGCTACCAGTGTGGAGCCAATGAACGTGGCGCCCAGTCCGGTCAGTTCAGCGATGCGGGAACTGGCATCAACCAGGCGCGGGGTCGCGAAGACCAGCACAACGACAGCGCCTGCGAACCATGCCAGGGCGGTTTTCAGGGAAGGCACGTCATCCGGAATATCTTCCGCAGGCACGGGGAGCGCGTGCTGCCTGCTCTGTTTGCTCAAGAGCGACATCGCCAGCAGGTAAATGATGATCATCGTGAGGCCGTCCATGCCGACCACAAAATTTCCCAATCTCAGAACGGCTGGAATGTCGGCGAGGATGAAAAAGATAGCCAGCCCAATCATCAACACAGTCAGGCTGCCGGCGAGCGCGTGTTTCTCAGCGTTTTTGCGCGAGACGCGCCGGCGGTAGTGCACCATATCCAGAATAGCCAGCAGCATGATATTAATCATATTGCTGCCAAAAAGATTGCCAGCTGCCAGGTCTGGAACGCCAGCCCTGATAGAAGTGACCGTTGTCAGCAGTTCGGGCAGCGTGGTGGCTGCCGCCAGCAGCAGCGTACCAGCAAACGCCCCACCCAGCTTGGTCCGCAGCCCGATAACATCCCCATACTTGGAGAGCTGCATGGCAGCGAACGTGATGACGGCCGCGCTGATGAGAAACTCTATCCAAACCATGTCAGGCGTCCCCTTCCTTTTTGGGGAGGCCTTTCACCAGTGAAAGAGGCCACGCCGCGAATATGCCTGTATTTGGTTCTGCCAGGCTTCCAATCACTTCTTCAGTGGCGCGCAGACAGGCCTCAATCAGCGCTTCGTCATCCACAACTGCCATCAGCGTGAGATGGTTATCTTCCTGCTCGTACATAGCCGGCAGGTAGCGCATCGGAAAAAAGCGCCGCTTAACGCGGTGCATGCCTGTGCTCTCCAGAATCGTCACACCGCTGATGCCAGCTTTCTCCCAGGCTTCCAGAACTTCTTGCAGTTTATTGGGGTCGTCCAGAACAAACAACACATTGAACATAGGGCGCTCCTTATTTATTGCGCGGCGGGTTACTTCTCATCGGAAATTGTGAAGTAAATCAAGTTGTTGCCGGCAGGGTTTGCCGTAATACTCTGAACCGTCGCTGCGTTCATTTTACCCCAGCCTTCCGGCGCGGACAATCGCGCTGTACAGACGGCCGGCCAAGAGAGCAAACTCCGGAAGGAATGTGGGCCTTGGCCCACCGCCCGTACCTGCTTCAGTCCTGAGAACAAGGCCGCTGGCTTGCGGTCCATGTGGCGCGCTTGTGGCATTCTGAGGGAAGCGATAAGTTTTGTGCTCCTCTCGCGCCCTACTCAGACCTGCCTTATCTGCTTTTTGGGATTTAAGGGCAAGCCTCTTCAATCGTGATGAGGGTGACAGTTCCCCCCATAGACATCCCCCGCCAAATCCAACTGAATTATGTGCAAATCTGTTTACGCATCCACTATAATTATCATAAATGTCCAATGATTATGACTAAAGAAAGGGAGAAATGAAAACGATTCGTTTGCCGCTTGCCATTCTTATGGCTCTATCACTCTTACTCAGTCCGGCAGCCTCACAGGCGCACAGCGCTCATCCATCCACACCAGCCTCACCACCACTGGCTCTCACCCTGGCCGGGGTTAACTGGTGCGTCGCGGGCGACGTCAACGGGTGGAACAATTCCTCCGACCCAATGTACGATGACGGTACCCACGGCGACCTGCTGGCCGGGGACGGGGTCTATTCCCTCTCGCTAAGTATTGCCTCGCCCGGCACCCAATTTTGGAAGGCGGTGGAATGCGGCAATTGGGGCAACGCGCATCCTGCCAGCAACTCCTGGGTCATCACCAGCGCTGCCAACCAAACGGTAACTTTTACGTTTGACACCAACGATTACAGCGCCAACGCGGGGATAGCGCTGCTGCCTTCTGCTAATATCGTTAACGTCAGCGGAGATACGCTGCCAACCAGTTTCACCGCGGTGGGCAGCTTCCAGGGCTGGAACAACGCTGACCCCAACACACTGATGGAAGACATGGGCAATGGTTTCTACCGCCTGGTCTACACCATCCCAAGCCCCGGCAGCTACATCGGCAAAGTGGTCGCCACCGGCACCTGGAACGCTTTTGGCGCGGACGGACGTTCGTCCGACGCGCTCAACATCAGCTTCACCACGACTGAACCGGAGCAGGATGTAGTTTTCCTGCTGGACAGCTTTAGTGGACGCGTGCTCATCGCACCCGCTGCAAGCAGCGCTGGCACTTGGTGCGTGGCTGGCGGTTTTAATGGCTGGTCTCCAGACAGCACTCCCCTCTATGATGACCTGAGATATGGTGATTTGCTCGGCGGCGATGGCATCTTTACCACAGAACTCGTGATGCCCGTCCCCGGACGTTATGAATTTAAGATTACCAACTGCACCTGGGACGTTTCATTTCCCACAACAGGCAATTCCTGGCTCACCACGACTGAAGAAAACCAGCTGGTGAATATTAGTTTCGACACCAATGACCACAGCGCGGATGCAGGGCTGCCATTGCTGCCATCCACCAACATCATTCACGTGTGGGATTCCACCGCCAGCTTCACCGCTGTCGGCAGTTTCCAGGGCTGGGACAACGCCAATCCAGCGACCGCCCTCACAGCGATGGGGCGGGGCTTGTACCGCCTGGAGGCCCCTATCGCGACCGCCGGGGATTACCTCTTTAAAGTGGTCTCCACTGGCTCATGGGACGCGATTGGGCTGGATAACCGTTCAGTCAACGCAGATAATATTCCCTTCACCACGCATACGGATGGGGACGTTTATTCCTTCCTGCTGGATTACCGCAGCGGGCGTGTCGGGGCATTCCCGCTAAGTTCCGGCGAGCCTCCTCTGCCGGGGCATGATAACGACGTCTGGTGGGACTACCTGGGCCACAACAGCCGCGACACGCTTTACCGCGTCCCGGGCGGCCCTGTGCCCACCAATACTCCCGTAACCCTGCGCCTGCGCGCCGCCCAGGGCGACCTGACAGCCGCCAAACTGCGCCTCTACAACGACCGCACCAATGTGAATTCCATCCTGCCGATGTCCGTGGCTTACAGCGACGGCACCTACGACTGGTGGGAAATTACCATTCCTGTCAGCCCTGTCCCCACTGTTTACTGGTACCGCTTTATCGCCATTGACGGCACGGATACCGATTATTACGAAGACGATGCCGCTCGCACCATGGGCTGGGGTCAGGCTTTCGACGAAAGCATGGACTATTCTTACCAGCTTACCGTCTACGCCCCAGACTTCCAAACCCCGGACTGGATTAAGAACGCAATCGTCTACCAGGTCTTCCCAGACCGCTTCAGGGACGGCGACCCGGGCAATAATAAACCCGCCGGCACCTTCTTCTACGACGAGCCAGGCGGCACGGTGTACCGCTCGCTTACCGAGGATTGGAACACCCCCATCTGCGACCCCAGGGCGGCAGGCGACTGCGCCGGCACATACAGCAAGAACTTCTACGGCGGCGACCTGGCCGGCTTGATTTCCAAGCTGGATTATCTGCAGGACCTGGGCGTCAACACCATTTACCTCAACCCGATTTTCGCGTCGCCCTCCAACCACGGCTACGATACCAGCGACTACATGACCATCAACCCTATGTTCGGCGAGCCGGCGGAATTTTTCGCACTGGTAACCGCGCTGAACGACCGCGGCATGCACCTGATTTTGGACGGCGTGTTCAACCATGTTTCTTCCGACAGCATCTACTTTGACCGTTACGGCAATTTTGAGGAAGTCGGTGCCTGTGAAAGCCATACCTCGCCCTACCGCGACTGGTTCTACTTCACCGACGTTCCGGCTGGCACGGGCCCCTGTGTGGGTTCGGACGGCACGCCCGGCGGCGCGGACTACGAATCCTGGTGGGGCTACGACAGCCTGCCCAAACTCAATTCCGCCAACCCCGAAGTGCGTGCTTTGGTGTGGGAGTGCGATACAAACTGCCTCGAAACAGTGGCTGGCTATTACATGCAGTACGCTGACGGCTGGCGTCTGGATGTTGGCGCGGATGTGGACCCAGGCACCATTAACGACCCCAGCAACAATTACTGGGAGGGGTTCCGCAACACTGTCAAGTTTGTGAACCCGGACGGCTATATCACCGGTGAGGAATGGGGCCTTGCCAACAGCTGGCTGCTGGGCGGTGAATGGGACGCGGTCATGAACTATCAGTTCAGCTCCGCTGTGCTCTCCCTCTGGCGCGACAGCACCTTCACTGATAATGACCACAACCCCGGCTCTTCTGCCGGCGAGTTGGCGCCTCTTACCATGAGCCAGTTCGACGAACGCATGCAAAATCTGATGGAACGCTACGCCCCCGAAGCCCTGGCTGCCATGCTCAACCTTTTCGGGAGCCACGACACCAGCCGCGCGCTCTTCATGCTCGACCACAACACCTACCAGAATGACCCCACCCTCTACCAGGACCCCAACTATGACTGGAGCGACGCGGTCAGCAGGCTGAAAGGCGCTGTGGCAGTGCAAATGACCATGCCCGGCGCGCCGACCATCTACTACGGCGACGAAGTCGGCCTGGTCGGCCCGATGGCATATGCCGGCGGAAAATGGGAGGACGACCCCTATAACCGCCAGCCCTTCCCCTGGCTGGATGAGAGCGGAACGCCCTTTTACACGCACCTGCAAACCCAGGAAAGCCAGGACGCGCTCTACAATTACTACGCTGCCCTTACCAGCGAGCGCAATACCCATCCCGCTCTGCGCACCGGCAGCTACCGCGTGCTCCTGGTTGATGACACCCAGAAGTTGTATGCTTATGGGCGCAACCTTCCCGGCGAGGATTCGGCGGTGGTGTTGATTAACCGCAGCAACAGCCCGCAAGCCGTCGACCTGGACGTCTCGGGTTACCTGCCTATTGGCACGACCTATCAGGATGTGCTTTCCACTGCCACCTATACCATTGACAGTGAAGGCAAATTGGCTGCCGTAAATGCCCCTGCCAACGGCGCGGCAGTGCTGGTGCGCACCAACGAACAGATTGCCCCGCCCGACGCAGTGGAATTGAGCGCCGTCGCCGACGGACTCAATGTCGCGCTCAACTGGACGGCCTCCGCCGGAGCCACCGATTACCTGGTGTACCGCTCTTATCTGCGCGGCGGTGGATACGAACTGCGCGGCATGACTTCCACCACCAGCTACACAGACTACGGACAGGTAAGCGGTCAGCGCGTTTATTACATCGTCGTCGCCCGGGATGTGCCGCACGGACTCGTGAGCGAAAACTCCAATGAAGTCAGCGCCCTGCCAGCCTATGTAATCGACTGGGCGAACCTGCAGTGGCCGTTCACCATCAACCACACCATCAGCACCACTCCGACCGAGAACATCTACGGCCAGGTGTACATTGCGGGCGTTACTAACGAACCTGGAGCCACACCCGGGCTGCGCGCCCAGGTGGGATACGGGCCCAATGAATCCGACCCGCGCGGCAACTCCGATTGGACCTGGTTCGAAGCTGCCTTTAACACCCAGGCTGGAAACAATGACGAATTTGCAGGCGCACTCTTGCCGGAGGCAGTGGGAGAGTACGACTACGTCTACCGCTACTCCACAGACGGCGCTGCCTCCTGGGTGTATGCTTACGAAGGCGGGCTGGTGACTGACCCCTACGAACCCACTAAAGCCGGCGACCTGACCGTCACGCCCTCCACAGACGTAACCCCGCCCTCAACGCCGGAGTTGTTCGTGGACGATTGGAGCGCCGCCCACATCGCGCTGTCGTGGACCGCAGCCACCGATGACGTCGCGGTTTACGCCTACGACCTTTACCGTTCAACGGACACCATTAACTATACAAAGATTGCCAGAATCCTTGCGCCGGAGCTCACTTACCGCGATGAATCTGTTGAAACCGGGCTGTTGTACCACTACAAGGTTAAAGCAGTGGATACCAGCTTCAACTTCGGCAGCTTCTCCAACATCGTCAGCCAGGCCGCTACCGTAAAAATTGTTGAAGTCACCTTCGCAGTCATCGTGCCCAGCTATACCCCCGGCACAGTCTATCTGACCCGCTTTATCAATCCTGATGGTACGATTGGGAACTGGGACCCGGCTGCCACCGCGCTTGAAAAAGTGGATGACACCCTCTGGGGAGGTATATTCTACATCCTGGACGGCACGCAGTTCGAATTCAAGTTCGCGCGCGGCAGTTGGGATACGGTCATTAAGGGCGCCGACAACGAGGAATTGCCCAATCTTTCGCTGACCGTGGATTACGGTGCGGACGGGACCCAGCTGTATGTGTACACCGTCCTGAACTGGCGCGACCCGATTGTGACGGCAGTAAGCCCGGCGAATGGCAGCCTGGACGTCGCCCTGGACAGCGTCATTACCACCACCTGGAGCCAGCCCATGCCAACAAGCGCTTGCTTTACGGTCACAGGGCCGCACGGCGCGGTTGCGGGAAGCTGTTCTTACGACAGCGCCACACAGACGATAACTTTCACGCCTGCCGAGCTGCTGCTGCCGCAGACCGTCTACACAGTCACTGCCAGCGGTTTGGTGGATTACCATGGGGATGTTCAGCAGGTCCCCTTCACCTCCACCTTTAAGACCGGCGGTGAATTGCGGATATTTATGCCGCTGATATTCAAGTAATATCTCAAACTAGACAAAAAGCCTGGCAGGTTAATCTGCCAGGCTTTTTTTGTGCTTTTTGTCACCCTGAGAGCATCTAAGGGTTTGACTGGCTGGTTCGCAGCTTTTGCCGACACAACGAATCTCATTGGAGACCTGAAGGTCAGTCACCTCCCGCGGTCGGGAGACCGGCGAGAACTAAGCCAGTTCCCTGTTCTTGCATGGTCTCCTGACCATGCAGGGATTGTGACCGCAGGTCTCCAAAAATGAAAACTAAGATTAGTGATCTAAAGTTTTGGTTCCCTTAAGTTTTCGTAAAAAGCCACCTCGCGGTGGCAATAATTAAATGAAAAGTCTCACGGGCATGTACCTGCCTCCGACCGGAGGGAGTGGGATGCCCGCTTCAAATTATTAAATCAAAAAACCACCGTTAAGGGTGGCTTTTTAAACGAAAAGTATCTCTTGCATGTACCTGCCTCCGACCAAGGGGAGTGGGATGCCCTCATCCTTTCGTTAATAAAAAAATTGCCACCCGATAATGAGCGGCAATAATTAAATGAAAAGTCTCTCGGGCATGCACCTGCCTCCGACCAAAGGGAGTGGGGTGCCCGCTTCAAATAATTAAATCAAAAAACCACCGTTAAGGGTGGCTTTTTAAATGAAAAGTCTCTTGGCAATGACCTACTCTCCCAGGGGGCTGCCCCCCAAGTACCATCAGCGCTGGCGACCTTAACTTCCGGGTTCGAGATGTTACCGGGTGTACCCTCGCCGCTCCAATCACCAAGAGACGAATTTCTTAGTTTATCTGAATAACATTTGTAGTCAATAACGAACTTTCGAAAAGCACCGAGTTCTCCACATCACGGGGAAGCACTCGATCATTAGTACAGTTTAGCTCAACGCATTACTGCGCTTACACATTCTGCCTATTAAGCAGGTAGTCTACCTGCGATCTTACTCCCTTAACGGGAATATAGAAATCTAATCTTGAGGCGAGTTTCCCACTTAGATGCTTTCAGCGGTTATCTCTGCCAGACGTAGCTACCCAGCAATGCCGTTGGCACGACAGCTGGCACACCAGAGGTCTGTCCACTCCGGTCCTCTCGTACTAGGAGCAGCTCCTCTCAAATTTCTTACGCCCACAGTGGATAGAGACCGACCTGTCTCACGACGGTCTGAACCCAGCTCGCGTACCGCTTTAACGGGCGAACAGCCCGACCCTTGGGACCGTATCCAGCCCCAGGATGCGATGAGCCGACATCGAGGTGCCGAGCCAGGTCGTCGATATGGACTCTTGGACCTGACTAGCCTGTTATCCCCGGGGTAGCTTT